>JAABUT010000978.1_pt1 | contig 37015 bp, 37 predicted proteins | sample 5559281 | NCBI WGS metagenome assembly JAABUT01 (sample SAMN10711880, study PRJNA513359) | rock metagenome | isolation source: Antarctica rocks | place: Antarctica: Victoria Land, Ricker Hills nord | collected 2016-01-04 | reverse complement strand
TCCTGGTACGATTACCTGCTGATAGTTGTCAGCAACAGTCTGATTGACTGGCCTATCACCTCGTTGCGGAGACATTGAGCTATGGGGGATGTCAAAAGGCCTGTAGGCTGTAGGCTGTAGCTGAAGCCGCTGAAGCCTGGAGGTGACAGCGACGCGGAGACAGCAAGGTAATAATTCTCCAATCAATGGCCCTTGTATGCTTACATAATTAAAAGCGTTGTTTAAAACAATAAAAAGCCGCTAGGAGGTTTTAAACACGCTTTTTGTAGAAAAAGCGGTTTTTTTCGTTCCCTAAATGTGAAGGGTCAGGAGTATCATAGTTTGGACTATTCATTTCATTTCGTTCACAGCCTGTAGGAACTTGTAGATACTCCTTATTATCAGAGATTTTCATCTTGCTTCTTATGCAAACTAGGAGCACTACATCTGTCCAGAAGTCTCAGAAACGGTATGGGTGCGGTGACATTATCTGTAGCCTTTACCGCTCATCGAACCTTCACCGACACCCACAGCGTCAATGACCAGCGGATAAGACGATGAAAGGCCATGGTTTTATGACCATAAAGTCGACTGAGGTCTTTTAAAGGTTTGTTATCAACCCACGATAATCATTTAGGGTTAGGGCTAGGATGTCGATAACCGTAAGCTTTGGACTTGAGAATGTCATTCTCTCTTAATACACCTTTAGGCCTATTGTCCCTGCTTGCATTGTTAGAGGTAGTCATTGCAATGAAATGGAAGTTGTTCCTATAAGCTTCGATGATAGATACTCCACTGTTGCCGATACTTTACTCCAAGACTTATACAATCGGCTTGTCCAGATAGTCCATATTTTACTTTCTAGATGGCGAATATTAGCACATCAGTCTCAAAATCTCTTTCTTAGACAAAGTCCCGATTCGTTCGTCGCTTTCTGGACCAAGCACATGTCGAACAACATTGGAACCAGTACCTGGCTAATGAGAAGAGAAAGAGTTTTGCTCAGAAATCGCGTCCCACCAGTCGAGTAGAATTCGCTTCAGTGCGATAAACTTGCTCCAGCAAAGCTCCTACGAGCCATTGACACCGTATAAAGGCATGGAATGCCTCGCCTTAGTATCTTTGTCGTTTGTACACGACGCCCTCTGCTATTTGGATATATTAATTCGTCCAGAAGAAACTGAGCCCTGACGTGTGCCGGTAGATATTTAATCTTTGTCCCTCAGTCTAGCGCTGTTTAGTGATATCACATTGTACGATTGATTGTTGCTGACGTGGAAAAGCAATTAATTTTCATCCTTAATATTTAGTATTAGAACCGAGAGCGTTCTTCAGACTAACGCGAATCTTATGATATTTCGAGCATTTCAGGAATTTGAAAAGCCTCTTCGTCCACACTCAGTTAGAAATAATTGAGATATATGAAGTGACAGAAAAGGGTTACTTTCGGAGATAAAGTGCCTAGCTAAAGCTGGGTGTTTATATCCTGCCAGAGGTCAACTAGATGAATGGAAAACACATCTCAAAAACAGATCCGCACAACAGACCACAAGGTGTGTTGAGAATATGACAGACAGCTCGTGGTACCAAGGAGACTTACACATGGTAATGCTTACATAGTTTATCTAGTCTAACTTTATCAAAACTTTGATCTTCGTACAGTACACGAGACCCACTCTGTTGAGCTCCGGTTCTGTGTCATTTGAAGCCTGATGAGTATCAGTGATATATAAGTAGTCTTTGTTCGATCTACTAAATAGTACAGATCCATCGGGAGGTATAGGTCTAGGCTGAAAGATGCTCTGATCTACATAGAGCCGACTCTCGGATCCTTTGCCAACCTTTTTCTTTCAGTAACCATGGGCACATTCACGATTATGATTACATGAAGCTGCGCATAGGCGAGAGAAATTCTATTTCAAGGATTGAAAATGCCAACGACGTATCATTGATGGTGAACGTAGCGATAAGCTTTGACTTAGCGTGGGATCCGAAGGACCAGGGAAGGAACGAAATTAAGAAGTCTTCAAGGCTTCATTAATAGCCATACAACTCAATCCAACGCTGTGGCTAGCTGACCGACTCGAAGCCGGGACAAAAAGGTGTGAGCCTTGTTCCTATGTCTAATAGCTCCGTCGCGTGTCGCTGTCGCTCGTCAATTACCTAGAAACAGGGCTGGCTGAAAGCCGCAGGATATGCATGATATGGGTTGGATAACTTCAGCAACCTTCTTTGCTGTAGCAAGAAAGTTCTATACACACAGGGTGATGGCGTTAGCGACAGTGTTTGCAGGCTTAAAACCGTTATTATGAAATTTAGATCTTTCACGGTTCAAGCTTTTAAATCTCAAAACTCGCTAATTATTTGTTCTTTAGCATACAAGAGTCGATTCTTCTACACTGTCCTCACCCTATGTGCCGTATCCCTCACCTCCGCCTCCCCCGTTACGTACCCGGAGTCTGACGTCTCCGCCCTTGAAGACCGTCAGATCATTCTTCCCCGTATAATCTTCGGGTCCTACGGTGCAGGCCTCTCTACACAGGCCGGCACGTTCAATCCGTTAAGGATGAGGTCAAATACGCCCCAGGGCTAAACAACGCCTCAGGAGCATTATGCCACAAGTTCGGCACCTGGTCTTTCCAGGCACCCATCAACGACATCGCGGAACCCGCCTGTCAGGGGCTCACCAGCCGCGCTCTTTCCTGGCAACGAACCGGCGATAAAGCCATGGCGAACCCAAATGTCGTTGTGAGTACTTGGAGCAATAGGACGCTTTTGACGAATGAGGATGGTTACAGACAGACGTTGATATTTGTGCTGGCGGACGAGAACAGGGATACGGAGAGGCTGTTCTACGGGATGGGTGCTTGTATGACGGCTATCACGACTCTTGTGTATGATTGTAAATATTGATACTAGGGGTGCCTTGTATTTTTGGGGCTATGATGGGGTAGTAGCCTACAGTGTGGATTTGACATGAGTGAACGGTCCGAGGATGACATGTGACTCGCATACTTAAGCTTTTGGACGCAGGGATGATTGCAGGAGAGAGAACAAAGTGCGGGTCTCGATCGACGCACTCATCGGCTCTTAATGCTTCTATCAGACTATCAGATTCGAGCTTGAACAGCAATTCAAGCGCATATGATAACCCCGGAGCCCTTCATTTTATCGTTCCCGGAATATATGCGGCTTCTCGGCTACTTGATGTTGTAGTAGCATTAGGAGATGATAACGAACATGGAAGTGTTGGTGATGCTTGATCCAAAGCCTGCTGTCAAGTTACCTGGCAGTTTTTACGAGTATTACCCAGCGTGTGATCACCACATGACCTTTCAAGCTTCCATTTTCCGTGGCTTGACTGAAATCAAGAGCTATTCAACTGAATGGATCAACATCGACAATTTTCACGAGGCATTGGATGCCGTGCATCATGTGCATGAGCATGTATGGTTCGAGCATTGAGACAGTGCCTCATGGTGAACCTCGCAGCGAGGCTGGCCCCAATTTTCTGTGGTATAGTCAGGCAAACACAGTCCCCTGAACCTGTTGCCTTGCGACGATAACGACTACAAAAGTCTTTACCACCTCCTCTTCTTAAGGCTTTCTTTTCTATGGCATGAATGTTACGTCAACAAATATATCAAAGGTGCCATGGCGTTGCAAACACAACCCGTCCAGCCTCGAAGCAGACCCCAGCCGCAGAATCTCTGGCAGGAGGCGTTGGGAACCCTGGACGACGATCTCAAAGCCAGCCTCGACTTCAAGAAGAGCACTAAACACAATATACTCGCCGCCGTCCTCAAGACCGCCGAGGAAAAGAAGCAGCTTTGCCTAAAGAACCGATGGAAGTTCAAAAAATCCAACGGAGAAGATGTAATACTTCGAGACGTCATTGAGAAGATTATTGTGTGGCTTGAAAAATTCAAATCGATTGGGGATGTTGCGGTGCAATACGATCCGAGTCACTGCTCGCTACCTTGGGCAGGCGTGCGATTCTTGCTACAGGTGAGTTTATACTGACGCTGTAGGAACTGGACAGACGCTGAATCACACCAGGTGGCCGTAAGCGAAAAGCAAGTCTTTGGGGCTACCGTAGAAGGCCTGGAGACCATTTCTCATCTCATAAGTCGTTATGCAATCTTTGAGGACCTTTATATGCAGCGTGACACGGCCACACGCGGTGAACTAGAGGCGATGCTGATTGGTTTGTATGCGGAGGTCTTGGCCTTTCTTGCAAAAGCGAAGAAATACTTCCAGACCTCAACAGCAAGTAAGTAACGAATGTGCTTAAGCAAGCTGCTAAACTGACTTGTCAGTACGCATGGTGAAGAGCTCCTTTCAGTACGATGAAGACCAGCAAATGCGAAAAATTGTTGCGCAAGAAGCCAAGGTCTCAAGCTTGGCTATCTTGTCTGATGCGAAAATACAGCAAGACACTAGTAAAGATGTCCTTACTATCCGTGGCCTCCTCCAAGACCTAGAAAAACCCATGAACCGCTTAGTCGATCAAGCAGCGGTAGGCGCGAAGACTCTAGAAGAGAACCAATACCGCGAAGTTCTCTCTTGGCTTTCGCCAGTTCCGTTTGTCCGCCATCATGAAAGACACTCTGAGAGTAGGATTCCTGGATCAGGAAAGTGGCTGCTGGATCATCCTCAGTACCTTAGCTGGAGAAACTCCAGCAACTCACTGATTTTGCTCCTCCACGGCATCAAAGGGTCTGGTAAAACGTTTTTAGCGTCTGCCGTCGTGGATTCGTTTTTTAAGGAAAGCTCGAAGCAGACATCTCCGGCACCAATAGCCTACTTTTACTGCGCAAAGAACGCATCCGAACTCGAGCGTGCCGATCCAGACGAGATCATGCGAAGTATTGTTAGACAGCTGACTTTGATAAATACCGCTCAAAGACTTGTCTATGAGGCACTTCTGATTGAATATGGACGACGCGAAGTAGAGGCTAAGATTGATGGGTTTGATTTACCGAGGTTGCGCGTAGGAGAATGTGTCAAATTGATCTTGAACGTTACGGGCTCAAATCCCGCAGTCATTGTTGTTGACGCTCTCGACGAGGTCCAAGAAGATCGTCGGCATGAGCTAGTAGATGCACTTAAGCAGATCACCAGGGAGTCTGGAAGTGTTATCAAGATCCTCATTACGAGTCGGGATAACAGTAATGTTATAGCCCTTTTGTCGGATGCTCCTAAACTTCGGATATATGATCACGATAATCGGGCGGACATGGAGCTCTTCGTGCATCATCACGTTACTCTTGCAATACAGGGTTGCAACCTACTGGATGGGGATGTATCGGACGATCTACAAGAGGACTTAGTACATGCTTTGCTAGATGGGGCGGGAGAGATGTAAGCCAGACCTTCTATAGGCGATTGTAAAATCAAATTGCTAATGATTTTAGGTTCCTTTGGGTTAGCTTGCAAGTTGACAGATTATGCCGAATGCAGCACGAAATCGACGTAAGAAGGGCAATGCAACGACTTTCCGAGGACAGCCTCAATCGACTCTATGCAGATACCTTTAGCAAGATCTCCACGGCAGAACCTTTTACCCGTAGTACCGCAATGCGAACGTTTTCATTTCTTCTATGTATGCAAGAAACATTATCATCTACGGCTTTCCTTACCGCTATAGCAAGGACGGATTCAAACTGCCAAGCCGAGTTGAAGCTTCCCGACCTACTAAAAATATGCTTCAATATGGTAGTTCTTGATTCAAAACTGAACATCCTCCGTTTCGCCCATGTATCTGTTCAAGAATTTCTCGAAACACAACCAGACTTGGCCACGCATCACGCACACAGGCTGGCCGCAATGAGCTGTCTTAACATGTGCATGAAAGGCTTGCCAGTGGGACTGGAGGTTGGCCTTTGTCCAGCGGAAAGGTTCTATCATTACAGCGCTCTGTACTGGGCCGAGCATTATAGGGTAGCAGCTGTCGCAAATACAAGTGACGACTTGTTCCGGATGGTTACAGAGTTCGTCTTCGATGACGAAGAGATCAGTCTGTCCTTTGTTGACTGGCTCGGTGATGCGCAAAGATTTTCTACGGCTCTGGCCAACCATCATCCTCTAAAGAAGGCTCTAAGCGCCGTTATGAACTTAGATAATACACCGCTGTTCACTGCCTGTGTATTTGGGCTTACCAGCCTTCTAAAGATTATCTCACAGCCTGCTAACTTCGACTGGAATCAGAAGAATGATCTTGGCCAGACTGGGCTCTATCTGGCTTCCGCAACTGGCTACAAAGAAATTGTCGACCTCTTCATTGACCACGGCGCAGACGTAAATGTAAGTGGTGGGAGACATGGCAGCCCGTTGCATGCTGCCTGTTTTGTAGGGCACACCACTGTTGTACAGCTATTGCTCGATCATGGCGCTGATACGAAATCAAGCGGCCGCTTCGATAACGCGCTCCAAGCTTCTTTGCTAGGAGACAACGAAGAAGTTGCATTGCTTGTCTTGGGGAGTGGATTCGGCGTATTCAGTCAGAACGATTACGATGTGATTCTCCAACAGGCTGCTCAAGCTGGACATATAGAAGTTGTTCAACTCCTCCAGAAGACCTATGCTTCATCATTCGGAGAGTCGGGTTCTACCCAGGGCAAAGCCATCCACGCTGCTATTGTGAAGGGTCGACTGGGAGTGCTTGAGCGGTTCTTTTGGAGGCCTCCAGGTTTCAAACGATATTTGCCAGGTGATGCGATATCAACAGCCGCTCTCGGTGGTCAGGATCATATGATCGGTCTATTGCTCGACAAGGGTTTAGACGTCGAACGAGAAGGCCCCTTGGGTACTCCGCTTCGAGCCGCAAGCCTTATGGGTCACGAGTCTACTATTCGGATACTGCTCGGTCGCGGTGCGAAAATTGGCGCTTGCGGCTCCCTCGGTGATGCTCTCCAAGCTGCAGCCACGAAGGGTCATGTCTCAATTACCAAATTGTTAATACAAGAGGGTGCAGATGCTAACAGTCGTGGCGGGTACTACGGTAATGCTTTGCAAGCTGCCGCATACCGAGGGCACAAAAAAGTGATTGAGGTCCTCTTAAATGCCGGTGCCGATATGCATCGACAAGGTCTCTCCCGGGACGCGTTCCACGCGGCTGCCGAGGGAGGTCATTATGAAATCGTAAATCTCTTTCTTGAGAGAGGATTCGTGTTTTCCCACCCGCCGCATTTACCTCTATTTTATCGAAGACCTCCTTCTCGGTACAAGGATCTTTTACGCGACGCTTCTCTAAGCCGCGCTAAGAAGAGCAGGGAGCATGATGCTGACCAGTCAAGGTCCCAAGATTGGCAGAACCAATCTTCAGCCGCGGATCTTCGTCACTTACTGCATGCCTCGAGGTATCTAAAATTGGCCGCGGGGGACGAAGACGATAAGCCATATAAGAGACAAGGTAATTCTGGTACTCAAACGGAGAACTACGCGCTGCAAGCTGCGGCATCGAAGGGCCGCAGATCTGTAGTAAGGCTCATCCTGGACCACTGGGACCTGTTAGACATTTCCTCCACCGAGGTCCACAATGCACTCAACGAAGCATCGACGAATGGCCATGAAGAAGTCGTTCGACTACTTACCACTAGCAAACTAGATATGGTGCCTTATTTGGTAAGGGCTTTGGAAGGAGCGGCATCGCATGGCCACCTGGCAATCGTGGATATGCTCTTAGCGCACAATCGAGCGTCCAAGGAGAAGGATGACAGAAAGCCACCAACTTGTAAACCTGCTGAACGAGCTTGGCCTCTTTTCAATCCGTTCTCTAATCAGGCATGTCACTCGTTTTCCTTGTGGTTATGACTGTTTTGTATTTTCTAGGATAGCTAGTTCAGTATTGAGTGCTATCTACACTTACTAATGCTCAGGTAGGCTACCACTCGATACGGCAGAACATTCGAACAAGAGATCCTCATGGCAGGCTGTCGTGGAGGACATGTGCCGATTGTTGTACGAGCACTAGATTTGATGGGCCAATATGGCACACCTGTTGAAACAGGGGCAAAACACGCCGAGGCTCTATATGAAGCTGCCAAGCACAACAGCAGCGACATCATAAAGCTTTTGCTTGATCGAAGCATTCATCTCGAAAGGGAGGGCCTATCCAAGGCGTTTGACGTGGCGTGTGAATTTGGTCAGAGTAGAGCGGTATCATCTCTCGTTGAGAATGATAGGCGTAATCTCTTTGGGCCCATAAAGTGCTGTGAAAGCATGGTGAAAGCAGCCATGAAGGGCCATTCCGAACTTGTGCTTTTTTTTATTCAGCGCTATTCTGGACAAAAACATCTTACGATATCCGAGGAAGCAGTCACAGCTGTCTCTGGTAATGGTTTTGCGGACATTCTTCGCTTGTTGGTTGAAAAATTCTTAAGGAGCGAGTCACGTCACAATATACTCAACCGTGCCCTTAATATCGCAGCCCGCAATGACCATACAGAGGTGGCTGAGTTTCTAAACCGGGAGGGTGGTGACGTTAATGCGGTAGTCGAGAGAGTTTCTACCCCTCAGGATGGATTTCGCTTCTTATAAACTCCCTTGATTGAACAGCCGCCGCGGTGGAGTAACGCTCTACAAGCAGCTATGTACAGCATTTCCTCTAAGTCGTCACTCCGTCATCAACTCATTGTGTACAGCGATTGGTGCCTGCCCAATGCAACTGCGCAAGAAGCAATCGTTAGGTTGTTGCTTGAAGAAGGTGCAGATGTCAACGAATTGGCTGGTTGCCCAGCATATCCTTTGTATACGGCGGCAGCGGATTGTTCCGAGGAAGTTGTTCAATTAATCATTGACAAGGGTGCAGTTCTTGATAAGTTTACTTCTAAGGGTAAGACTGCACTTAAAGCTGCCGCTGGCCGGGAGACTAGAGCAGCTACCATTATGAAAATACTCTTTCAGGCCGAGGCAGTCATGCCAAAAAGCCGTGCTGGTAGAAATCCGGTCCTCAATTCAGCGCTTGCGTTCTTTGGGGGTGACGTATCAGAGTATCGTCACTCTTCTGGTAGCTTTATCCTCTCGAGCTCTATTAAAGATGTGTTAGAGGGTGGCTCTGGAGCTGTGGTCAAATTGCTAATGCCACGTCTTCCCAGGTAAAGGCGGATAAGAAGCAATATGGGCTACTGCTGCAGATGGCAATCGTGGTTGAGGACTACGAATGCGTGAAATTGCTACTCCAGCGCAAAGTGGACGTAAACGCAGCGGGTTACTATTACGGGAGTGCACTTCAGGCTGCTGCTCGTGTAGGCAGCGTTGAATTCGTACAGATTCTGCTAGGCGTTGGTGCCAATATCAATCTTCTGCAAGGTGAACACAGGACTGCTCTGCGGGCCGCTGTCCTAGGAATGCATGAAGAAGTCGTTAATATTCTGATCAAGTACGGTGCTGACGTCAATTTGCCGTTCGTGAAAATAAAAGACTACAGTAAAGACTCGAAATCCGTCTTATATCTATCGTTAGAAACAGGGAATGGTGCAATCGTCAAATCGCTATTAGCTGCAGGGGCTGACTTTAACGTGGATTCGGCGAACCTTCCCAGCGTCCTAATTACCGCCTGCGGCTCTGGAGATGTTACCCTGATCCAGCTGTTGCTTGATAGTGGTGCTGTTGTAGACGGCAACGGAAAGCGGTGGGGTCATGTTCCGGATGAAAAAGCAAGTGCTTTGCACATGGTTTCCGCAAAGGGCCACCAACTCGTCGCCCGACTCTTACTGCAAAATGGCGCTGAGATAGAGAAAGAAGACGAGACCTCTAGAACTCCATTGCAGGTTGCCGCATGTTGGAATACGAGGTCATATGGGGGCATATTGATATATTGGTTGTTGTTGTTAGGAGGCTGTCTAGGAGGTGGAAGGTGAAAACTCTACTGGCGGACCCCAGCCCTATCAGCCCTATGAAGGCGGAGATTACCATCTCCCCTAAATAGAAGCGGGCGCAAAGGTTGATCGAAATAATTCTCGTGGCACGGCGCTTTCGGTTACCTCAGGTAATGGCCATCTTGAAGTGGTCCAAGAGTTGATTAATGCTAGTGCTTTAATAGCCGACCCTCCACGCGTTGCAAATGCGCTGGCAGTAGCATGCCAAGGTCACCGTCACTCGATTATCGAATTCCTACTAGAAGAGCTGTCTGGTACTGACAAGAAAGAATCCACCTGTAGTGATGCTCTGTTTGCCGCATCCTCCAGCCATGACGACGAGATTTTGCTTTTCCTACTTGAGCATCGTGTATCTGTGTCTCCCTCGCTACTATCCCAAGCTTGTGCAGCCGGTTTGCTAGGCAGCGTTTGCATGCTGCTTGAATATGGAGTCGACAGTAACAGCGACGATGGCGAAGGTGGCCATGCCCTACACGCTGCAGCATGTCATCAGCGATCACACGTCGTACAGCTACTTGTAGATCACGGTGCCGACGTCCATTTGGAAAGCGCGAAATACGGAAGTCCATTACTGGCAGCCCTAGAGGGATGCATGGCGCCTAAGTTTAGAAGCTGGGCAAGGGCAGAGCCTGCCAAGTCGCTTGCAAAAGCGCTTCCCCTTCCAGCTCCATTGTTCGACTTCTACTCCCGCTTCTGTAGGACTAGTGGCTCAAGGCTTGGCTACAAGGACTTTGCTGAGTGTGAGCGGATTGTTCGGATACTGGTGGACCACGGGGCGGAGATTAACACAAGTCCAGGAAGGTTTGGCAATGCTTTGCACCTAGCATCGTTCGTGGGTAGCGAGGTCATTGTACGACTGCTTCTGGACAAGGGTGCGAATGTCAATGCTACCGGCGGCTACTTCGAGATTGCGCTCCTGGCAGCCTTGGAAGGCAACCACCCAGTCATTCCTGAGCTTCTCCTAAGCAGAGGCATCAATTTCAACCATTCCTTGTTCGATAACGGCACTGTCTTGTAGTACGATCGCTTAAAACAGAGCAAGGTCATAGTAAGGACACTTTTGAAGTACGGTGCAGATGTGAATGTACAAGGCGGTTAGGATGGTTGTTGGAAATAGGGGAGTTGGTAACCTCCGCCTCATAGGGCTGGTAGGGCTGGGGCCCGCTAGTAGAGTTTTCACCTGCTCGCTCCTAGATAGACTCCTAATAGCTTCAACCCTATATACCAAAATGCCCCATATGACCTCGTATTCCAACAATGGTAGCCATCTTGCAACCGCTATCTCCGGAGATCATGTGCCAATCAAGTCTCAAGCAGAAAGCCATGCCATCGTCGAACTCCTGTTCCAGTATGGACGCAGACTCTAAATCCGGGAGTGCGCCGCTGCGGTAAAGCACTGTCATTCGTCCTAGCAGAGCTATATCAAAAACTCCTTGGAGTACGATAAAACTGTTTAAGCAACTGAGCATGTCATCATTGCTAAAGTTAAGAATCACTCTACTCGGGATCGGAAGACTTTACAGCTTTTACTCAACGTGACGGAGGACCTGGTGTGACGGAAGCCATGCTCAAGGCTGCAGCCCATTCAGAAATCATCGAAGTTCTGCGAAAGCATCGACCCATCTGTCAGATTACACCAGAAATACTTGTCGCTGCTGCCCAAAAAAGCTACAAAGGGCGCAAACTAATGCAGCTGCTACTTGATCACGAACCAGACGTCCCTATCACGGAAGCTATCATGATTACCCTGCTGGAGTCAGAAACGGGGTTCGGCTCAAGCGATAATCTTATTGAGCTTCTCTTCGAGCGCAATGATGAGCTACAGGTCACTGAGGCTATGTTAAAGGCGGTAAAGATCTGCGTGAACATGGGGGTCCTACTCAGACTAGCGCCTGGTATAAGGGTGATGCAGGACGTTCTTCAAGAAAGCAGCAATTACAGCGAAGGGGAAGAGCTTGTAGCACTTCTACTGTAACACGATAAGACCGTCAAGTTTCCTCCGGGTCTGCTTGACAAACGTATATTGAAATATGGTCTTACGGTTTCGTATGACTACGCTGCTGGAACATGATCCGAATCTAGACATCACTGAGAAGGTGGTCTCGGCCATTACTAGAAGTTATCTGCCAAACGATGACAAGCAGCGGATGGTAGAATTGCTCTTGAGATACGAGAAGAAGATTGAATTCAACGAGGAGGTCCGTACGGCTATTGATCAAAGTTTTCAGGGGGGGAGATATAAGCATCCAAAGGCATTGTTCTACAAATTGGAAAGAAAGGGCACGCGAGCGCTCGATCGGTAAAATTAAGTACTATGGAAAGCAATTTTCGTTAATATAGCCATCAGTCTCTTATTCAAGCCGAATCCATTGATCGCTGGACATTTATGCATCCCCTCTTCTTAGTTGCATGCACACATGACTCTTCAAAAACCAAGGACTTAACACCGCTTCAGCTGCGGAGCACAAAGAAGACTCGTGCTCGAGCAAGATGCAATTCTCACGGTCAGATTCAGCTTAGCAGGACTTAAACAGGACAGAAATCGATGTATCCTCTACTAAGAATCAAGGTCAGCCCTTATGCATGTGCTTCATCTCGTTCTCAATTCATATAGATTCATGACCATACGCTTCTCGATACGCCTCGCAAGATTCACGAAGTTCAAAGCCATGCTGAGAGTCGGGCTTTGCTCGATGAGAAGAAGCCATTCAGTTCATCGCAACCTAGACGCTAATTGGAACACGCCTTTCAACCTCATTTTCCGCGTTGACGTTGTAGAGCTTGTTGGCAATCAAGACCTTGACATCACCAGCCGACTTCCATGCGTGTGGTAGTAGAAGTACTTCTCACCTTACCGGACTTTCGGACATGGCATATCTCGTATTATCACAGCTGTCGAGGTTCATCAATAGTATGATTGTATTGAAGAACATAATGATACTATGGACCCTAGTGAAATACAAGATCATGATGGGAAAGTCGTTTATAGCGTGGCTTCGACATATGAGAGAGTTTCGTTACTCACAAACTGCAATCATATTGTATACTATAAGCACATAATCTCAAAATTTTCAGCCCTCATTCTCATTCTCTCTGTCGTAAGGACTTGTACTCAGATAGACAATTTCTACTACTTCACAACAAGAGGTCATAGTTTGTTTTACAGAGAATTCAAAAATGAGGGTGAAGTGGTGACAGCACAACTCGGGGGAGTATTCTTGCCGAGTTTTTCTTCCTAGACGTACTACCATTCATGCAGGACTAGGCTCGATCTCAGCAGCACATCTGCGCTACCTAGGTAGGCAAGAGAGCCATATTGCAGACATTAGATCGCCCAAGCTCATTCTTTTCACTAACTCTATTACACGAAATGTTTTAGTGTTCCTCCACACCATCTACCAGTACGCTTTCGTACATCTCGGCATCCCACAAAGGGTCAACCACATTTTCAGCACGGACATGCTCTTCTTCTGATGGTCAAGACCGGCTTGGATGCAGTCGAGACTCTTTTCGACGACTTGCGAATTCGAAGCCGTGATGAGTTTGCCTTTTTCGAGAGCCTTTGGCAGGAGGGCCACGAAAATGACGTTGCTGCCTCCGTTGTCCTTGAGGTCACTGCCAAAGATGAATTCGGCGTCGACATCGTCGGGCAGCTTTTCAGGCACGCGTCAAGTTATGAAAACATACGCTTTGTTATTGCAGAAAAAAACAAGTCAGTAAAACCTCTTCTTCCCACCTCGCCGCTTTCGTTCTTTCCCAGCCCCTGCTACATCATCTTTTTTTCTCCCCTTGATTTTCATTTTTCTCTCTTCCTGAGGCCGACACTTGTGTTACTTGCCATATATGGCTTCACAAAGCTACTCGTATTATGCAGCTAGTGACCATAAATACATATTCAAACAGAGATTATCCCCACCCACTTTCGCCTCCCCCACCCCTTTCTCCTTTCAACCCTAACTAGTTCCCGTACAGCAAGCTTGTAACAAGTGATGTTTACGCGCGGAGTATCATAGTTGTCTTCAGAAGAGACTTCTCTTTTCGGGATTCAAAGTGTGATCTTTGAACCGGGATATTACAGGACTGCGACTATGTCAGTTACCAATGTGAAACTTACCCTTCCTAGGACACTGAATACGCAAAATCCTCTCGTGCAATCGAAGGTTTTGCTGCGGTAGCATGCCACAGCCAAGCTGGGTATTCTAGAAAGCTCGACAGAAGGATCGTCGACGTTAGCAAGCCAGAGGGCATGTCATCTGGCAGACCAATCTCGTGAGACTTGCCATGGGACGTGACCCGATGGCCAGAATCAAGAAAACGTGCGGGGCTACATTGAAAGTTTATGACAAGTCGGAGGATCGGATGATAGGCACCGATGTCGAGCATGAGATGAAGAGTATTAATTGATCTCTATGTAGGAATTCATTGAAGGCTGCAGTTCTGAGAAGTTTTAGATAGCAAACTCGATCAACTTGTTTTTACGCAAGTCGCAAGACTGCTTTCATATGCTTAGAATCCTGATTTCTACGCACAATTCATCGTCTTCAGCAATAGTCCTAAACGAAATATATGTCATTGACTGAGTAATTGCTTCGAAAACTGAGTTCGTCTTTCTTTCTCTATAGAACATACCCCACTGAAATAGAAGGTACTTACATCTCGTTTCACCAACAATCCTTAGCATCATATTCAAAGTTGCGATTCTATTCATCGTAAATTCTTTCGTCATGATTATTTCTCGAATGTCTCATTCAGTCAGGGTAAGTAAGAAGAAGAACGTAAATTGCAAATACGCTTCTTTCACTCTCTCTAGTTTGATACTACCGCAATATACAATGTCGAGGCCACTGGTTCAGTAGAAGGATACGATCGACTTTGAAGACTAGGGAATGAGGTTCAGGATTTGTACTGATCTCTGTGGAAACGTGATTATATCGCGTCTTCGAACGACTTGCACTACACATATGAACTAGACTGGTCCATTCCTTAACAATCAGATTTTCATGACGTTTTGGCTGGTATCCATCCTCCGTCACTGCTATCTTCTGAACCCAGCCGAAATCCCTCCTCTCTTGCGACAACCAGCGCTCCCCGACAGCCACCACTGAACAGAAAATGTTTTGTTTCCAGCTCATCGAACACCCAGCAAGCTTCTTGGCGTCAGCTTATCCGTCATCTAATTCCTCCGAAGCACTCACTGATGAGCCATCTCAGGCAGCCAAAGACAGAATCCAGAGCATCCATGATGTTCTCGTCCTTAAAAGGCAGTTTCTCATGTCAAAGGTGGTTTTGCAGTGAATCGACTTGAGGCAAGGTGCCAAGATGAAAATTTGTTGGAAGATCCTCTGCTCCTTCTCACATATCATCTACGCCTCTCCTCATCTCGGCCTATATTGTGCCGGCCTATGTTCAAGGAAGGGTTGATTTGCATGTTTGTGATGAACTCTCCGCTTGGACCAAGCACTCAAGATTGTTAGTGTACTCAAAGCACTAATGAGCCGAATACGGGAAGATGTCTAGTAGAGGTATTGAGAAAACTCTTCAGTTTGAGCATGATAGTAAAAGTTACGAATTCTGGAGAGCGGGAATGAGATTGCTTTCTGGTCTCTTCTAGTTGGTATCTACAGTACCGACGTTCCATGAAACTCCATGACTGACAGCTGACTTTACCAAAGAGCTCTACCCCTGCTTTGCATATGCTTGAGCGCTCAGAGCGAAGCTATTGCTTAAGCAAATCTGCAGCCCGCTCTGCAACCGCGTAAACGCTGGCTTGGGGATTCGCTCCAGGTGTGATGGGAATAATGCTAGCATCGCAGACGTGCAAATTTCTACAACCGTAAACCCTCAAATTCGCGTCAACCACACCTCCTTTCTCTCGCGGCATCATGGAACAACTCCCTGTGGGATGATGAGCTCCAAGCCCCGCACGGCGCACGTAGTCCTTGGCCACCTCTATTTCCTCCAAGCTGGCAGGTGCACCGGTGCTGCGTTTGCCCCCAGATTTGAGCAAGCCCTTAAGCGGCTCAGCGTGAATTATTCTGTTCTCGATGAAGCGCACATGATGGGCGATGACCTCGAGGTCGAGCGAATGCGACAGATAGCGGGGATCGATACGAACGGGGGCTGAAGGCGAAGCAGAAGATATGTGCACCGAACCTCTTGAGAGCGGGTGGGCGAGTAGCACGGCGATGGTGAAGTAATTCTCGGGTCCTTGTGGCGGTGGCGCCATCGATCCGTCTGGATTGAAGGAAGCGTAGCCCGGGAAGGATATGTAGCATGCAGTGCCTTCCACTGGCGAGGAGAGCACGGATTGAACGAATGCCTGGTGTGCTTGGACAAATGCCGCTGTTTCTGTATTTTGTTTAGGTTGAATTGTGGTGGAACTCAGCAATTGCTGCAAGTCGCGCCTCCCTTCCGCGGTGTTGTTGTTAGGAAATGGAAGCAGCGCAGAGGCGTAAGTTCCACTACTGGCAAAGGGCCCGCCTCCTTTGGCATATGCCTCGGAGGCAGCTGCAAGGGTATCGGGTGATTGACGTGCAAGCGAATCCAAGGTCTTGATTCCCTCGACCACCTCGAAGCTCATACCACACATGAGGTGGTTCTGAAGATTCTCGCCGACATTTGGGTTATCGATCACCACAGGTACATTATGCTGCTTCAGAATATCTGGATTACCTATGCCTGAAAGCTCTAACAGCCTTGGGGAATTGAAAGAACCGGCCGAGATAATGACCTCCTTGTGAGCTTCAACAATCTTTGTCTCTCCATCTTTAGTATACTGCACGCCCGTGGCAATGACCTCATTCGAGTTAGAGTTGTCCAAAATTATCTTCTCCACCAAGGCTCCTGTGATGACCGTCAGATTCTGTCTGGTCTTCGCAGGCTGGAGGTAGGCGTTTGCGGAATAACTCCTCTGCCTAGTGGCTGGATCTATGGTTTCAGCATTGACATATCCTCCGTAAGCTTGGCCAGAAAATGGATCGCCCGACATGGGGAATCCTAGGCCCGTCAATGTATCCACCCATGCTTTTGCCCAGACGTTATCAGGTTCATCGGGAAAGGATAAATGAAGCGGACCGTCGGTGCCTCTAACATTGTCGTCGATGTAGTCGAGTGATAAATGTTTTACCGCTGCTTCTGATGGTCTGGTCAAAGTGTACGACTTCTTGAAGTACTTTGACACAGTGGACCATTCCCAGCCTGGATTACCCAGCGCCGCCCATGCATCGACGTTGGATTTGGATGTAGCAACGAAGGCTAGTCCGTTTAGTGCGCTGGATCCTCCGAGAAGCCGCCCTTGGGGGAATACAATCTCTCGATCCCCAAGCTCTGGCTGGAAGAACGAATGTGATTCAGCTGTCGTACCACTCCGTCATTGCAATACAGGCACTTACCTGTGGAACGGTGCGGTATGCCCAGTCGGCATCAGTACCAAGAAGCATAGGCCATAGCGCTGGTGTTGTCACTCTGGAATCAGTGGATTGATCTTGGCCTGCCTCGAGCACGAGTACATGGACATCGGGGTTCTCTGACAGGCGAGCTGCCAGGACTAAGCCTGCCGTACCGCCGCCAACAATAACAACATCGTGCTTTGTGGATGGCATTCTAGATTTTTTGTTCACGCAAGAGGTGAAACGCAGCCAACAGTGCTCGATCAAAGATAGCTGTTGCAGCTCGGTATAGGCTTAGAGGGGAAGAAAAGAATGGTGAGATCGACTTGAAGCGGGCTTCTGAAACGCTTGGTAAGCATCAGAGCACAGAGCGAAAGTTTTGAGAGTATGGTCGACTGCAACAGGCACCATTTAGCACTGGTGTGCTTCTGACCTTACACGACAGTCGCCGTCGCCCAAGGTGTACCCCGCAAAAGTGAATTGATGGGTAAGCTGAGTGACTCGGCTGCCTCAGACCTTGTCGGTCGCCTTGCGGGCAAGGATATGCGAGCTGTGCGTCGAGGTGTTTTTGCCATTGGTTGTGTGATCCACCTGCAACTGCGTGTGTTATTGCATAGCAAAGCTGTCTCCAAATGAAAGGCCGTCACACAGCATCAGGTAGCATGTCCCACAGCACTATAGGGAAATGCCGAGTCCACCCCCGGACACCAAGTACCTAAACTTCCTGCAGCAGGCTGGATGTTCCTTAAGCGTTGCTGGACCTATTCAGATGAAGCAGATGAAGTTGGTGTACGGCCTTGTTTGAAAAGTTCCCTGTTCGGAAAAATTTGCAAATGCCCGAGGAAGCTTCATCAGTGGGAGACGGCATCGCGGCTCTAATCGCCGAGGAGCGTAAATACCGTACTAGTCGGAACAGGCTACCTATTAGATACATTAAATACCCACTAAGGTACAGTACACCGATATACCGTATCAGCGCCATTGGAAGTTTTACCTTACATGGAATAATACACCCGACACTAGTAAACGGCTGGTGTGAACAGTCAACTGTCAACGCTTCCACCAATCTCGCCCGGCCCGTTCCTTTAGGACTCATCCAAGCGTCTCGGTCTTGCTACTGTACCTTAGGTGCCTACCCTTGCTACCTTACCTTCAATTTTAGGGTGATCTTGCCCCCGCCACCCTCCCTCCACATTTGGAACACCACGCCGCATTCGTACTGCGCAGCTCATACCACCCAAAGCACCAAAGTACCGATGGAGACGCAGCACGGGGCTATGGTTGGATGTCAAGCTTTGCTATCGCCACACACCTACAGGTCCTTCCTGCAGCGGGCTGGACATTGCTTAAGCGTTGCCGGGCTTGTTCAGGTATAGCTGGCTTACGCCCTCATACAAATAATCCTTGTTAAGAGGCTTTTTGCTAATGCAATGTCCAGCCCGCTGCAGGAAGGACCTGTATATGTGCTGTCCCTATTCTTCGGTCTTTGGGTGCATGGGTGTTTGACATTCCGAACACGCGCGAATGAGCGAGTTCTGTTTGAGCATATTCCTCTGCTGGTTGCATTTGATAGCGTGTTTAGACACACCACAACACCAGGATCGATAAGTCCGGGATTCGTTGACACACAATCTGTCCGCAACAGAACCTGACTGTAACTCATGTAAACCCTTGCCGGAATTGGCGTGCAGTGAGGAGTTCATTCTAACGGCTAAATAGGACTTGCATACAAGAAATACAACGCTCAGGCACAAAGCGAAGCTGCAAGTAATCGTTGATGCACCGCTCCTGCAATTCTCTCTGCATGACATTCAATCGTGGCCGCTTTCATCCCACGTGTGGGTAAGGCCAACCATAGATTCCGCTTGTCATTTGCTGTCCGGACTGAATTGCCTGAGCTTGGGATTTGAGTTCATCCACATCCCAATTTGCCCAGACCGATCTGCCTTTGAGGAAAGCAGCCTCACTGCTGGACATCCAGAGTATGAAGTGAGCGGGTAATTGGACTGGCGGAGATGTTAGCGGCTGTTGCGGAGATTTTGAGGGAGGAATGCTCCTCGGGAGCGTAGCAGGCTTTGCTAGGTCATTGTTAATGTATTAAGAAAAGTAACCAACCTTTGTCCATTGGTAAAGCCTCCGCTTTTGCTCCGCTTTTGGTGAAGACGGCTGTCTCAACCATGCCCGGGTGGACAGTGGCAGCAAACATATTTGGTTGTTCCAGCGCAAAGAACTCGATCAGCTTCTCCTGCGCCAACTTTGAACTCATATAAGCCGATAATCCGGGTAACATTGCGGGCGGTAATGCTACAGTCCCCGTAGTCACCCCAAGAACGGTAGCGTGAGATGGGTTTGCCGTCGGGACGAAGGCTTTAATTGCCAGCATTGTTCCCTTGACGTTCGTCTGGCAAAGGAACCAAGTCAGACGAGTCCAAGGAGTGATCATTCAAGTTAATCATACCTCAAAACTTTGCCACCACTCATTTGAAGATGCCTCTACGATAGGGCCTGGAGTGGAAATGTGTCCCGCTGCCAGGATGAGTATGTCCCATTTTCCAACCGTGGCTGCAACATCCTGCAGAGCTTTCTCCTCGGCGATGTCGATGGCATGAACGGAGCTTGATATCCCGGATGGTAGGTACGATGCCGTTTCCTTGAGGCTAGCCTCGGTACGGCCTAACAGAACGATCTTACTGGCACCGGCAGTGCTAAAAGCCAAAGCCGTCTCTCGACCGATGCCACTGCCCTGGAGAAAAGGTCAGTAAGCGTACTTGTTGTGCAATGGCGTGTGTCGAGAGTAGAAGCAAGTTCTGTGGTAAAGTTGCCTGGCTGAATGGGAAAGCCGCCAGAGTCTTGGGTCTCTGAGGTCTAAGTATGTGGGAGGTGGAAAGTAGCTTTGGCAAAGCTTGGCTCCGTTCCAACTCCTTAGGTGCAATTATCAAGCTAGCTAATGCTCCAACATGACATAAAACAGCTTCACTTACGGCACCAGTGATGATGACAGTCTTCCCAACAGCACTCAATTCTGGACGGGAAGGTGCGATAGCGGGGTATGTGTCGTTGTGCCAGGTAGGAGTTGCGGATGGCAACGGTGGCTTCATGTTGAGTCTGACGACGAATGTCGAGCAACAATAGATTGCAATCAAAGTGTTGGGGGCTTTGAAGCAAGATCAAGCCGGGTATTTGATGATAGACATAGATAATCTCGAGCTGAGCATGGTGTGCACGAAGACCTACCTACTATATAAGCCTAAGGTAAGTCATGTCTGATGCAGGGAGACGGACTTGTTGAGAGGCCTTGACAGACTAAAGGGAAACAAAGGGACTGCGGGTAGGTAGCTAAGGTACATGTCTAAGGTAACTAGCTAGGTACTCAGTAACGCTGACTAAGATGAGGTTAGACAGTAAGGTGTCTAAAGGTGTGTTTTCTATTCATACAGTAGGAAGCTATCTACGTTTTGGCCGCAGTTGGCGCTAGCCCCAACTAGGCTAGCGGGTAGCGTTCCTAATTAGGAACTATGTTCCGAATTGGACGACTAGTCCTCCTGCTCCTACTATTGCCCCTACTACAGCTCCTATTCCTTCAACACCCTGCTTGCGAACTATGCTATGATACCTGAACAATTCTTGTAGGAATCCGAGTTACTCGGCAATATGTCCACCGTGTATAGAGAGGTAAAGGCGCCACCCATACTTCATGCTGCGTGCCGGTGTGGCGCAAAGTCAACCTGAATTTCATGTCTCACCCTAATCGCATCTGGATCGTTCATCCAAGTTTCACCCTCGGCCGCAAGGGTTGGCGTCGCCGTTGCGTCCGCCTCGCTCGAATTATTACTTCTGTGAAGCTCCAAGTATTCCTCGTTGAGCACGCCATAATTTCTTCTAAGGCCTCTCTTGCTCGTTCCGCCAATGGTGCTCTGGGCCTCTCTAAGCTGGCCTGGCCCGGATCTTTTTGAGCCACTATACCATTTGGTGAATGTAGGTCTGATGTACTTGTTCACCAACGGTGCGAGTGTCGGTACACATGCAACGATGAGGCCCAGCCAGAGCTCGAGGTGGCTGATAAGACCTATAGTTCCTAGGCCCCACACGAAGTCGTTCTGGGTGACTGACTGAACGGTCACTTGAATCCTCCAAGACATGATACCCACGGTCCTTGTCAAAGCGTTAGTAAAACAACCCGCACTACGCATGGTATAGCCGATGGTAGACTTACAAGAGACCAATGCTGAACATGAAGCTAATTGCGACCTTGCTTCTGGTCGCCATATGGAGCCCCCAAAGCGGTTTCATCGGCAATATCACAATTGCCAGGTCAATAACCATGTTGAGGCTGACCGAAGCTAATTCTTCGACCGTCAAGGTCCTGCACCAGCCATCAGGGACCGGGTCCCAAGATTGCGAAATGGGTTGGCAATTGGTCATGAATACGCATAGGAATGCAACTCCATAGCCTGCGATTACGCCCATCAAAGCCCATGCGCAGTACTTGAATTTTTTTGTAAAAAAGATCCTTGTATAGAGCCAAACAATGGAGAGCTTCACGAAAACAGTTGCCAAAAGCCAGGTCACGCCGCTCGCGACAATTAGCTATCCCGCATCGGTCAGCAAAGTCTTCTGGCTTTGCAAGTAAACTTGCCTTAAATTGCACTCCAAGCTCATAATTATTGAGTTCTATGGTATGCGCACCCAGCCCGTTGGCGATGCCCCATATTGTCGCCCCCTCCAAAGCAAGTGTATTGGCCTGAAAGCGTCAAACAGAGTCCATCATAAATAAGCGATGCTGGCGACACTCACGTACGCAAATACCACCATGAAATCATCCGGATAGAAGAGCCTTTTCTGGACCCTCGCAGCCCAGAAGCGCAGGAAGAGGACTATAGTACAGACTACAGTGAAAACGATGATCCATATCAAGAGCGAGATGCCGTGTTCGCTGAGCAGCATGATGGGTAATGGTCCGATGGTTTGTACAAACAAGAAGAAGAAGAAAAATTGCAGAGGATTATCGGATTCCAACGTTCAATGCAGCTTGACATAAAGTTTATTGAATGGAAATCACAGCGTCTGTGCTCTCGGAGAATAAATGTCAGGGATGGGAAGCATGGCCTGACCCGCTTCAGAAACAGGGCAATCGGCTTAGCTATTGCCATTTCGACTCTTAACGTTCCGCTGCAGGAATTGGCAATTAGGAATCAACATTCGGGTCAGCTTCTGCGGGGTTTTTCGCTTCAACGGGTTAGTGGTCTTATCTGGAGTCGTAAGGAAAGAAGAATCTCGGAAGCTTCAGAGAGAGGTAGTAAAAACAATGCGTGTTGCGTGTGTTGTTTGCTTGCCCGCGAGTCGCATGGGGGGTGTTTTTTTCAGTCATGGTAAGTGGTTGACATCCATGCACTCGTAGAATATAATTATGCATGCGAGAGCGGACGGCCCCAGAATCCTCATTCTAGGGTCTCTGGCACAGCGCAGTGCCCCATTTTTGACTTCGCCGCAGAAGCAAATACCCCTGCAGGGATTTGAGATCGGACGATGAACCCTTTTCTTTTATTCTCTGGTTACTGTTATTCGCAAGCCCCCTTGCACCGTGCTTACGATACTAGCACGAATTGTTAAAATACAGACCCTAACTACTTCCGTTTGATGGTCAGGCTCGATCTCGTTGCTATCATTATCGGTTTTAATCTGGAAACACAATTCAAAGGTCGAGATCGAAAGGCTCATTGAATTACAGATGGACGATTGAGTTAAAAGAGCTGTGGAAGAAGGCACACGTCGCATGTGGAAGCATGCGTTACTCTTTGCTTATTATCTTCAAGTTCCAAGAGTACGCTCAGACGGGTTGAGATGTTCTTCACAACCTCACAACGTTTTCGGCGGTGAAGACCGGGGTGAACGGGGTGCTCTGGAAGTTACCCAATGATGGTAACCTTCCTCTTTGGGCCGAGGAGACCCCCCATAGTGTACTTACTGCAATATTTCTAAAGCGCTGCAGTATCTTTATCTGGTTGCTCTGCAAGTAAAAATCCCTCGCACAGGATTCAGCGTAGGATGGTAAGGTTTGAGCCAAGTCGGACTCGACTGCACGAAAGGCAACCACACTCCCCAGGCATCAATTACGCTAGACGGGTTGATCCATGGCCTACCATTGGGCCAGCTGCAGTCACACTCAACGTTGCAGCGTCATGGAAACACAAGAATGACTCGACGCGTTAAGGTGGCCAGACCACATGATTCTCTGCAGTAGCTTTGGTGATTGAGTTAAACGATCGTGGGTATGGGATTACACGAACGTTCCACAGCCATCAACTCCTTTCACGTTGAGTCAGAAGCCCGAACCTACTCTTCCCTCAGCTTGAACACTAGTTGCAACCTTCCCGGATTAGACGTGAACTGGTCTCTCAGATCCCTTGCTACGCGCTCTCCTGTTTCCTCTGGAGCGTAGCTTGTGTGGTACTTCTTGACCAACCGCGCTGTAACGAACCTTATGGTATCGGTTGCCAGAACACGTCCAAGGCAACTGTGGTGGCCTATCTTCATTTAGTGGGGAGCGATGTCTTGCGAGTGGGGAAGTCTTACCTGTACCGAAGGGCGTGTAGGCGGCCTTGTTGCGGATCATGTCAGGTTGGCTATACCACCTTTCAGGGATGAATTTCCATGCCTGGATGAAGCAATCCTCTCCTATAATGAAAATAGAGTCAACAGCTATCATGTATAGACCGAGCATGTCTTGTAAGTGGGCTATGGCAAAGCGAAACGAGACTTACTTCTTGATATCGAGTATCGAGGAGCAACGATCGTGGTATTCTGTGGAATGAATGTTCCGCCAATTGTAGCTCCGTTCTCAGTTGTTTTCCTGGCGCCTCCTGTGAGGAGGGCAGGGTAGAGGCGTAACGCTTCGTTTATAACCCCATTCAAGTGTGGAAGTTCTGCTACCAACTTGATGTCACGGACATCGATGTTCTTTACCTCTTGATGTATCGTCTCTGCATGATGAGGATACCGTGCAAGTTCGCAAAAGACGGCGACGAGGGCAGAAGCAGTTGGCTCGCTATGGACGGGTCAAATGCTGTGTCAGATGGGTTGTGAAGTGACGAACCTTCCAGCTACTATAGCCAGTAAGCTATCCCCTTTCAGCCAAAACCAACTGTCTTCCTGAAGCTTGTTCGACCTTGCATCTTCCATCAGGTATTGTGCCACGTCTGGTACTCGCGATTTATCCCCGTCTTGCTGCTATCTACTCAGAAATATTACGCAAAACTTCTCTCGAAGAGCGCGACCTACCGATATCCGCTCGCGCATTTGCTTCTCACACCAGCTTACCATATCAAACCAGTCTTTCAGGACACCGACTGGAGGTATTAACTTGAACCCAACCTGGACCAGCCATGGAGCTGGGCTTAGAGGACCCAGCAAAGACAAAGCACGCTGTAAGCGAATAATGATGTGGTGCCATTGCTGATTTCGTAGCATGTCAAATGACTTGTTGAATACGAAGTCACCCATTGTGTCAAAACCAAACCAGTAGAAAAGGTCCGAGATTTCCGAAATCCTACCGGCTTTGGCATCGCCTTCAATGCAGCTGTCAAGCTGATCAAGGTACTTGAGGATTTTCTCCTCATACTGCGATATAGCTAAGTAACCCTCAGCATTGCCGCCGCGCGTGCATTTGATTTTCACGCACCTGCAGTTGAGAAACCGCGATTCCACTGTTGGCGGCGGGTTCGGTGGGTGCTCTTGACCCGTGCCGTAACGAGGGCAAGACTTGGGTGAAGAATGTCATACCATTCTGACTTTATACATTCAGATTTGGGGCCGTCAACAACCGAGAAAACCTCAGGATGGAAGATGGTGATTTCGCTGGGGCCTATACAAGAGATTAATGGATATTGTAAATACATCAATCACGCTCGTGCTCTCACCAGTTCTAACAAAATCCCCGTATTGTCTACGAAGATCCTCCAGAACCAAATGATTCCTGGAATGTCTGCATTGCCATACATGCCAAAGCTTGGTGACACGCGCATAGAATGGTCCGGGAAAGCTAGCTCTCGTAAGGCGGTGGAAAAAGAGACGGTACAACACAATGCTGGTCACAAGAGAAGCGAGGTAACTAGTGCAAATAGAGATTGAAGCATCAGAAAGCCACTCGTATCCAAGCTCTTTGCAAACGTGTCTTTCGATAAACAGCGACATAAAGAAAAAAGCATGGAATAGTAGGATATTGGGAGCTTGTGTGTGCCATTCTCCATGAATGAACACTCCATAGTGAGTTAGTAGACCCCCGACGGCTCCCAACCCGAGTGTGAATACCTGGCCAACGGATACCTGAGGGATTTCCATAGTCGTCTGAAGACGGTGCGAAACTGGTAGAAAATAAACCACCGCCGTCCATAGACACCAAAGTTTCCATGTCCGACTATCCTCCTCCGGGGCGCACTTCCGTACAACCCGGAAAGTAATATAGAGGCCCAACACCATCGGCAGAGCATAACCCCACCCACGAAGACCCCAAAAGAAAGCACAGCAGCAGGACCATATGGGAACGAACAGACCAATCATCCAGCGAGAGACATTCTCTCCTAGTACGAGTGGGATGGTTTTGCGACCACGCCCTCGATCTCCAGTCTGATCTTTAAGATCTTGGACCTGCATCGTGGTAAGAACGATGCCGCTGACTAGCCCTATCCAGATGTAGCCTTGGTGGGTAATATCGGACTCGGGCCCTATGGCTATGCTTAGAGACCCGCCATTGTAGAGTCCAAAGGCCACTGCGATAATGAGGTCTCTGATAATTTCGTCGCCACCTCTGAGGTCATTGTAAAGCCAGGTAAGAAGAAGAATGAGCGCGCTCTCCCGCCACACACCTAAGCAGTAGTTGAAGAAAAGGACGGCAGGGATGGCAACTAACATTCCTTTGCGCGTCTGTTCGGCGGTCACTTTACCAGTGGGCAATGGCCTCCAAGGCTTGTTTGCAAGATCTTCTTTGATGGACTCTGGTGACCTCTGATTGGCAAGGTCGAATATGAATACATTAGACCAGTTGAATAGAACGACAAGGGGAAGCCTTTGGAGTATCTCAGCGATAGATGAGACGTGGCCTTGTGTGAGTGAAGGACCCGAAAAAGCTCCAAGAACACCAAAAGCAGTGTTTGGTAGAACGAATGTACAAAAATTGCTTTCAGTGAACTCCCAGATCAGATACAGCACGTGTTTGGCAAACACCAGACTGCGAACCTAGCTGATATCAGTTTTCATTCTGGATGGAATTTCTATTACACACAGCTGTTTGTCCCAAACCTCCCTTTGCCTTGCTAGTAGACATTTCCGGAGTGTTGGAGCGAGTTGATTAGCTTAAGTATTCAAATTAAAGTAGCCACGACAATCCTCTAGGAGACCGAGACTCAAAGCATGGATGTAAGACAAGAAGGGCATTCATCAGCTGCTATGACTGGCTTGAAATGTCAGGCAGTATCTTATTGTAATTAAATTAAGTAGTATACGACGGCCACAATCAGAAACGACGAAACGAAGCGACAGGAGAAATGAAGATATAGAGATTGTTCCAGCTCGATGTTCGGGTTTGACCGCTATTGCAAGTATCAGTTCGTCAAGCATCAACAGCAAGTCATAGCCTACCATGGCTTTGGAACATGCCAAGCTCCACGTCTTTGCACGACCCTCCTGTGCGTCATGCCTTGCTGCAAGTCAGGCCATGCACGAGTAACGTTACTCTGGCCTCGGGCATACAAGGCTAGTTGAAAATACCAGTCAAATACTGTTTTGGCAGGTAAGACCATGGGTTGGAGAAGAGGAATCTATGGTGGGTGGTATCCTTTCGCAACCGACTAGAAGTTGCATTTTAGCGGAAGCCTCTGGACAAGGGTTTCGTATGAACAGCTGAGCCTGGACACGTCTGTTCGCTTACCCCCGCTTGGGGGGCCCTATCTATCTTATCTGACACGCCCCTTAATAATTGCATCGCATGCACGGCACGTGGAGCAGACAGAACTGGCCTTAATATGGCAAGTCGAAGTGTTAGAACTATACACCTTAGATCGTGGCTCTGGCCATCTTAATGGCGTTTGGCCGGCTGGGCAAGATGATCACTGCCCTTAACTAAGACAGTCTTACATCCAGGCTAGGTTTGGGTTCCTTACTTGCGAGTATTTAGAGGCAGGCAGTATCGAGGTTTGAACTCCTACCACCTTTCACAATTTCCAGCTCGGTGTGGTTTAGAGAAAGGCGCTGTCTCATACTTGCATTGGTCATTTTCCGCATTCGAAAACATCGCCATGGCGTCTGCATCGATCTTTTCTGGTTATGTGGTGCTCTTACTCTCAGCTCTGGCGATCGCAGCTCCGAGACCTATACCTAAGAGTCGTCACTCGCAATCCGAAAATACTTCTTCCTGTCGCTGTTTTCCTGGGGATTCCTGTTGGCCTACCACTGCAGAGTGGAACCAGTTCAACGGTACTCTAGGCGGAAAGCTTATTGCAACAATTCCTATTGCCAGCAGTTGCCATTATGACTCTTACGCATCATACAACGCGGGACAGTGCGCCCAATTACAATCAGTCTGGGGTTTCCCTCAAACCCACTATGAGTCTTCCTCGTCGGTCATGGCTCCTTTTTTTGCGAACCGAAGCTGTGACCCTTTCACTCCACCAAGCGCCCAGTGTGTTATTGGTACCTATGTTCAGTATGCGGTGAACGCTAGTTCCACGTCGGATTATCAGAAGACGATAGCTTTCGCCCAGAAGAACAACATTCGTATTGTGATACGTAACACTGGTCACGATTATTTTGGAAAGTCAACAGGAGCTGGAGCCCTAGGTATATGGACACACAATGTGAAGGATATACAGGTTATAAACTACTCCTCATCCAATTACATCGGAAATGCAATCAAGGTTGGTGCCGGCGTCCAGAATTTTGAGGCGCAAGCGGTAGCGCATGCTCATGGTCTTACTGTCGTGGGTGGTAATTGCCCAACGGTCGGTTTTGCTGGCGGCTATACTCAGGGCGGTGGCCACGGGCCCCTCGTATCAAAGTACGGTCTTGCAGCAGACCAGGTCCTCGAGTGGGAAGTGGTCACCGGCACAGGGGAGCTTCTAACAGCAACCCCTTCCCAGAATTCCGACCTCTATTGGGCTCTATGCGGCGGCGGAGGCGGGACATTTGGCGTGGTGCTGTCCATGACGAGCAAGGCCCACTCGGACATGCAAGTGGCCGCTGCTAATCTCACCTTCACCAACGTGGGAGTCTCGCAGGACACTTTCTACAATGCTATCCAAACTTTTCTTGTCAACCTCCCTGCGATCGTGGATGCGGGCGCTGTCAGCATCTGGCTCCTCATGAACACGACTTTCCTCATGCAGCCGACTACAGCGCCTGGCCTGACAACAGCACAACTGCAAGACCTCCTGAATCCTACACTAGCTCAATTGAACAAGAGCGGTATGCCATACGGTGAGTCTGGAGCTTTTAACCCCCCCCGAACCCCAGCTTTCCTAACCTAGATGCATATAGATTACTTTATTGGCGAGTTTCCCACCTACCTCGACAGCTTCGAAGCGATGAACCCTGCACCCAATGTAACTGAATTTAGCCTCGGTGGTCGGCTGATGCCACGGTCGCTAGTGGCTTCAAATTCCTCTGCTTCTTCCTTGACGAATGCTCTGCGATACATCAACGACAACGGCGCTGTTATCTCAGGGGTTTCAACGAATGCTTCCCGCGGGGCCTCGCGAGTCTCCAACTCGGTCAACCCTGCGTGGCGAGACGCATTGTTCGACGCTGTAGTTGGCACGTATGTTTTTCTCTCTCATCTTCTCAGAAGCCTTTGTCTGACAACTTTTAACGCATAGACCCTGGAGCCGAACAGATTATGCTTCGTCCCTTGCCGGCCAGCAGGCAATCACGAATACGCTGCTTCCTCAGCTAGAGCAGCTAACGCCTGGAGGCGGCGCCTACCTCAACGAGGGAGACATCCACCAGCCCAACTACCAGCAGGTGTTCTACGGTGGAAATTACGCCGCTCTGAAGGATATCAAGGACAAATACGACCCCCAACATACCTTCTACGCCCTAACTGGCGTCGGAAGCGAGTACTGGACTCAGCAGAGCGACGGAAGGCTGTGTCAGACGAATTCGTAGGCCTGAGGGGGTAGGCGCTAGATGGTGTTTTTAGCCGAGGTATCAATAATCGTCCATAGTGGTGCCGCTCGTTTTAGGATGCTCCTACTCGTACTGTCGTACAGTCTGACAGATGTCCAGGACCATCAGATTTGCAAATGAATTTCTCGATAATAAGCAAGCCGCTTGTGGTGCTTCCTAGTCGCTGGCCCATGCATATTGTTTCCCTCGCTTTGAGGGCCAGAGGGTGCACAAGCGGTCAAAGCCCAGAGTTTCTAGGTCCCAGCTGTGCCAGCCACGCCCAGGGTCTCCAATGAAGTTGACTTGTCGCCACACCCATCCGCGAATAGATTCCGTGCCGCAGTGCAGGGTCAGCCGAGCATCATGTACACCGCTGACACCTTATCACATACATTACGGAAGTATGTAGGTAGCACTCTGTAGCGCAGCCCGGGATTCGAGTCCTGCAATGCACAGTTGGCCTGCGAGCACACCAACGTCGCCTCATGCAAAGTGCAAGTAGTCCTCGGAGGATTAATGGTCCAACGACGTACCTGCTGGTCTTTGCCTCATGATAATCTCGGTAGCTTTAGCCAATGATCCACTGGAAAGCACGGAAGCACGGAAGCACTATCGATGGATGTTCTCGCCAAGTCTACAGAGGCTGCCTTCCATGTGCTTTACTCTGTGCAACGACTGGCCTTTTCTATTTGGAAGCACCGTCAAGCTGGGATGATCTCGCCTGCTCCAGTGAGCGACACTAACCGAAACATCAGGACACTGAGATTTGGGACACGCACTGCGGTTTTTGCCTGAAAGAACTGCAGCCAAGAATTCGCAGAGCTTTCCCCCTTTAGCAATCCGCGTTCTTCCGCACGCTCGCTGGCGTGTGCCATATATACATACTTTCGAGGCCTAGGAGGTGGATTTAAAGGAAGGCTAAGGAGCCTCGACTAGTATGGTAAGGTACTAAGGTTGTTGTACTTAAGGCTAAGGTACCTACGAGTACCTAAGGTACCTGGCCACTCTAAGTCCGGTGGGGAACTTCGTACCCGGACGCACTTGCCATGTTGCCTAGTTTCCACGTGATCTTCCTTTGAAGCGTATGTACTTGATATGAGGCTAGGTGATCCTTCATGCTGGCAATCCTACGCTATGTGGGTATCTACCTAATGCCGGTGATTCCGAGAAATCAATTCGTGCATTCTGAAGGATCATCCCCCTTGACAGACCTCGGATCAATTGACTACCGAAGACCGGAACGTTGGACACGATAATGCTGGCAATGACATGTTGTGAAAAGAAGAGTTATCGTATCGATACTAAAGCCTTCGTAACATGCGGGCCGTTTTTAGCGCTGTATGGTATCTATCACTAGACGTATTCCCGGCTCGACAAGCGTGTATTAAGCATGTTCGTGCCCTATTTCTAAGTTCAGTTCTTCGATTCTAGGCTTATCAAGTAACTCTTTGAACGTTTGATTCTTCTAGCAAAAGAATCGATCGCGGCATGGTCGTCAACTGAAAATCCTACTATTGGTTTCTACAATTTAGGTTGCAAAAGAATGTGAATTTTCTAAGTTACTGCCCTACAATCGTCTGTCCCTTTGCTGCAACATATGTTCGCCTTGTCTCATATTGCCACCGGCTGTAAGCCCTCGAATACGATGCTCCGACGTGTTATCTCCATGCGAAGGAGCTGCCGGCGCATTTCTCCCATTGTTTGTGTACTTGTCTCGCCAAAAAGTCTTTCTTCTTGGCACGGAAATACCCACCAATCGATGCCGGCTGTTGAGCGCTCACTGGACGATTGAATTGGAGGGAACTTCCAATACTAAGGAAGCAGAGGCTAGACTTTTCAGCGATACGAGTAAGTGACTTACTCTAGAGTCTTCGCACAGGTTTTGAGGACTCGCTTTCACCAAGACTACCACCAGCGCTTCTGCTTCGATTTCCACCGAGCTTTCTCTATGCTTAAAGAGTCATCTTGGCCTCCAGTTGCAATGCTTTTCAGTCCTGACTTTGCTCTCCGCTTTGCCTCACTTGCAATCCTTCGCATTCGAACCACTTCATGTGACGGTATATTCAACACATTTCAAACCATGTCGCAGACACCCAGCAGCATCGCTCTTGAGGCCGCACTACCCAGCGAGGGCGAAGATGCGACAGTTAACATCGTTGACTGGGACGGGCCGAATGATGCAGCTGACCCGATCAACTGGCCCAGCCGCAAGAGATGGGCGCATATTATCACAGTCGCCATACTCGGACTTATCCCGTAAGCATACGTCATTGAAACCGATGTCTCGTATTCTCTACTAACATGGATTACTTTCCTGCAGGAATATGGCTACGACTATGGTTGCGCCCGGTATTGATGGTGTGCTGGCCGACTTCAACGTCAGTTCCTCAGCCGTCAGCTCTCTTACCGTTACCATCTTCCTACTCGGCTTGGCTTTGGGACCCATGTTCCTTGCCTCCATGGGAGAGGTATACGGTCGCTTACCGGTGTACCATGGTGCCAATATAATCTTCATCCCCTTCATGATCGGCAACGCGTTGAGCAAGAACATCGCGCAATTCATGGTCTTTCGCTTCATCTCAGGCTGTGCAGGCGGCATGCCTCTGGCGATGGGTGGCGGCACTATTGCAGATGTTACTCTCCCGGCGAAAAGGGGCTTCGCCACCGCATTGTTCAGTTTAGGGCCGTTGGCAGGACCAGTAAGTTGACATTCCCCCCTTGTATTTCGATGCTGAAGGCTGATCTGTATTCAGGTACTCGGCCCTGCTATCGGCGGCTTCCTTGCAGCTAGCAACGGCTGGCGCTGGACCTTCTGGCTGCTGGCCATCCTCGGCAGCACCGTCGAAGCCGCCACCCTTGTCGTGATGCGCGAGACATCTCCCAAGATCCTCCTTGAGCGTAAAGCGGCCCGTCTTCGTTTTTCCACGGGCAATGCGCATTCGAGATCCAAGCTTGCCCAAAAGTTGACCCCACAACAGGTCCTCGCTCAGGCCTTAGTTCGTCCTACCATGCTTCTGATCCGCTCGCCTGTCGTATTGGCTCTGTCGCTATACGCTGCTTTGGTATTTGGGGTGATATACCTCCTGTTTACCACCTTCAACGGCGTATTCAGGGGCCAATACGGATTTTCTACATCTATATCAGGGCTCGTATACCTAGGGCTGGGCATCGCGTTGGTCCTGGGCGTGGTCATTTTCGGCAACCTGAATCCTCGGATCCAAGCAGCGCGCATGAAGGCCGATGGCGTAGGCAACCCAAAGCCCGAGTACCGCCTCCTGCTCATGATCTGGCTCAGCCCCTGCGTGGCTCTGGGCCTCTTCATTTATGGCTGGACGGCGTACTACAAGGTGCATTGGATCGTGCCTATCATTGGGACCTTCTTCATTGGTCTTGGAGCCTATTTCGTTCTCGTAAGTTCCATCTCATGGTGTTACAATGCGTATCAAATTAGAGCTAACCTCCACCAGATGCCCACGCAGCTCTACCTCATCGAGCTATTCGGCTCCAAAGGTGCCGCTTCCGCCCTGAGCGCCAACAATGTCCTGCGATACATGGGCGGTACGTTCCTGCCGCTGGCTGGGCCGAGTCTGTACAGGGCGCTGGATTACAGCTGGGGCAACACTTTGCTCGGCTTCCTCGCGCTGTTGTTTGCCCTGCCTCCTGTTCTGATTTATAAGTACGGCGAGCGGCTTCGCGCGAAGGAGGCTGTCGTGCTCTGAGTGGGTTTGAATATGAAGAGAGGATACTGACGTGTTCCTGTCAATCGCGGGGTAAGATCATTGGGGGAGCTTCAGACTGAGGATCTAGTTCGGTCTGCCTTGGTAGCAGGTAGAGTATGAACCAATTTATCTAATACAGCAAGATAATTTATGATAAGTTGATTAAGGGCAGAACGATGAGGTGCCTGAGGCACCGTATCATTTTGAATGCTAAACCCATCGTATACTATCAACTTCGCACCTATGTAGTGCGCCATAGATAGTATGCCGGGGGGGATATAAGGGATGAAGACAAGGGAAAGCCGAGAAAGATGGAGAAGCAGCGGAAGCAGAACATTGGGGTACCTTCATACCTCAAGCGTAGTATCCAGCTAAGCAGCGGAATCCCGCCGCTTAGTATGAAAGAACGCGCACAATGGCCCAGAACTGTATTAAATTAGCTTCAACTTTTGTCATCACGATCATCATTAAAATGAATCTTTTCAGAAAATTGTGGACGCTCGACGACAGCAAAAATATTGTTTCTCGTCTTTCTGTTTTGTCGATAATATTTTTGTTGCGACGGATCATGGAAATCTGAATGTTACACATTGCGAGTATGTAAATTGTTAACAGGCCAAAGATTTGGTGGGGTGCCGGAAAGGGTCTAGAATAGCGGATATAATCCTGGGATGAAAGGCACTGTTCAAAACACTTCTCGGCGGCACGAGTAATCGCTCGCCTACGTAGTACATAACTCGAATTTAGCCGCTTATAGTTCCATCGCTTTGTGCACTCACTGGGTCAACGACCAATGGGGTGCATTATGTGCGTGGGCAGACAGCTGCTGCCTGAATCCTATTCTCTTATCAGACACCAAGTTTTGTCGCTATATAGACCGGCGGTTGGCATTGAGACTTCTTGGCCGCCATAACATGAATACAACGCGTTATACCTTTCAACTTCGTTGCACTGTTTCTCTTCACCAGCGCAGCTCATTGGATTGAACCACCCACCTGTAGTCTACAAACCAACCGCTTCTTCAAAAATCCTCGCCGCTATGACCAACGACCAATCAACTACGTACTCCCGCGATGAGATCGTCTCCGAACTCACGTCATTCTACGAATTTCTCGTCGGACTGCATCTCCCACCGTCCGCCCTCAAAATCCCACCGCCAGGCGGATGGCCCAACCTCACCCCCGAATATCTCGCGTTCCTGAAGAAGAACGACACCGTCGTCGATCTCATCCAGCACCTTCCCTATGTAAAACAAGATGACGAATTCAATCCGTACCAGATCTACGAAACGACCTGCGCCGTCGACTACAGCGGGCGCTACTTTCAGAGCGCCGCAACTTTTGCCCACCCGAGCCCCGTCATTGCCGATCCCATCGAAGAAGAGACGACGATTCCGTCGCATGTGATGACTCTTGCGAGGACACCCGGAGGGAGGGATGGGTATTTCTTCTTTATTGACACGGAACGAGGCACGATTACGATGTGTGATTTCCAGGATGGGAGGCCATCGGCTACGAAGTTATCGCAGGTGGGTAAACCAACTCGCCTCTCGTTTGAGCTTCAACGAAATGTGTCGCGAGAAGTGATGTCGAAGGCTAATGCTGGGTTGTTTCGTAGGTAATAGATGACGATTCCAAAGAGGACTGGCGGACTTTCGGAACATACACCGTCAAAGAATTCTTCGAGATGCTGAAGGAGGAGTACAGATCACTTAAAGTGGTATGTGCTTTCGGATGATATCGTTAACGCGGGATAAGCACTCTAACGTCCTCGTGCAGATGCCTACCGAAGCAACGGATGTGAGAATGGTTTCCAGGTGCTCTAGATTCGATATGGATCGGTTGAAGGATATTTTTCGTGCATATGGTTGGCCTTCGGAGAAATACAGGAAAGAAGAGTGTATGAAGAAGGTAAAGGAGGCGTGGGACGAGATCTTGGATGAATTTTAAAGGCGGTGAGAAGTCGCCTTTCGTTCATGGAGGTTTGAAGTTGTAGAGCGCACTAAACGACCGTCCTTGAGCTCTTGACATGCTCTTCGCTCGTCTGTTTTCCAAACAGTCTCGAAGATGACAGGTCTGTTTTCGCCAAGTATTGGATTATGAACGAGTCACATTCGATTCGTAATTAAAGGGTATTCCAATCCAGTGTGCGAATCGTTACCAACGCTCACGCTATGCATTGCTGAAAGAGCAGAGACGCCGTCGCCATACAAGTGAGACAGAACTAAACCCAACAGATCATTCCCTCCTAACCCTCTTTCAATGCCTAAAGCTGCCTCGATAGTAGGAGACAGGCTAGGATGTTACCGTTGCCAATGGGAGCTCGGGGGAGGCCAATTTCCGGTTCTCGACCCTGATTTCTAGCGTCGTAGCTGCTCTAGGATTGATAGTAGGAATAGTTTCAACATTTGTAGGGGGTGTCATGGCCGGGCCCTTTCCACTGATAACGAGGACTCCGTCTTCGTCTTCCAAGGCTCTGCGCTCTTTAGAGCATGTACGGTCAGCACATTGAATAATCTCGACGTCTCGCTCTATCTCCTCGTCCGTAAGCCTGCGTGTGATATTAACATCACGGATCGCGAGGCCATCGTCGATAATCTCGAGAGCCCGCTTGGAAGGCGGGTTTCCCGGGGGTTTTTTGTTCCGGCCATTGTCGTCGTCGGGATGAGGCCGCTTCTTTCCCTTCGGGCCATCTGCCGCCTCTATCATCTCTTTCGGTGGAGGCTTTGCGTATAATGATCTTTGGTCCCGGACCTTGGATGGAGCGGTGTCGTACCACTTGTCGTCTGTTAAGAGCGCATAGCCAGGGTCATTGGGGACGATGTCTTCCGGCCAGCACGGGTTTTCCCTGAGGCCCCAGTCGTTGTCCTGAGACGGCATCGTCGGCCACAACTTGTCGAACTGCATTTCAAAGACCGCTCGCGTGAACCTGGCCTCATACTCGGTGGTTGTGGTTGTTTTGTCGTTCGGGCCCTTGTTCTTGATTTCCTTGCCCGGCTTTTTTAGCGAGACCAAATCTTCGTTTACTTGGCCTCGCTTAGGTTCCTTCTTATCATCCCTGTGGAACTGGCCATTGCCAGCTCCACCGTCGTGGTTAGTGCAGAACTGTCTCCATTCAGTATTTGCCGCGCCGCTATTTTCAGAACCGGGAAGCCATCTAATCATCTGACCGAGATTCTTCTCCTTTGCGTCTGGCGGCATGAAGTATCCTGGGGGAAATTCGTCCGCCTGGCAACGAGGCTTTTGGTCATCTCCTTGACCTTGGAATTTGTAGGTGGGTTTGGTGTAAGCCATCCAACCTGAATGAGCGTGCTGTTGGGTCCACTTGCTAGTTGCGACGGCGTTCTCCCGCGCGTTGCTATCAGCGCATGCAAACGTGCTCTTCACCCAGTCGTAATTGTGGATCGCCGAATAATAATGGTAGCAGGCCTGAGGGTATTTTGAGCCGCTGCACGTCTCCGTGATCGTTTTGAGATCCTCCGTCGATTTCGTGATCTTTGTGACATGCTCGTTGTCGTTGCAATCGTTATCTGTGGGGAGGCGTATCAGTCAGTGTCAGAAGCACGAGAACCTGTCCCGAGAACATGATGGAGAGGCTAACTATCTTTGCCGCCGGGTGCACGCTTCTGCCGGGTGCACGCCTTATCAGTTGTAGACTGTGGCTTGTGTGTCGTCTTTAGCGGATCACTGGTCTTTGGCGGATCACTGGTCTTTGGCGGATCACTGGTCTTTGGCGGATCACTGGTCTTTGGCGGATCACTGGTCTTTGGCGGATCACTGGTCTTTGGCGGATCACTGGTCTTTGGCGGATCACTGGTCTTTGGCGGATCACTGGTCTTTGGCGGATCACTGGTCTTTGGCGGATCACTGGTCTTTGGCGGATCACTGGTCTTTGG
>JAABUT010000977.1_pt1 | contig 37058 bp, 35 predicted proteins | sample 5559281 | NCBI WGS metagenome assembly JAABUT01 (sample SAMN10711880, study PRJNA513359) | rock metagenome | isolation source: Antarctica rocks | place: Antarctica: Victoria Land, Ricker Hills nord | collected 2016-01-04 | reverse complement strand
CGCCCACCGCCTCTGCGTATCCGCCGCCACCATCACAGCAGGACGACCCGCGGCCACCACCCCAGGGTGCGCAACCGTCACCGCCCCCTGACCGGGAGGTGCCGAAGAGTCGCCGCCCTCAGCGAGCTTAAATCTGTCGTCGGCGGATGAGGTTCGGTCGCTCTTGGAGTCCATCCCGTCGCGAGAAGCCGACATCCGCGCTGGGTCACCTGGACGGATCTCTTCCCGTATTGGTCCGCACCGGCCGTCGTGCTCTTCTCCAACGGCCTGTCCTCCCGGGCCACGCACACACCGGACTTTTCGCGCACACCCCTCGCTGCCGCAAGCGACGGTTACGTCAGGCGAGCCAACCGACATGGGGCATCTGAGGGTCGTTGAACTGCGGTCATGCATCGATGCCACTCACCCGACCGCTGTTTTCAATAATCCTTGAAATCGACAAATCCGGCGGTGATACTCCGTGGCAGACCGGCACATTCACCGGCCAACCCTTCCGGTTCTTCTGCCTCGTTGAGGACTGATCGAGCGGTTATGGCACGGGCGGTTGATCTATAGCGACCTGGATAGGGCCCCTCAAATGGTGGCGCTCCTGTGCTCATCGCCCGGCCGATGGCCGGCATTCCCCGCCGCGGCGCATCGGCGATTCCGTCCCTGCTCACCACCGCAGCTGCTTTCGGTGGCCTCATCGTCTCCACGATGGTGCTGGCAGCCCTGCACCCAGCTCCAGACCCCAACGCGCTCGCCGGCGGCGCACTGCGCAACGCCTGGACCGTCGCAGGCTCGTTCATCGACAGCCTCCACGCCGGAGTGGTCGAAGAAATCGTCATCGTCGCGATACCGGTGCTGATCGCCGCGACGGCTGGCACCCCGCCGTCATCGCCGCTCTGAGCATGTTGATGCGCTGGCCGATCCACATCTACCACGGCACCTGGTCATCGCTTCCCTGGGCAGCGATCTGGGGCGGCACCCACGTGCTCGCCTACCTCTACCTGCGGCGCTTGGCCCCACTGGTCATCTTCCACGCCCTCCAAGACTTCATCCCATCCCTGATCGAGACCCAGCCCGGTGACAGCCAGGACCGCCAAGGCGATGAGCACGCTGACGCCGATGTTGATTTGCAGAAACGGGGTTGAGATGCGCCGGGCCACCCAAGCCCCTGGCACAATGGCGAGGAACGCGGGTAGGGCAAGCATGCCGGCTCGGCGCAGGTCGGCGTCTCGGCGGACCTGCAAGTAAATCCAAATTGAAGCGACCGCGCCGAGAAGATTGACGACCAGCACGCCGCCGAAACCCCCGAGAATGAGCACGATGAACGGGGAGGCGACCAGCGCGAAACCCACCCCAGTGATTCGTTGGGTGGCGCCGAGGAACACCGCCGCGGACACCCCGAGCAACGTGACGGCGCTTGAACTCATTACCCTCGGCATGCCGGTGCACCGTCCGACGTTTGCAAAGGTCTATTCCGGTCGGCGATGTTAGGTCACTCATCCGGGGTCCCAGTTCAACCTCTTGCTGACAGCTTTTGACGAACTGCTCGCGCCGGTCCGCGGCCGTAGCTGGGTGCCTGCGTTTCCCTTCCGCCCAGTTGGTGGTGATGGTGTCGGTGGACGGCCAGCAGCCGACGGCCAAGCCAGCGGCGTAGGCGGCGCCAAGTGCGATCATTTCGCGAACCATCGGGCGAACGACGGGAACGCCAAAGGCATGTCAGCCTCAAATTGCATGAAGGTGTCGTTTACGACCATCCCGCCGTCGACTTTCGGGGGAGTCAGAATAATACCGGAGTCGGTGGTCATCGCGTCGGGTTGGAGGACGGCGGCTTCCAGCGCCGCCGACGGCGTCGGCGCCAATAACCAGGACATACAGTTCGGTGGTCGCCATGGTCGGCAGCGCTTGGTGGTGGCGGTCAGGGCTTAGGGCAGGTGCGGCATTGAACATTGAGAACTCCCTAAGGTGGGTCAGGTCAGACCTTTGATGACGGTGGCGACGCCGCCGGCTGCGGCCAGGACGAGCACCGCTTGACGGGCGCGGTGCGCAGGCACCCGGCGGTTGAGCCGTTGGCCGACAAAGGTGCCGGCGGCCAGAGCGGCCAGAGCGACGAGCAATGCGACAGGACCTACCCTGGGCAGCCCTCCCTTAGCGATCAAAGACCCGGCGTTGAGCAACGCGAAATACAGCTGCACCGTTGCCACGAACTCGATGTGTTCCCAGCGGGTGGCCATGGCATAGATGGTGATTGCGGGCCCGCCGACACCAGCGGTGACGTTCATGAACCCGGAGGCGGCGCCGGCGGCCACCGTGGTTGCCGTTCCCGGGTGAATGTGCAGGCGACGACTGGCCACGGTCGCGGCCAGCGCGACCAAGACGAGGACGCCGATGCCGATGTAGAGGCCCCGGTTCGAGACCCGGGTGGCCACGAATGCGCCAACCGGTACCAGTAACAACGCCGGGACGGCCAACGACAGCGCCCGGCGCACATTGACCTCGCGCCACACCATGGCCAGCACCACCAGATTGGTGATCAGGCTCAGCATGTTGGCCAGCAGCACGCCTTGCCGAGGATCTGCGATCAGAACCAGGAAGGGTGAAGCGACCAACGCGAAGCCGAGCCCGGTGATGCGTTGCGTCGCCGACCCAGCCAGGACGGCCACGCCCAGCAGGATCAGCGCACCGGTGGTCACAAGCCTAAAGCCAGGTATTTCACGTCGGTGAACTCATCCAGGCCCAGGGCGGCGCCCTCCCGGCCAAGGCCGGACTGTTTGACACCACCCATCGGCGCGAACGCCACCGACGGCAGGCCCTGGTTGACGCCGACGATGCCGACCTCGAGCTGTTCAGCCAACTTCCAGGCGCGACCGATGTCGCGGGACCAGACGTAGCCGGCCAAACCCATCTCGGTGGCGTTGGCCCGGCTGATCACGTCGGTGTCGTCGTCAAAGGCAAACACGGCGGCGGCCGGTCCGAACACCTCTTCCCGGGCGATCGGCGAGGTGGGTGGCACGTCCGCCAGCAGTGTGGGCGCGACCCAGTGGCCGACGGTAGGCAGCTGAAACTCCCTGGTCAACTTCCGCGCGCCGTCGGTGAGGGCAGCATCGATGAGGCCGTTCACCGCCTTGACCCGCAGATCGTCGATGACCGGTCCCAGGTCGGGCGTCGGGTCGGCCATGCCGTCCCCGATGGTCATGGAGTCGATACGAGCCGCGAATTTTCCGGTGAATTCGTTGTAGACCGAGCTGTGCACGAAGAACCGGTTCGCGGCCAAACAGGATTGCCCGGCGTTGCGGAATTTGGCGAGCATCGCTCCCTCGACGGCGGCGTCGATGTCGGCGTCGGCGCACACCACGAACGGGGCGTCACCGCCCAGCTCCAGCAGGGGCCGGACGATCCGCTGCGCACCGGAGGCCATGATTTCACCGCCGACCTTGGTGGACCCGGTGAAGGTGACGGCGCGGACAGCGCGGTGGGCCAGCAGCGCCTGGGTCTGTTCGCGGGCGGGTCCGTGCACCAAATTCAAGACACCGGCGGGCAGCCCGGCGTCGGTCAAGCACCGGATCATCTCGGTAACCGCGAGCGGGGCCTTCTCCGACACCCGGGCGACCACGGTGCAGCCGGCGGCGAGCGCAGGGGCAAGCTTGCGAGCCTGGATGGAGCAAGGGAAATTCCACGGGGTCAAGGAGGCGACCACACCGACGGGCCGGCGCACGGTCAGGTGCCGCACGCCTGGGTTCTCCTGGGCGATAACCTCGCCCACAGGGCGGCGGGCCTGCTCGGCGAACCACCGGAAGTATTCGCCGGAAAAGGCGATCTCACCTCTAGCCTCGGGCCGGCGTTTGCCGGTTTCCCGGGCCATCAGCTCGGCGATCGCGGTGGCCCGTTCCTCAAGCAGCGCTGCCCCGGCCAGCAGCAGGTCGGCGCGTTGCCGACCCGTGGTGGCGGCCCAGCCCGAGAATGCGGCGGCGGCGGCGTCGGCAGCGCGGGAGGCGTCTGCAGCACTGCCCCAGGCCAGGGTACCCACCACGGATTCGTCGGCCGCGCTGGTGACGTCGATGTTCTGGTCGGCGCTGACCCACTGGCCGTCGATGTACATCTGCGCGTGAACGGTGGTATCAACGGTCGGCATCGTCATGAGCGTTTCCTTTCGCGAGGTTGTCATGAAGCCCGTTGGCGGTTCATTGGACGCCAAGGGTGGTCAATAAAAGTCAGCGGATGAGTAGGTCCGGGCGGAGCCGGCCGCCGACGGTCAGGTTCGGCCACGCCGAATCGTGCACCAACGGCTGGGCGCCGTCGGCGGTGACCAGGCAGGTGTCTTCAACTTTGAAGGTATCGCCGCTGGGATTCCAGGCCACCACGAAGTTTTCGGCCAACACCACCGGGCTGTCCGGACCGGCGGGAAACTCACGTGGTTGCCATCCGGAAAGGCCGCCCTGGTGGTGGCGGCGCCACTCGTCGTCGGCGAATCCGTTCGCCCCGTAGGCGGCGAACCCGGCCTGTACGACGCCGCCGAGAGTGGCGCCGACCTCGGTCGCGTCCAGAAATACTTTTTCCACGTCCAAGATTGCCCGGTAGCGGTCCGGGCGGGGTGGGGGGCCGAAGCAGGCGATGCGGGTGATGGAGGCGATCAGCCCGTTCCGACGGGCGCAGCAGACCAGTGCGGCACGTTCCCCCAGACGTCGGCCGGTGGGCAGCGGATGTCGATGTTCGCTCATCCGGGTGTCCCCGGCCACGAACAGGCAGACCGGTTCCATCTCCCGATCCAGCAGCTGCGCGGCGATCAGCCCCGCGGCTTGGTATTCGGTCAGGTCCGGGCTGATTTGGTACGCGACGGCGGTGATCGCGGCGGCCGCGTCCTGGCAGACGCCGCGGAGCCGGCCGGCTTGTCGTGCAGTTAGCGCCCGCCGGGCGGCGGCGACCGGCGCAGCAAGGTCAGTGCGTTCGGAGCCGGGCACGTCGGTGCCCACACCGGGCCCGGTGGGTAGCGTCGCAGCCCGATCCGATGTCCAGGGCACCACGGTGTATGTGACCGGTAGGGCCGCGAGTTCGGTAGCCGCCAGGCGAGGCGCCTCGATGGCGTTGGTTACCACCGTCGCGGATGGGACTTGTCCGATGCCGTCGACGACGATGTCGAAGCAGGCGGCATCCAACGTGTTCGGAACGTTGACCCGGCCACCGGTGAGCCAGGTCAACGTGGCCGGGGCCCGCAGCACCAGGATGTCGACCCCGGCGGCGACACCGAGCTTGTTCAGGATGGCTAGACCGTCAGCGAAATCCTGGGCCAAGCCGGTCTGATCAGTCATGGCTGACCGCCTGCGCGTTGATGCGCTGACCGCCGATTGCGGTCACCCCAGGACCGGACATCTCAATCTGCACGGGCTGCCGGTCGAACCCCACGAGGTTCACTCCACCGCTGGGCGGGGTGCCGTAGACGTGCAGGGTCCAGGCGGCATCGAGCAACTGGTCGGTGCTGCGCAGCATGTCGGGCAGATCGAGCCGCGGAATGACAGCGCCGTCCCGGGCCAGCACCGGCATGGTGTCCAACGGACAGTCGATCCGGACGTAACCGGGACCGGTGAACACCTGCCCGGTGACCAAGTCAGTCCACCGGCCGGCAGGAACGTAGAAGCGGTGCGAGACCGGCCCCGGCGTGTCTGCGAACACCGGCGCGACGAGCAAATCCCCGCCCAGCAGGAACTGGCCGTCCACATGCTCGGCGACCGGGTCATCCGGAAACTCCAAAGCCAGCGGACGGAGCATGGGCCAGCCGTGTGCGGCCGCCTGGTGGGCAACCTGCCAAAGGTAGGGCAGCAACGAGTAACGCAACCGCACCCAGTTGCGGGCGATGTCCAGGACGTCGTCGCCGTACTCCCACGGTTCTCGAGGGCGCAGCCCGTGGGCGCGCATCAGCGGTGACAACGCCCCGAATTGTGTCCACCTGGCGTACAGCGCGGGGGTAAGTTCGCTGCCGAAAAAGCCGCCGATGTCGTGACTCCACAGGCCAGGTGCGGACAGCGCGTACGACAGTCCGCCCCGGAGGGTGGATTGCATGCCGACGACGGTGGATTCGGCGTCGCCGGCCCACTGCCCTGGGTAGCGCTGCGACCCGGCCCAGGCGCTGCGACCCCAGACCAGCGCACGGGAGCCGGTGACCTCGTTCAAAACATCGCTGACGGCACCGTTGTAGCGCAAGGTAAACAAGTTGTGGGCCTGTTCGGGGGGCAGCCCGTTGGAAGGGGCGACGTTGTCCGGGGCGGCCTCACCGAAGTCGGTCTTGAACACCGCGACCCCGTCGGCCAGGAAGTCGCGGTGCAGGTCCTGCCACCACGACACGGCCGCCGGATTGAAGAAGTCGACAATGCCGCGGGGCCGGCCATCCGGGGTCGGAGTGTTCTGAATGTTCACCGGTTCCCCGGCTGCGTCGACCAGGAGGTACCCAGCGGAGCGGGCTTCGGCGTACCGGGGAGAGGCAGGGTCGATGTAGGGCAGCTCCCACACCGAGAGCCGCACATCCCGTTCCCGGAGGTCTTTCACGAACTGGGCGCGGTTTCCGAAACGACTTTCGTTCCAAATGAAGTCGGTGTTCAGCCGATCCACGATCAGCCAGTCGGGATCCAGGTGCAACACGTCGCAAGGCACGTTCCGTTCCCGCATGCCGTCGGCGACCGCGAGCATCTCCCCGGCGGAGTGGTAGCGGCAGCGGCCCATCCAATACCCGAACGCCCACAGATCGGGCACATGGGCGCGGCCGGTCAACGCGGTGTACGCCGTCAGTCGCTTCTTCGGGTCGGGGTCGACGATCAGATACAGATCCAACGCGGTATCCGGGACGGACAAGGACAACACCGAGGGCCGCAGGTGGCCGATGTCGGCGGTCATCTGGGTGCCGGTATTGATGAAACCGGTGAGGCCGCGGCTGGAATGCCACACAGGAATTGGCTTGTAGGCCAATCCCGTCCCGGTCCCCAGAGCGTCCTGCACGGACAGCAACAGCCGCTGCCCGTTCTTAACCAGCGGACCGAACTGCTCACCGAACCCGGTGATCGTCTCATCCGGCCCGATCTCCACGTTCAGGGTGACTTCCCGGTGCGCCTGTCCGGCAAGGACAGCGGGAGCCATCGGGAAACCGGCGACCTGACGCAGGAACTCCGACGTGCGGAGCACCAGGCGGCCCGCGGTGTCGTAGACCCGAAGCCGGAACGGAAACAGCCCGATCCGCACCGACAGGGCTGGCGTGGCCAGCACCAGCTCGTCGACGCCGCCGTCACAAATCTGTTGCACGGTGAACGCCATGGCCGACGGGGCCGGGTTGGTCACGATGCCCAGCCACCGGCCGTCGTCGGTCAGGACCAAATCGTGGGGGCGGGCGACGGTAATACGGACAGTCTGCTCGGCAACCGCGGCCAACTGCACGGTGAAAGCGGTCGGAGAGGTGTCCGGCAAAGTCAGGTCAGGCAGGTTCGGCATGGTGGTTTCCACGCCCTGCTCGGCCAGCGGTTCTCCCGTGACCCAGCCCGGCATCGGGTCGATGGTCACGGCAGGTAGGGCGGTGACGTCCAAGCGGACCCCGCCGCCGGGAAGATGATGAACCGCAGTGACCTTCCGTAGCAGGACAGTAGCGGGTGAGGGCATGGCTGCGCACCTTTCGAGCGGATCGGGAGCGGCGTATGAGGGAAGCCGGTTCAGCCCTTAACGGCGCCGGCGCTGATGCCGGCGATGAAGAACCGCTGTAGGAAGGCGTAGGCAATGATCATCGGTACCGAGGCGACAACGACACCGGAGAACAACACCGGGTAGTTGGTCAAGTACTGGCCCTGGAAATCGAGCAACGCCAACGGCAAGGTTCGCTTGTTCGGGTCGGTGATGAACAGCAGCGGATACAACAGGTCGTTCCACTGGATCACCAACAGGAAGATCGCCGTGGCGGCCAGCGACGGCACAGACAGCGGCACCACCACGCTGCGGAAGGTGCGCCACGGGCCAGCGCCGTCGATGGCGCTCGCCTCGAAGATCTCCACCGGCAGCGTGCGCATGAACCCGGCGAGGATGAACACCGCGATCGGCAGCGAGGAGACGATCTCGATCAAGACCAGACCGAGAATCGAATTGGTCAAACCCAGGTTGGTGAACAGCACGTACTGCGGGATCATGTTAGCCTGCGCGGGGATGGCCATGCCGACCACGAGCAGCCCATAGACCACCCAGCCTCGCCAGCCACGGATCCGCGCCGCCCCGTAGGCCGCCGCCGAGGCCACCAGCAACGTGATCACCACACCGCTGAAGGTCACAACTGCGCTGTTGGTTAACGCGCGGAGCAACCCGCCATCACCCAGGACCTGTCTGAAGTTGCCGAACGTCCCGTGGGTAGGGACACCAAATGGTGAATTGAACAGATCCGGGGTCGTTTTGAATGCACCGGTCAACACCACCAGCAGCGGCACGATAATGAGTATCGCATACACTAACAAAGCGGCGCGACGTCCGAGTTGATAAACCATAATGCGCCCCCTTTCAGACTCGGCCGGCGCTGAGCTTGGCGGCTCGGCGCTGCATCCAGGTGACGACCAGGATCAGCGCCATGAACAGGATCGACTCGGCGGCGGCGTATCCAAACTTGGAGTTGGCGAAGCCGTCGTATATGCGGGTGGAAAGGATGTCGACGCTCGAGCCCGGCGGATTCCCACCGAGGCCCAGGATCAGGTCGAACGCTTTGAACGATTGAATGGTGGTGTACGCAATGACGATCGCGGTGGCAGGTGCAGCCATCGGCCAGGTCACGGACTTGAATCGCTGCAACCGGGTGGCGCCGTCGATCGACGCCGCTTCATAGAGTTCTGCGGGAATCTGCTGCAGCCCGGCGATGTAGATGACCATGACCTGGCCGGTGTGGGCCCAAACCTGGGTGATCGCGACGAAGAAGATCGCCAATCCCGAGTTGGCCAGGTAGGTACCTTTCCACGAATCGAGACCGACGGCACCAAGGAACGAATTGATTAGGCCGAAGTTCGGGTCGTACATGAACCGCCACGCGAACGCAACCGACACCGAGGCTAGAATTGTCGGAAAAAAGTACAATGCGCGGATCGCGATGGAGGCCTTCGAATTCTTCACCAACAGAATGGCAAAGAACAACGCTAGACCCGTTTGCAGGACAACCACGACGACCATCAGTTTCAGGTTGTTCAGCAACGCACCCGTGAACAGGTCGTCGTTGCCGGACACCACCTTCGTGAAATTGCCCAGCCCGACGTTGTTGAAGCTGTTGGAGTAGCCATCCCAATCAGTGAGCGCATACTGAAATCCCTGCAGGGTCGGCAGCAGGAAGAACACAATAGTGATGACCAGCGCCGGCAGCGGGAACAGAAACAACCCCGGATGATTGCCACCGGTGATGCGATGCACCCAGCCAAGCGAGCTCTTCGGCTCCTGCACCCCGGACTTCGGTTCCGTACGAGGTGGCACGACAAGCTGTTGATCGCTCATTTCTTCTGCTGATCCACGACTCGCTGGGCATCCTCGGCAGCCTGCGCGGGAGTGGCACCGCCGACGACCTTGATGCACGCGCCTTCGACAGCGTGCTGCACATCCAGGTTGGTGAACTGGTAACGGGGCGCCAACAGGGTTTTCGCAGTAGTCCAGTGTTGGATGGCGGCGATGTCCTTATTGGAGTACGTCACACCGGCGACTGTCACCATCTGGCTGGTGCCGTTGGCGTAGGTGGTGGCCACTTCCGGCGTCGACAGGTACTCGATAAACTTGAGTGCGGCGGCCTGGTTCTTGCCGATGGCGCTGGCGCCCAGGATGAAGGTGGCGTTGTAGGTGCCGGTGTATTTAACCTTGTCCTTGGCCACGGTGATGGGCGAGAAAACGTCCATGGCGAAGGTGGCACCGAGCTTGCGCACTGAGGCGATGTCGTAGGCGCCGGTCGCCAGCATGGCTGCCTTGCCGGTGGCGAACAGTTGCTGGCACGGCTGCGGCAGCGAACCGGCGGCGCCGTTCTCCATGAAGGGGGCAAGCTGGGCGTACTGCTTGAGTGTGTTCACGAACCAGTCGTCGGTGCACTTGTAGGTGCCGTCCTGGATCTTGGCGCACATGTCGTCGCTCGGAGCGTTGTTCATGACCATCGAGTTGAACAGCTGGCCGGCGTTGCCGGTGTCACCGCCCGGCCAGGCCAACGCGAAGATGCCGGCCGATTTAAACTTCTCGCACAAGGCCAAGAACGAATCCCAGTCGCCCGGGATCTCCGAGATTCCGGTCTTGTCGAACAGATCCTTGTTGTACAGCGGCATCGGGAAGATCAGCTGGTACGGCAAGCCCTTCTGCACACCACCGGACTGGCCCACCGTCAGGAACTGCGGCGTGTAGTTCTTGACGAAGGGCTGCGCGGTGAGCGGCACGTACAGGCCAGCAGCATCGATCGAGGTGAACTGCGAACCGCGGAACGCACTGAACACATCCCCGACGGCGCCCTGTTTGATCCGCTGCAGCTCGGTGGCCTGGTAGTCCGCGGAAGGAGCGATGTCCTGGCGGATCGAAGTCCCCGGATTGCTCTTGACGAAGTCGTTGATGATGCCGGTGAAAACGTCCTTATCCTCGGCCCGCCAGTGCGCGAACGACAGAGATCCAGTGACCGAGGCCGTGCCTACTGCGGAGGGGGTTCCGGCGCTGCTCGAGCTGCTGTTGCTCTTGTTGCCTGGCCCGGCGCAGGCGGCCAGGCCCAATCCGGCGGCGCCGATACCGAGTGCACTCAGGAAACGTCGACGGTCCATCTGAGTGGAATTCATAGCGTTCTCCTACATGTCATGGGAAGAAGCCCGATCGGCGATCCGAACGGTGCTTGAAACGGGCAGAACCGAAGCGGGTCAATTCGCGGAGGCGTCCGATGCCCACTCCACGACGCGGATCCCGAGCTGGTCGGCTGCGGCGCGGAGTTGAGGTCGGATGTCGGTCCACGCCAGCACGGTGTGGTGGGGAAATCCGCCGGTGACCAGACCAGCAACGAACTCGGCGGCGTCGGTGTCCAACTGGATGGCGGCGGTGTTGCCTTGGAACCGGTTGGGCTCGGGCATCGACTCTCCGGCGGCCAGCAACATGCGCAGGCCACTGGTCGAAGCGGGGTCGTTGTCCTCGGTGAGCCGGCACATGAGAACCCGGCCGGTGCGAAGGGGGAAGTTCCCGGCCACGCCGATCTTGCGGTTGCAGTGCACGTATTGGGTTGCGTTGGTGGGGTCTGCGGCCAGCGACGTTGCCGCCGATCCGCAGTGCCAGAGTCGAACGATGTTTTCGGCCACGTCCAGGTCAACGGTGTCCACGAGGTAGGTGGTGCCGCTACCCAATGCTTCGGCCAGCAGCATGGTGACTGCCCCGTAGACATCGCGTTCACAAGCCGTCGGGGTGCCCTCGTCGGCCAACCGACCCAGCGAGGAACACGGGCAAACTCCGAGTTGAGTCGGAAATTCTGGCCAGCAGCGAACGGCCATGGCAGACAGGCCCGCCGCCGACTTCCAGTTCCTCATGGTCGATGTGACCGCGGCGAACGAATCCAGCTGACCCGCGTCAAGGGTGGCCAAACTCGGTTGCCGGGCGGTTGCGGCGGCCAGTTCGGCCTCGCGGTCGGGTTCGGAAACGGCGTTGACTGCGGTGAAGGCATCGCCTAATTCCATACGTTGAACGTCCAACCCGAACATCCGCTTGAGCAGGTCGCCGTCGTACTCGCTGGGTGTGAAGCCGGGTGGTCCGTCACCGATGATGCCGACCTTCAGTCCTTGCAAGGCAGCCAAGGCTTCGCGGACTTCGCTGCCGTCGGCGCGCAGACCGGAATAGGTCGGTAGCTGCGGCGCCTCGGGCAGATCACCGGCCAACGCACGCCTGAGCACCTCTTTGACAGCCGGGTCGTCGGGCATGCCGTGAACCAGGCGTACAGCGCCGCCAGCCCGGACCAGTGCGTGGCCAAACAGATTGGCCCCGCACATCGAGTTCAACCACAACCGGTCCCCGACCGGGCCAGGCTCGGGGAACGACCAAAACAAAACCGGGCGGCCCAACTGGCCGTACAGCGCCAACGCCGGGGAGGCGTCGGAGAACGACGCACACACGTTGATGACCAGGTCCGCAGTCGGATCGAGGAACGACGCTGCGGCCTCTACGTCCTCCGGGGTCATCACCAACTCGTCCGGGCCACTGACCGTCGCGCCGAGCTCAACCAGCAGCTCACGCGCCTGTCGGGCACGCTCTTTGGCCACGTCGACCACAAAGGTCGGTCGGGCCGTCGGGATCATCACCACGGATGAAGAAAACTTCACTGTCGTGTCAGCCATCTGCTCTGTTCCCTTTGTCTCGGTCGCGACGTCAGCGCGCGGCAATGGCTTGGTCGACGGTCTCCACCAGCAGTTGCAGGCGATGAACCGCGTCGATCTGCAGCGCCAGCTGCCGATCGGGGGCACCTAAGCTGGCCTTCCACACCGCCCTGCCGGCCAAGAAACCCGACGCGCCTTCGGCCACAGCCAAGGACACCGCACCGGGGAAACGGTCCGCGTCCACACCGGAAGACAAGACAACCCACGGTGACTGCACCGCTTCGGTGATGGCGGCGCAGTCCCGGCTGATGTCGGCTTCATTACCCTCCCCGTGACCGGGCACTTCCGCTTTGTACAGGTCGGCACCGAGATTGCCTAGTTCCCGAGCTGCCGCCAGCACGCCGGCGTTCCAGTCGAACCGGCTGCCGTCCCGCGGCTTTCGCGAGATCGGCTCGATGATGCTGACCAAGCCAGCGGTCTTGCACCGTTGCACAAAGTCCTCGACCATGGCGATTCGGCCGTCGGGCGACTCGTCGGGTCTGTATAACACCAGCAGTTTCATCGCCACCGCACCGGCGGCCGCGTAGTGAGCGGGGTCCACGGCTTCGTCGATGCGGACGTCCGCGACGACCTCGTCTGGTCCGGGAATCAACTCGTCGGCGGCAACGATCAAAGCGCAGGAATCGGCAACTGCGTGTTCGGCGATCGCCCGGTCTAAGACGAACTGCTTGTCCAGCAGCACAGCGGACGCGTAGGGCGTGAGGATACGGGTGGCTGCCAATTTGAAGTCGGTGACATCAGCGTCCGACGCAGATTCTGCGGCGTCTTCGCTGCCCTCCTTGAGCATGATGCGCAACGCTTCTCGTTGGTCGACCGCCAACATGGCGAATGCCCCAGACGGTCGGGTCAGCGCGGCCAGGCCGCTCTCTTTAATCGAGGTCATTGTAATTGCTCTCCTTGAACGGGTGCTGTTGGGCAGCAAATGAAGACCCCTACGGGTCGGGACTAACCAGGTTTTCAGGCGACCGCTGCATTGAGCGCGGCCAGTGTTTCCTCGTGACTGGGGATGGTGCTGCGACCGTCCAAACCTCGACACGAAAGAGCCGCCACCACCCCCGCGTAGCGCATGGCGGCAGGCAGGTCCTCCCCCCGGTCGAGCGCTGCCAGCAGCGCACCGTGGAACACATCGCCAGCACCGAGCGTGGACAAGATCTGCGCGTCGTGGGCCGGAACCGTGAATCGGTGACCGTCGGTCGTGGCCGAAGCCGAACCGCGACTGCCGCGGGTGACCACCACCTGGCGAGCCCCTTCGGCCAACGCGCAGTCAAGCATCGCGTCGACATCGTCGCCGCAGTTGGGATAGCGCGCGGCCAGAGCTTCGGTGTTCGGGACATACAGATCCACACCTTCCGGCGTAAACCCAAGGACCGGATAACTGATGTCCACCGACAACCGCGGCATCATCCCAAGCTCCAGCCCGATCAACGCCTGGGCTGTGACTGCCCACCCGAGGTGGTCCACATGTACCCAGCGTGCTGAACGGAGTTGGCTCAACGCCACCGCGTTTGTCTGCGCTGCGGGCCCGGGCAACGCACAGATCGCCCGCGATCCCGCCGCGACGTCGACCACAATGACGCTGGCGCCCGTAGCGCTTTCAGCAACCCTGCTCACGCCACTGACATCGATACCTTCGGTGATCAGCTCGTCCAGCAACCGATCACCAGTCGCATCTTGGCCCACGGTTCCGACGAAGGCCACGTCAGCGACACCGAGCCTGGCCGCAGCCACCGCTGCCGTGCTCGCCGGACCACCGCCGGACTGCACTACCGTCTCGGCGAGGACGCGCTGGTCAGCCGCCGGATACTTGGGGACGGCAGCGATGGTGTCGGCCATCAATCCCCCGACGAACACCATCAACCCATGCTCACGAGCCAACAAACCACACCTCCTACGACCACACTGACGAACTAGGATGGTGAAATTCTAACAAAGATTGTTGGACAGTCACCATCTTTTCAAGATCAAGTGTTCTTCACCCGTTTAGGTTAACCGGAGTAGGAGTTGGCGACGAACCGAACCCTTATCGCCTCACGGAACCACCGCGGGGAGAAGATCCACCGCGGGTAGAAGATGATGAGAGGATGAACCGTGGACGGATCACCCAATAACGTAGTGAGGTCTGTGACGGGAACTAACTCGACCGGCGACACCGAGACGGCGGCCGGCGACCTCCGCTACGTCGGTGCCCCCCATCGACGAGAACGGATACTCACTCGCGTCCGGGCGGCCGGGTTCACCTCGATTACCGACCTGGTCGACGAACTCGGCGTATCCGACATGACCATCCGCCGCGACGCCCGTCGCCTTGAGCGCGACGGCGAAGTCAAGATTGTCCACGGCGGCGTCAGACTCGCTCACACGACGCTGCGCACCTCCGAATTCACCGCGCGGGCCAGCGCGAACGCCGAGGCGAAACTGCGCATCGCGCGCAAGGCCGCCTCCTTTATCAAACCCAGCGACGTTCTCGGCTTCGACGCCGGAACCACATCCTTCGAAGTGGTCGCTCAATTACCGGTCAATTTCGACGGTACCGTCATCACCCACTCCGTACCAGTCATACAACATCTCCTTCACATGCCCAACGCCCGCGTCACCGGCCTTGGCGGCGACCTTTTCATTCCAAGCCAAGCGTTCGTCGGCCGAGTCACCACCGCACAACTGACCAACCTGCGCATGCGCCTATTCTTTCTCGGCGCCGCAGCGATCGATGAGCATGGCCTTTACGTCGAAGCCGGACTTGAAGTTAACACCAAAAATGCCTTCATAAACGCCGCTACCCAAGTGATAGCAGTCATCGACCACCAAAAATTCAAACACACCTCACCAGTACTGCTCTGCGGGCTAGAATCAATCGACATACTTATTACCGACCAGCGGCCAGAATCGCGAATGTCTGCCGCACTGAAAGAAGCAAATGTTAAAACGATCATCGCCCGATAGAAATTCTCCCCCTCCGCTATCTGCCGCCTGTGTGGTGAATTGATCGACGTCTCTCATTTCGCGGTATGGGGCCCTGGTACGTCGTTTCCGCTGGTGACGCGACTCCTGAGGTCGGTTCGGTGCTGCAGACAGCCCGGCTCGGGCTGCTCGCACCGGATGGTCACCGCCTCGCCGACGTAAGGCGCAAGGGTGGTGGCCAACTACCGCAGCCCGTGCAGGTGAATGCCGTTGCGTTACACCTTCCGTGGGCCCGCGCTGTCACTTGTCGGGTTAGATGGCGGGTTTTGTTCTAATTAACCGGCGGGCCAGGGCTGATCGGGCGGTGTGGTCATCGGGGGTGGCGTGGTCTCTGAGCGGGAGCGGGAGCGGCGGATGGCGGTGCTCGGTCCACATGTGTTCGACCGGGTGCCGTTAATCAAGGCCGCGGCCGACGCCGGCGTTCCGCTACGGACGGCCGAACGGTGGCTCGCGGCCTATACCGCGGACGGGTCCACCGCCAGATCAGGCCGGTCGGACCGGACCAGACGGCGGCGGATACCGGTGGAGCTCGTCGGGCTGATCGAGGGCATGGCGTGGCGGCGTCCGCCGCCCAAGGTTGCCCAGGTCCATCGAGAAGCCCCCGGATCGCCGCCGAGCGGGGCTGGTCGGCGCCGTCGTACCCGGTCGTCTACCGCATCATCGCCGACCTTGACCGCGGCCTGGTGTCGTTGGCGCACAGAGGCTGTGAATTGGCGATTTATCTGGTTCTGGCTCAAGTTTCGTGAAGCTGATGGCCTGCCGATCGCGGCAAACATCGACACTCGGTCCGGCGACGAGCGTTCCCGCTCGTTGGTGTGGCGGGATGACGGGTCGTGGCAGGTGGGCGGCGCCCGGACCAGGATGGTGATGGCCTGGAGGCATGGCTGCTGACTGCCGTTCTTGCCGGGTTCTGCTTCCGCATCTGTCGCCGGTGGTGGTCGATGACATCTGCAGGGTCGACGGCGTGGTGCGGATCTCCGCGCATCCTCGGGCCCGGGCAGCGCGATGCAGCCGTTGCGGGTGGGTGTCCAGGCGGGTGCACAGCAGCTACCTCCGCCGCTTGGCCGATCTACCGGTCGCCGGGCAGCCGACGGTGCTGTGGTTGACGGTGCGCAGGTTCTTCTGCGACCAGGATGACTGCAGCACGGGCACGTTCGTCGAGCAGGTCCCGGGTCTCACCGGGCAGCACGCGCAGCGCAGCGCAGGACTGGAGGATGCTCTGGCCGCCATCGCACTCGCGCTGGCCGGGCGGGCCGGGTCGAGGGTGGCAACCGCGTTGGGTATGCCGGTCAGCCGCTCCACGTTGCTGCGCCTGATCCGCCGTTTGCCGGACCCGCCGGTCGGTGCGGTGACGGTGCTCGGTGTCGATGAATTCGCCGTGCGTCGCGGACGAAACTACGGGACGGTGCTGGTCGACCTCGGCGACGGGAATCGGCCGGTGGATGTCTTGGACGGTCGGGAGGCTGGGGATTTCGCCGCCTGGCTCCGTGCCCATCCTGGTGTCCAGGTGATCTGCCGGGATCGCGCTGGCGGTTACGCCGACGGCGCCCGTGACGGCGCACCGCAGGCTGTGCAGGTGGCCGACAGGTGGCACCTGTGGGACAACCTGTGCCAGCAGATGAACAAGTTGGTGGCAGCGCACCACACCTGCCTGGTCGAGCCCGCCCGGGTGTCGGTACCTCGGGATGAGGGCGAACTATGTTCCGGCGAGCCGGCCGGCCTTGCAACGCTGAACCAGCTGCGCACCAAAAGGTCCGAGCACATCCGGTGGCGGTTCTTGGAGATTGACGCCCTGCGGGTGCAGGGCCTGTCGATGCCGATGATCGCCCGCAGGCTTGGTGTGGACTTCAAGACCGTGCGCCGCTATCTGCGGGCCGACAGTGTCGAGCAGTTGATCGCCGGTGGCGTGCGGACAAGCAAACTCGACCCGTTCAAGCCTTACCTGCACCAGCGGCTCACGGCCGGTGCGCGAAATGCGACCGCGCTGCACGCCGAGATCGCCGAACGGGGCTACACCGGCAGCTACAACACCCTCGCGATATTTGAAGCCGCTCCGCCGTAGCGACGCAGCCACGCTCGCCCAAGTGCTGCGCCATCGGCCGCCCGCGGTGCGGCAGGTCACCGGATGGATCACCGGCCTGCCCGGCCATCTGGACCCCGCAGACGGGGCGCGCCTGAGGGCGATCCGGGCCCGATGCCCCGAGATCGACGCAGCCGACAAGCATGTGGCCGGCTTCGCCCGGATGATCAAGGACCTTTCCGGCGACAAGGACACGCTGACCGTGTGGATGGCAGCGGTCGATCATGACCTGCCGGCGTTGCGCTCGTTCACCCGCGGGCTCCGCCTCGACCTCGAAGCCGTGACCGCCAGGCTGACCCTGCCATACAACTCCGGCGCGGTGGAGGGCACCGTGAACAAGATCAAGGTCCGGAAGATGCAGCTGTTCGGACGCGCGAAGCCCGACCTGCTGCGGAAACTGATACTGCTGTCCTGAACGCCGCGGCCACCAATTGTCATCGACGGTGATGGCCACGTCAGGGCGCGCCCCGCAGCCTGAACAGCCCCGGCTCCGACGGCGACGATGATGATGACGACCGAAAAGTCGCTCAACATGCCCAGGGCCGACGCTGTCCGCAGAACGAGCGTCCCGGTGGCTGCGCGTTCTCCGTCGTTCGACGGGCGAGGCTTTGGGTCTGCTGTCCTCGGGCACAGCCCACCCTGGCACCCGCACGCGGCGTGCGGCGCATCTGCGACACCGATCAAAACGGCCTCGGGCAACCACCCACCGCAGGAGCTGGACGTTGATCTTCTTCGCCGCGATCAGCAGCACATCAGCTTCACGAAACTTGAGCCAGAACCACTTACCGTGCAAGTTCACACCATTAGGCTTCAAGCCGATCAAGATCAACTAAGCGATTCCAAGATCAACTAGACCCAGCGCGGCAGATCAAGGTTCAGGTGTTGCGACGACCCTGGAACCCAAGGGTCAATCAGTACTCATCCGACCCGCCGGTTCAAGATGTAGTTTCTGGATGGACTCTACGGCGATTTCGGTGGGCCGCTTGTCGATATCGACCACCAGGACCGCTTCGTCCGCTTTCGTTGCTTCAAGAGTGGACATTTGCGAATCGAGCAGACTGCCGGGCATGAAGTGATCCGCGCGCTTGCCGAGCCGCTGGGAGATCGTGTCCCGGTTGCCGGACAAGTGGACGAAAACGACGTGTTCGCCTCGGAGTCGGTCGCGGTAGGCTAGTTTGAGCGCCGAACACGTAATGATGCCGGCCTGCCCAGCTGTGGTGCGGGAGCGTATCCATTGGGCCACTCGGTCCAACCAAGGCCCGCGGTCCTGGTCGTCTAAGGCACTTCCCAGTCGCATCTTTTCGACGTTCGCAGTCGGATGCAGTTCGTCACCCTCCTGGAGGTCCCAGCCCAGCTGAGCGGCGAGGGTTGCTGCGACGGGGACTTGCCGCACCCGGACACACCCATGACTACCAGTACGGTTGTTGGATTCGATGATCAGTCATAGATTCTTCAGACTTGCTCACTTCGCCTCCGACAGGATGTCAACTGCGCCCAGTTTCCCCCGCATTTTTGAGGTATCCCCCAAGTCGCCGGCGGCGTTGCCGACAGCGGCAGATTCGATGCGGTAAAACTTTCGGGCCGTGCCGGCGAAAAGGTCGGCGCGTTCGCCGTGGCTGAAGCCGGTGGTGATCGTGTCGAATGCGCGGAACAGTTCACCGAGGGTCGAGTACAGGCCGTCTACGGGGAAGTTGCTTGCGAACATGCAGCGGGAGGGACCGAAAGCATCGATGGTGTCGAGCACGATGCGGCGGATGCTGTCGACTGTCCAGCGGTGGTCGTTGGTGCCGAGCGCCGAAATTTTGACGGCGGTGTTCGGCTCCGCGGCGACGGTCGCTAGCTGCTGTTTCCACCGCAGGAGGGCCTCGTGGTCCCGTTCGATGGGCATGCCGGCGTGATCAAGGACGATGGCAATGTCGCCGTGGTCTGCGGCAAGCGCGGCCACCTGTTGCAACTGCGCTGGGAACACCTGTAGGTCGAACGACAACCCGAGTTCACCCAGTACGCCGAAACCGTCGAGCCAGGCGGGGTCGGTGATTAGGTCTGACCGATCGCGGTGGGTGTATAGGGGATTCGGGTGCCAGTTTAGGATGTCCCGCACGCCTCGAACGGACGGCAGGTCGGCGTGGTGTGCCAGCTGATCCCGCGCTGTGCTTGAGGTGAGGTCCACTTTGACAACCTGCACGGTGGGAATGCCATTCGCGGAGATGACCCTGTCGATCCAGCCGCTTTCGCGGATCGGGTCCGCAGCCCCGTTCTCTATGTGGACCGATGCGACGAGTTGGGCGTCGAGCGCGGCGAGCTCACGGGCGTCTGTTAGGTAATCAGCAAGCAGGTAGTCGCGTCGCAGCGAGAAATCGTCGCCGTGGTACCGCGCAACGCGTGGTCCTTCGAGCCATGGATAGGAGGCGTGGCTGAGGTCGCACAGGTGGTGGTGAGCGTCGATGAGGTCGAGTTGAAGCACTAGTGGTCCGCTACTGAAGTAACTTTACGTTGGGCTTTGGCGAGGATCTGGTCGGCGGGTTTGGTCCAGACGAACGGTCGGCTGCGCTTGTTCCAGCCGGTGATGAAGGCCCGGATTTTGGTGTTGAGGTCGGTGACCGAGGTGAAGGTGCCCCGTCGGATGGCCTGCCGTTCGATGATCCCGAACCAGACTTCAGCCAGGACCCGGACTTGGGGGTGAAGTGCACGTGGATCCGCGGGTTGTCTGCCAGCCATTGCTTGACCTCCGGTGTTTTGTGCGCGGCGGAGTTGTCCATGACCAGGTGCAACTCACGGTCGGGATGGGCGCGGGCGACCTGCTTGAGGAAGGCCAGGAACTCCTGCCGGCGGTGCCGCGGTTTGGTCGTGGCGGTGACTTTCCCGGTCGCGATGTCCAGCGCCGCGAACAGCGTGGAGGTGCCGTGCCGGACGTAGTCGTGGGTGCGCTTCTCGGTCGAGCCGGTGCGCATCGGCAGCATCTTCTGCGTCCGGTCCAGCGCCTGGATCTGCGACTTCTCATCAACACAGAGCACGATCGCGTTTTCCGGGGGAGCCAGATACAGGCCGACGACGTCGGTGACCTTGGCGACCAACTCGGGGTCGGTGGAGAACTTGAACGTCTCCGACCGCCACGGTTGCACTCGGTAGTGCCGCCAAGTCCGCAGCACCGTCGATTGCGCGACTTTCAGCTGGTCGGCGAGCAGCCGCGACGACCAGTGCGTGACTCCCAGCCGTTTCGGCGGCGGCGTCAACGTCGCGGTCAGGATGATGTTGCGATCGACTGTGCGGGGACGGCCCGGCTTCGGGTCGTCCTGCAAACCCTTGACACCCGATGTGGCGTACCTGTTGCGCCACAGATTCACCGTCGGCCGCGACACCCCCACCAGCTCGGCGATCTGCACGTTCGGTGTGCCATCGGCGGCCAGCAACACGATCCTGGCCCGCACGGCAAGCCCCGCCCGGATCGACGTCGCTCGGACCATCCCGGTCAACACGTCCCGGTCACCATCTCGCAATCCCAACGGCTCTGCGCGCACACCTCATTCTCCCGCACCACACCGTAAAGATACTTGCGACGCGCCGCACTAGCACCTCCGAACGGAACGCGCGTGTCTTTCGATTGACAGCTCAACACCGGAATGGTCCAGCGCGCCGTCGCCATCGTTCACCGCTTGTTCGAACACCGACCGCAGGACCGCGGCGATGGGGAGCGTCAATCCACTGGACGCGGCAGTTTCGGCGATGAAACGCAGATCCTTGAGTTGATTGACCGAGCTGCCGCCGCCCTGGAAATCTTGATTTAGCCACCGATCGCGCTTTTGTTCCAGCACCTGCGAATTGGCGAGTCCACCGCCGAGCAACTCCAGGAGTTGACTCCGGTCGATTCCGCTGGCGTCGGCCAGCACGAGTGCCTCGGCGATCGCGGTGACCGTTGCAGCGACCACCACCTGGTTGCACGCCTTTGCTACCTCACCGGCACCCGATGGGCCGAGATGCTGCACGGTCGTGCCGACGAGTTGCAGAATGGGCCACGCTCGTGTCACCGCTTCGGTCGTCCCTCCCACCATGACGCTCAGAGCGCCGAATTCGGCGCCGGCGACCCCGCCGCTGAGTGGGGCATCGATGAGGTCGACGCCCCGGTGAGCGAGCTCGGCGGCGAGCTTGGCGACTCCTACGGGTGAGACGGTGCCGTGTACGACCAGGATGGGTCGTTCCACCCGGGCGGCCACCCACCCCGTTATCAACCCGGTCGGTCCGGTGAGCAACTGTTCGACGTCGGATAGGTCGGTGAGCACGGTCAAGGTGATCGGTGCTGCTGCTGCTGCCGGGTTCGCCGCGATCTTGGCGCCCGCCCGTCCCAGAGTGATTGTCTTTGCCGCTGTTCGGTTCCAAACGGTCAGTGAACCGAGTTCTGCGAGGAGTCGTCGAGCGATGGGCTCACCCATGCGTCCTATACCGAGGATGGACACTGAGGGGGTGTTCATGCCGTCAACTCGTCGAGGTCGGCCAGCAGATCGGGGTCGAGGTCTTCGAGGAAGACGGTTGCGTGAAACTCCAGTAGCGACTCAGCGCGGTCAAGCCTGACGGGTACGACCCGGTCCGGCACAAACTCACGGGGCACTGTCGGTGCGAATCGGCGCAATGCGTCCTCCGTCTGCTGACGCAAGTAGGTGCGGGGCGCTGCAACGAGGACAGCTGGTGCAGCGGGCGTGTCGTGGGTCAGCGCGGCCAACGTCGCGGCCGCGGCGTCGCGGACGTCCAGGTAGGTCCAGCCTTCGCAGGCTTGTCGCCGGGGATCGTCATAGAGCGCTCGCCGAATGTGCCGGGCGAATGCGGTTCCCCCAGCCGCAGTGATGTCACGCACCAGGGGGTAACGCAGACCGGTGAGCGCCAAGCCGTTCCGACGCGAGAGGGCGCGCGCCGCGGCCTCGTTCGCGTGCTTGGACAGCGAGTATGCGTCAGTGATGTCGATCGGTTGGTCTTCGTCGAACGGGTAGCGGGTCGGCAGCACCGGGTGTGAATTCAGCGGAAGCCCCGACGCGTTGATGCTGGAGGCGTAGACGAGCTTGACAACGCCCGCACGTGCAGCGGCTTCCATCACCACGAATGTCCCGAGCGCGTTGGCGGCGTAGATATCCTCTGGGCTGCCACGGTCCAGGCCCGCGAGGCCGGCCAGGTGCACAACGGCGTCGTGGCCGGCGACGGCCTTTTGCACGGCGTCGCGGTCGGTGACAGATCCGGTCAGGCGGCTACAGTCGGGTGGGTAGCCTGCCGATGTCGCCTCCTGAGCGTTTTGATCGAAGCTGGTGACGTCGGCGCCCAGCTCACTGAGCAGCCGAACCACCTGAGCACCGATGAGGCCGTCGCCGCCGGTTACCAGGACGCGGGAACCGGCGACCGGGCCCAGGGGTCCTGCCGATAGTTGTTGTTTCACATAGAGACCCGGGTGTCCGTGGCCGCGTCGTCATGATTGTCCGAGATCGCTGGTGAGGTCGCCGGTCCGACCTGTCTGGCCTTGCGGCGGCCCATCATGGGCCAGCCCTTGCTGCCCTGGTCGAGGGCGACCGCGATGAGCACGACCAGGCCGGTGACGATCTGCTCGTAGAAGCTGGGCACGTTCATCAACACCAGGCCGTTGGTGAGGGCGCCGAGGATGAGCGCGCCTACCAGGGTGCCGGCGATGCGGCCTTCCCCGCCCATGAGGTTCGCGCCGCCGATGACAGCGGCGGCGATCGCAGTCAGCAGGTACGGGCTGCCGGCGGTGGACTGCGCCGCGCTGATCCGCGCCACCACCACCAACCCACCCAGGGCAGCCAAAGTCCCGGAGATCCCGTACACCAGAATTTTGACGCGCATCACCCGGACACCGGAGAGCCACGCGGTTTCCTCGCTGCCTCCGGTGGCGATGACGTTCTGCCCGAACACTGTGCGGCGGAGCAGGACCCAGGCCAGGACCGCGACGACGATCACTACGACGACGACGATCGGGATACCGCCGATGTAGCTGTTGAGCAGCAGTACGAAGGGTTGCGGCACGTTGTAGACCGGTGTGCCGTTGGTGACGACGTAGGCCAGCCCCTGGTAGACGCTCATCGTGCCAAGGGTCGCGATGAACGCGGGAAGTTTGAGCACCGTGATCAGCAGGCCGTTGACAGCGCCGGCCGCGAAGCCGAGTACCAGGCCAAGGAGTAACGCCGGCACGGGCGACACGCCGTGGTTCACCATGTAATTCGCGGACACGATGCCGGCGAAGCTGGCGATGGACCCGACGGACAGGTCGATGCCGCCGGTGATGATGACGAACGTCAGTCCGATTCCGATCAGGGCGTTGACACAGGCCGACACGGCGACATCCCGCAGGTTGTCCAACGTGAGGAAGTTGGAGTTCAGCACCCCGAAGATCGCGAAGATGACGGCGGCGGCGATAAAGATGCCCAGTGCCTGAAAGTTGATGTTGACTTTGCGCGGCGGTCGAACTACGGCGTCGTTGCTCATTGCGTTCCCTTCGCGATGCCCATGGCGCTGGCCACGAGACTGTGTTCGTTGATGTCGTCGCCGACGTGTTCGGAGATGAACTGGCCGTTGCGCATGACCAGCGCCCGGTCGCAGAGCGAGATGATTTCCGGCAGGTCGGAGGAGACGACGACCACGGCGTTGCCGTCGGCCGCGAGTTTGTCGATGAGTCCGTAGATTTCGGCCTTGCCTCCGACGTCGACACCTTTGGTCGGCTCGTCGAACAGGAATACGCGGGAGCCGCGGCGGAGCCACTTGGCGATGACCAGTTTCTGCTGGTTGCCGCCGGAGTACTGGCGGGCGCGTAGCTTCACGTTCGCCGGTTTCAATGCCAGCGACGTGGCCAGCTCGGTGGAGACCGCGATCTGGCGGTTCACGCTGATGAACGGTCCGCGGCCCACCAGATCCGGTGCCGCTGTCAGCGCGATGTTGGCGTACGCCGGCATCTGCAGAGCGAGCCCTTGATGTTTGCGGTCCTCGGGTATGAAGGCGATACCCGCTTCCCTGCTGGCATTTGGGGTGCTGATGCGGGTGGCTTTGCCGTTGATGGTGATCGTTCCGCCGCAGCCGGGGTCGGCCTTGACGATGGCGCGGAGGAACTCGGTGCGGCCGGACCCGACGAGCCCGGCGATGCCGACGACCTCCCCGGCCCGGACGGCGATGTCGACGCTGGCGTCGGTGCCGGGCCGGGTGACCCCGGTGGCGGTGAACACCACCGGGGCGCCTTTTTGCACTGGGTGCAGTCGGTGGAAGCCGAGCAACTCACGTCCGACCATGCGCCGCACGATCTCCTCGGTGGTGGTGTCGGCGATCGGTGTTTCGTAGGCGACGCGGCCGTCGCGGAGCACCACGACGCGGTCGGACACCGCCATGACCTCCGGCATGCGGTGGGACACGTAGATGATGCCCACCCCCCGCTCGCCGGCCAGTTCCCGCACCCGAGTGAGCACGGCGGCGACGTTGTGCTCGAGCATCGAGGTGGTCGGTTCGTCGAGCGCCACGATCTTGGCGCCGTAGGCGAACGCCCTCGCGATGGTGAGGGCGTGCCGCTGAGCGGGGCTCAGCCGCGCCAGCTGGGTGCGCCGGTCGAGCGGAAAGCCCATTGCTGCGACGTCGGCGAGTGCGCTTTCGACCGCCGGTCCCGCGGCGCGCCGCTGCGCGGCGGTCTTGCCCAGCAGCAGGTTCTGCTCGACGGTGAGCTGCGGGACGACCGCCGGTTCCTGACGGGCGATGAGAATGCCCTCCGCCAGGGCCTGGCGGGGGGAGTACTCCTCCCGCTGCACCCCGTCGACCGTCAACGAGCCGCTGTCGGGCGCCAGTGACCCGCCGAGGATGCCCAGCAGCGTGCTCTTCCCGGCACCGTTCTCGCCGGCCAGAGTGAGAATCTCACCGCGGTGCAACGTGAAGGTCACATCTTCCAGAGCGCGCACGCCCGGAAAAGATTTCGCGATGTTCCGAACTTCCAGGAGGGCGTCACTCATGGCAGTTGTCCGTATCCGATTTCAGCGCCGGGTGCTTACGGCATGCCCGTCTGGTACTGCGAGACGTTGGCTTTGTCGACGACGAACGCGGGCACATTGATCCATCCGGGAACCTTCTGGCCGCTGAGCAGCCACAGCGCCGCTTGGACGCCGGCTTGGCCTTCGGTGGTCGGCCGTTCGCTGACGGTGGCGGTGTACTTGGCCGCGGCGATCAGCTTCTTGGCCTGCGGGATGCCATCGGTGCCGACCAGGATGACCTTGCCGGTGAGCCCCTTCGCGTCGATGGCGGACTGGACGCCCAGGGCCATGCCGTCGTTCTGGGAGTAGAACGCCTTGATGTCCGGGTTGGAGGTGAGCATGGCCGTGGCGATGGTCTGCGCCTGGTTGGTGTCCCACTTCGCCGTCTGCGAGGCGACGAGGTTGAGGTTGCTGTGCTTGGCCAGGCCGGCCTTGAATCCTTTACCGCGGTTCAACGCGTTGGAGGAACCCGGATCGCCTTCGATCTGGGCGACCTTGCCCCCGGCGGGCAGCGCCTTGGCGATGTAGTCGGCGGCGGTCTCGCCGATGGTCTGCGCGTCGGGGCCGATGTAGACGACGCCGGGCAGGGTGCTCCTGGCATCGTTGAGCACGATCGCCGGCACGCCCTTGGCCAACGCGGCTTTGAATACGGTGTCCAGCGCGGTGGCGGCGATCGGTGAAGCCAGGATTGCCGAACATCCCTGATTGAGCGCGCTCTGCGCCTTGTCGAGCTGTTCGCTGATCGACGATTCGTCGTTCACGGCGAACGTTTGCACCTGCACGCCGAGCTTCTTGGCTTCTGCCTCGAAACCGGTGCGCTCGTATCCCCAGAATTCGTTCGCCAGGGTGCGGGTGACGTAACACAGTTTGACTCCGGGCTTGGCCTTGGCGGCTCCGAGGGCCTTCTGCACGTCGGCGAAGTCGGTCGTTTGGGCATTCTGCACCAGGGAGGCGATGTCAGTGGTGCTTCCACTTGCGCCGCTGGCGCCGCTGGCGCTCGCGCTGCCAGCGGCAGCCGGGGCAGCAGCGGTGGTGGCGCTGCTGCCGTTCGGGGTTGCCGAGCAGGAGCTCAGGGCCAGGATGGTCGCCGCTGCCGTGGACAGGACAGCGAGTGATCGCAGTCGTTGATGCATGGTGGTTCCTTTCGTCGTTGGAAGGCAATCGCGCTTCTGTGAGGTGGGTGAAGCTGGTGGTTGGTGCTGCGGTCAGCTCCGGTCAGATCTCCGACCCGAGCGGGAGCCGTAGGGACTGGTCAGGCTTGGACAAGCGCCTCGGTTTCCCGCCGGAGCTCCAGGGCCGTTGCCAGGGACTCATCGATGATCACGTCGTCCCAGCTGACGCTCTGGCCTTTGGCGATGTCGTTTTTGAGCTCGACGTGGTGGGCCAGCGCGACCGGCAGCAGGCTGTTGCGCACCGAGGTTCGGGCTGACACCAGCTTCCCCCAGACCGTGAACCCGCCTTCGCCGTCGAGGAAGTCGCCGGTACGGAGGTCCTTCTTCGCGGTGGCGACGACGTCGCCGTGGAAACCGATCGGCGATCCCGTCGCCACGCCGCGCAGTGCGGCGTTGGCGATGGAGATGTTCAGTTCCAGACCGACGTAGTGGTAGGGGCGGTAGAGGGCGGCGTATTGCCCGGTCGGATCGGGATGCCAGGGATATTCGGTGAAGCACCCCGACACGTAGTTGTTGGTCGCCTTGACCACGACGAACACCCCCTCCTGGGTGTTGAACGGGATCCACTCCCCCGCCCGGGTGACGCTGGACATCACCTCGACCGAGCCGTCGCCGGCGAGAACCCCGCCCACCGAGGACGGCCGGCAGATGGTGGCGATCTGTTCGACGTTCCCCGGCGTGAAGGTCAAACCGTCATCCGATGGAGTCAGACCGGCAGCGTTGGCAACCGCCGCCATCTCGATCGACGCCTTGGTGCCGTCGCGGAAGGAGGTGTGCATGTAGGGGTTGAGCTGCCCTGACTGGGTCAGCTCCTTGGAGAACTCCCAATTGTCCCAAACGTTGTCAGGGTTCATCTCGTGGTAGTGCTCAAGGTACTTCGCGCCCTTGCCGGCGCACACGACGTCGAACCCGGAGGTCCGCGCCCAGTCGACGAGTTCCATGATCAGTGCTGGCTGGTCGCCGTAGGCCATCGAGTAGACCACTCCGGCCTCTTCGGCGCGGCGAGCCAATGCCGGACCGGCCAGCGCATCCGCCTCGACCGTCACCATGATGATGTGCTTGCCAGAGTTGATCGCGCGCAACGCGTGGTCGACTCCAACGATCGGGTTGCCGGTGGCCTCTACGATGACGTCGATGTCCACCTCGAACAGCGGGCCGGCATCGGGGATGATCGCGGTCGTCCGGTGGGCGACGGCGTCGGTCAGGCTGGAGGCGGTCGCCTCTGCCGGCCAGTTCACCAGCGCCAGGGCCCCTTTGGCTCGCTTAACGTTGATGTCGGCGATCGCAACGACGTGGATGCCGGGGATGTTGCGGGCCTGCGCCAGATACATGGTGCCGAACCGGCCGGCGCCGATCAGGCCGACGCGGATCGGCCGGCCCTCGCGTTCGCGTTGTTCCAGCAAGGAGTGAAGATTCACGATGGCCTTTCGGGTCCGAGTAAAGGGCGGCAGACCACAAGCGGCCAATCATTCGACCCGACTACGTTGTCGCCATCCCCCAGGTGATGGGAGTGGAACCGTTGTGTAAACGGTTCCACTTTTGTACCATCGACTCCGGGGGTCGTCAATACCTTGGATGCATCAAGCTGAACACTCCAAGTCAGAGGAGGACCAGGTGCGAAAGTCAGCCACGATTCGAGACGTTGCCCGGGAAGCGGGAGTGTCGATCGCTGTAGTTTCCCGGGTGATGAACGACGGCTCAGGACCGGTGGCGGCGCAAACCAGGGCGCGAGTCGTCGAGGTGATCGACCGGTTGGGTTACCGTCCCCGGGCCGCCGCACGCGAACTCCAGCACCAGTCATCGACCACGATAGGTCTGGTCCTGGCTGACCTGACGAATCCGTTTTTCGCACGGTTGGCCGACCGAGTAGTCTGGGACGCCCGGGCTCGCGGTATTCATGTTGTGTTGCTGACCACCCAGGAGGATCCGCACCTGGAGGCAGAGTCAATTGAGACCCTTATCGAACGTTCCGTCGGCTCGGTTATCGCCACCCCGACGGGCGGCAACGTCGACAAATGGACCGAGCTGATCAAACTTGGCGTGAACGTCATTTTCGTCGACCGCGAGATCGACAAACTGACTGGAATCGACGTGGTCGCGATCCACAACGATCGGTCGGCCGAAATCGCCACTGACCACCTGCTCGGCCTTGGCCACCGGCGTATCGGGTTTATCTCCGGTCCACTGTCCACCTCCACCGGTCGAGACCGTGTCGCGGGCTTTCGACGTGCCATGTCCAGGGCTGAGCTGGACCTCGATGAACGTCTGATCCAAGCTGTCCCTTTCCGCGGAGATTTGGGAAGCGACGCTGTCAGCGCCCTACTTTCCCTACCAACACCCCCAACAGCACTGATCGTTGCCAACACAGCACAGGTGCGCAGCACCCTGCGACGAGTGAAACAATCCTCGCTCGCAGTACCAGACGACCTAAGCCTCGTCGTGTTCGATGACAACCCTTGGACCGAGCTTGTATCTCCGCCCCTATCCGTCATCAGACAACCCATCGACATGCTTGCCCTACACTCCGTCGAACTCGCCGCCGGTCGACTCAAGGGCGCGCTTACTGAGCGACCCCGACATATTCGCGTTGACGCCGAATTCATCCAACGGTTAAGCACAGCTCCCCCGAAAAAAACTCCTCGTTAACCAATCTCAGAAACAACCCCGCACTTCACGTGTGAATAGCAGGCGTCTGCATCGCCGGGTTAGACGGTGTGAAGGTCAGCCGTTGAGAGCAGCGCGAGGGGGCTACGCTATCGTATCTAACGTTACGTCCGACACCTCGGCGTGCCGGGCCGGCTCGCAACAACATTGCTTTGTACTGACTCGCTGACGGTCGCGCTCAAGGCCCCGCAGATAGCCGGCGATGACGTCGTGTGCGGGCCGGCGCAGCGGCGACACTGTCGGGATAGCTGGCGGCGGTAACCGCGCCATCGGCGTCGAGGGATCGGAATTGGCGATTTATTGGCCGGATCTTTGCACGTTCAACGGCACGAGTGGGACAGCTCTGGCGAGCGTCCAGATCAGCACCTGGCGCAGGCACTTTCGGACCACATGCCCCGAACGTGCAAGTTACTCGTGGCGGACTGTGGGTCAGACGTCGTCGGTGCTGTTCGGTTGGTGTCGATGGCCGGGCCGCCTCGGCGTGGGCGCGCGCTTCGGCGTCAGCCTCGGCGAAGGGTCTGTCCGTCGACCACGGCCGGCAGTTGCGACCACCCACACTCACACCGCGCGGTATGTGCGGTCCCGACAAGTCTGTTGGGGTGCCGCCGCCCGGCCGGGTACGAGGTCAACTGTGCGGCCGCCGTAGGCAGCCCACGTCAGTCCGTCCGCGGCCGCGGCCACACCGCTGTTCAACTGCCGGGCCGCGGCGACAGCCGCCTGGGTGCCGCCGGTCATCGCCTGCACCGCGTCCAGGTGGCCCTCGTAGCGGCTGTCCCGGTCCATGGTGATCAGGTTCAGCTCCAACTCCTGGGTCACCGACTGGCGGATCTGGTCGAGCACCTCGGGCTGCAGCTCCGAGAGCTGCGCGAGCTGACCGAGCAGCCGGTAGGCGTCGGGCACGTGCCGCCAGCTCGGCCGGGCCACAGCCATCCCATCGCCAGTCAAATCGGCCACTTCCCGGAGTGCCGCTGCGGCGGCCTTCACCAGGTCCTGCGGGGTCGACCCGTCCGCCTCGTCGTCATCTGTTGGCATGGTCGGTCGGCGTCCGCCCGCTCGGCCGCAGTAGACCGCCAACACCCGATCCCCGGGCGGTAGCAACCCCCGGGCGCTCCCGCCCGCCGCCGTGGAGCAACCTCTGGTCGCTGCGCGAGGCGATCAACTCGACGCCTCCCGGTCGCGGTGCTTGAGCAACCAACGGGCCGACGCGATTGCCACCACCCAGAGAAAGAGAAAAGCGCCAGGGAGGTGACCCGCCAGATAGTTGTCGTCCCAACACTATGGTCATTTACCTACATTTTTGCTCGCTTGGGTTCCGGCGGTCGTCGCAACAGAATCCGCCCCAGCGAACGGTGCCAGGTACCTTGCGGATTCGCAGGGAGGGTGGGCGATCGGTCAGTTGCAGGGAGGGTGGGCGATCGGTCAGTTGCAGGGTGGCCGGATCGTTTGGGCCGTGGCGGCTCGCGTGCGCATGGTCAGCACCATCTTCACCATTTGCAGGCCGAGCACGACGGTTTTGCCCAGGTGGCCGGTGATCGAGGAGTGGCCGACGCGGGGGTGGTAGTTGACCGGTACCTGGACCAGCTTGGTTCGGCGCAGCAGCGCCACCAGCAGCATCTGCAGACCGAAGGAGGAACCGTTGACGGTGCAGTACGGAAAGATGTCGTCGACGCAGTCGCGGGACAGGACGCGGAAGGTGCAGCCGACGTCGCTCAGGTAGGAGCTGTTGTAGAGCAGCTCGATCATCTTCGCCACCGCCCAGTTGCCCCACTGCAGGCCGAACCCCATGTTGGCGCCGTCCCAGATGAAGTTGGAGACGGTGCGTGAGCCGCCCACGAAACCGCACTCGAGGGTGAACGGCAGCAGTTTGTGGAGGTCCTCGGGGCTGAAGGTGCCGTCGGGTTCGCAGAAGCACACAAGGTCGGCGTCGACATCGCGTAGGCCGGTTAGAAACCGCCGTCGGTCGGAGTGGGGCCACTCCGACCGATCGGTGATCCCTCCGGTGATTGCTGAAACCGTCCAGCACGTCGGTGCGCGAGGAAAGCCGACACCGGGTTCGCAGTGAAACACTGATCACATGACCTCTGGCGACTGGCTCCCTACGCAGGCTTCGTTCGACCTGGTGCGACGTGGCTACTCACCTGAGCAGGTCACCGCCCACCTGGAGCGCCTCGAGTACGACCTCCGGATCACCACCGCCAATCGCGACGCGACCAATCAGCGTCTGACCGAGCTTGGGGCCCAGCTCGCCGCCGCCCAGGCCCAGGCGGACCTGCTCCGCTCCCAACTTGACAGAATTGCGCTGGAACCGGTCTCGATGGTGAACCTCTCGGATCGGATGCAGCGGACGATCCGGCTGGCCGAGGGAGAGGCGAGCGAGATCCGGGCCAGGGCCGAGTCGGATGCCGACCGCGCGCGTGGTCAGACCGAGAACGCCAGGGCCGAGGCGGCGGAGTTGCGGGCCGCATTCGATGCCGAACGCGGACATGGCCGCAAGCAGCTCGCCAAGCAGATCCACGGGCTGATCGGGGAGGCGGCGGCGGAGGCGGAGGAGACCAGGAACCTGGCCAAGGAGGAGGCTGGGCTTTTGCTGCGCGAAGCCCACTCTGAAGCTGAACGGACCATCGTTGAGGCCCAGGCATCCGCTTCGCAGGAGCTGGCCGACGCCAGCGCCGGGACGGCTGCCCTCGTGCGCGACACGGCCGCCGAGCGGGAGCGACTAGATGCCCAGTCACTGGCCAGGCGCACCCAGATCGACGAAGACTTCGAGATTTCGATCAGGGGTCGCCGGCAGGAGGCCGCCAGGGTTCTCACCGACCGCGGCGACCGCTCCGCCGCGACCGCGGCGAAGTTGGTCGCCGATGCGCAGTTGGAGGCTGAGCTACTGGTGGCCGCCGCCGCCGCCGAGTCGGACCGGTTCGTGCAGCAGGCGACCGCATACTCCAGTGCCCTGGTCAACCGGTCTTCCGCCGAGTCCCATCACCGGGTCACCGACGCGGAGCGGGCGGTGGTGGCGTTGCAAGCGCTGCGGGCCAGGGTTTTGGCTCAGATGGCGTCGTTGGCCGGTCACCTCGATCACATCCGGGAGCTGGCCGGCTCGGCGCCCAGCTTCCTTGACCCGCCGGAGGCGGAGCAGGATCGGGCGAAGGCCGCGAACTTCCCGGCCGAACCGGCCGGCCGGCCCATCGACGTCGGCATCGCTGAGCCGGTGTACGTCCTCTGAGGGAGCCCCATCCGAGCGGGCCCGGCGGAACGGCACCCACAATGCCGACCAGGTGCATTCGCGACCTTCCGGCGCGCAGTCGGCAGGCAACCGGGATGCTGCGTCTCAGCCAGTTCCTGTCGGTGTCGGTGCGGACCTGGCGGAGCGCGCCGACGGAAGCGACCCTCTCGGCATAAACGCCGACGGCACCACTGGCCGGTTGGTCCTCGCGAAGCGACCTCGATGACAGTTCCGCCCGGCCGGAGACCGCGACTTCGGGAGTGCACCCACTGGATTCGTTCCGTCTTCACCGCCGCCGAGGAACTTGCGGCCCTGGCGCAACGGCTCGAACCGGCGTATCACCCGCAATCATGGTGACGCGGTCAGATTCACAGGCCTCGACGCCGCAGTCGGTGAGCGCCGACGCCGAGGACTGCTCCTGCGATGAGAACGGTTGCGAACAAATCGGTCCGAGATGAGCTGAGGGGTTGACGCGCCCGGCGCCGTCACCGCTCGACGGCGCCGATGAGCTCGTCCGCTTCGTAGGCCTCGACCGCTGCTACCAGCACGTTCTCCGCGTGCGGTGTCAGGCACAACACGTTTTGGTAGCCGAACAGCGTCGGTCGGAGCCGGACCAGCCGATCGTCGATCTTGCGTAGCACTGCGCCGACGCCGCCCGAAGCTCCGACGGTACCCAGCGGCAAACCGGTGGCAGCCTCCTTCAGCACGTCGAACCCGGCGCGTCTCACGGTGCGACGCAGCGTGGACCGGGTGAAGAAACGAAGGTGGGTGTTGTCGAGCACACCGCGCCGGTCGTAGCCGAACAGCCCGAAGGTGACTCGGAACCGCGGATACCAGTGGCCGAAGTTCGGCACCGACAGGATCAACTTCCCACCGGGGCGGAGTACCCGACGCATTTCCCGGAGCGCGTCGCCCGGGCGAGCCAGGTGCTCGATGATGTCACCGGCGATGACGACGTCGAAGCCGGTGCCGATCTGGGGCGCCAACGGTTTCTCGAGGTCGGCGAGGAAGAACGAGTCCGTGCGCTCACGCACCCCGGGCAGCTCGATGGCGTCGACACCGACGACGGTGTGACCAGCCTGCCTGATCCTGTCCGCCAGCAATCCGGCCGAGCACCCGAGATCGAGCACCTTCGACGGCGGCATGGTGGCCATCATCTGCAGGATCAGCGAATGCGACGATCCGTCGCCCTCCTTGAAGGCGTACTCGTCCGGCGTCGGAACCCATTCCGAGGTGCCGAAACCCTGGACGGCCAGCCGGTACTCGAGCACATCGCGAACGACATCTTTGGCGTACTTCATGCCGTTGACATAGCAGATCTCGTCGCCGTAGTACGTCGGGATGGACACCTCGGTGATGGTGCCGCCGGCATGCACCACCTGGGCGATGATCTGGGTGTCGAAATCGAACCCGTCGCTGTTGGCCTGGAATGGAATCGCCTTCAGGACGCTCGTCCGGTAGGCCCGGTATCCGGAATGGAATTCGGTCAGGTCGGTACCGAGCACGCCGTTCTCGAAGCGGGTCAGCACGCGGTTACCTAACCGCTTGTAGAACGGCATGCCGCCGCTCTTCGCGGCGCCCTTGTCCATCATCCGGGAGCCGAAAACAGCGGCGCAGTTCGTCGTCAGGAACGGGTCGATGATCTGCGGCAGGCTCTCCGGCGCGTACTGACCGTCTGCGTGGAGCAGTACGACGATGTCCAGTCCTGAGGTGGTCATGCGGCACTACCCCAGTGTCGCCAACGCCCCGCATCTGCGCGCCCACGGAATGCGGAACACCCTGTGGAACGCATGGCTGCACCGCCGCGCATTTAGCGCGGTGCGGTGGACCGTGTTCACCCTCGTCGACACCCCCAAGAACATCGACTGGCTACGCGAAGCCGTTATGGCGGTGAAAGGCATCCGCTGGGTGGCCCGGCAACGCCGGCCGATGAGTCGCCATCTCGATGCGACGCTCACCGTTCTTGACCGACGTCGATTCGCCGACCGCCGGTCACTGTTCAACCGCATCGACCCGATGCGTTCCCGCGGCAGGGACGGGCAAGTCGAAAAATACGACCAGCGGACCAGCTCACCCAGGTAGCCCGCAGGAGATCCTGGAACTCCACCTTGAACCTGCACCATCGGGACACACTTGACCGGAACCAGATCGACTAACCACGAGTCCTCGGGCCGGTCGTCGGTCGCTCCGCAGGCGCAGTCGGTGAACACTCGATCGAGCGGTCAGGTTGGCATGGATCCTGACCCCGCGGCGGGATCTGCGGGACCGACTCGGTGAACTGCTTCCGAACGCAAGATCTTGCCGCGGCCACAGGGTCGTCTACATTTTGTTGTGATTGGGCAAAGTCACTGTTTTGAACGCGTGCCAGGCCGCTACCGTCGGAGCTTGCTGCTTGGGATTGTAATCAGCACGCGTGACACCGAGTCCGAGCCCGGGCGGTCATCACCGTCGGGGCCGATGTTGTCAGTCGTTAGATCTGCGTCTTCGATTGGACGGTATTCATCAGTTGGTTCTCCCGTCGCCGCCGGCGCATAGAGCCAGACTCTGTCGAGGTCTCCGGTTGGTGCGCGGTGGAGTTTTTCCACAAGCACCGACCGTGAACATGTTCCATTCGGACTAAGGTCCATTGACCCGTCCACCATCATGATAGCGGGCATTTCTGGACCGCCGCACTGGTCCATTTGACGCCAAAAGTCGAGCCAAGGCCAGAGACTCGTCGGACCTGGCCGGATCTTGGAGTTCCAATCCCAGTTGCCAGTTCCGTCATCAACGACTGCGAGCACAGATGCCGAGGACGTTTTGAATACACCTTTCGACTGAAGTGCCGATATCGTCGCCGAGTAGTACGCGAACAGTTCCCATCCAGGCACGACAACCATCCAGCGGTAGAACGTTCTTGGCGCCCCGCGCCAAAATGCAAGGTTCGATCGCTGCATTCCCCCTAGCCAAGCCTTCCCGGCCGGCGATGTCAGGGTGTCAGACCATTGCGGGATTGGGAAGGCGTAGTAGACGGGTATGTGCTGCTGACTGTACTTCCATAGCTGCCAGAGGTCGACCTTGACGACGTGGGTCGCTTTCGACGGATTCCAAGTCGCCGTCTTGAGTTCGAGCCAGAAGGCCTTGCCAGCCTGGTAACCAAGGTCACCGACTTCAACATCAGCTCGGGACGTCGGCCACCAAAGCGGCACCTTCGTGTGATAGCGATGCAGGATGTACGTACTCGCCCAATGCTCGAGCGTCTTCTCCGGAATCGAGACAGCCATCGTTCCCCCTTAGCTCTTCCGTGTGGGCTCATAGAGCGATAATGGTTGTACTACATTGATCAGATCGCGTAGCTCAGCAATCGGCTCTGGGTGCGGTCATCTGTAATGGTCCCAGCTGAGCCAGATATTTGCATGGATTTTGGCCCCGGTTGAGGCGGGTGCCAGGGCCCTGTCTTGTGGGGCGGTGTGTGGGCACGAATGCTCGATCGCGGCCCGCCGCTGGTTGTGGGCGCGGCGGGCAGCCGGTGGTGAACGCAGAAATGGTCGCGGTGTCCGCACCAGCCAACCGTCTGATTCACCTCTTCGCCAGCACCGGCCATTGACTCTGCGTCAGCACATGCGGCCGACCTAACCCAACACCGCCCGTCAGTCGCCATAGCCAGGTGGCGGTGGTGGACCGCCTGTCGCGCTGGTTCCATCCAGATCCGGGCGAACATGGTTGATCAAAACGTACGCCTGACATGCGGGGCAGAGCGATCGTGAAGAGCAGAAACACGTACGTCGCGGTGACGGAGACTAGGCCGGCCCAGAAACTATCCAACGCACCCGTCGCGGGATCCGCACCAACGTTCATGCCGACCACGAGAAGCATCGCTGTCACCCCGGACAGATAGGAAGTCGTGAGTAGATGTGCTGCCGTCTCATCCAGGCTGTCCCGGTCGAATCGCTCGACCTCTCCCAGGCTTCTCTACGCTCAGTCAGACGAATCCTGAGCGTAGAAAGATGAGTGAATGCGGTCAGGAACCCTCCTGCCAGCAACGAAACTCCTGCGAGCAAGGCTCCCGGGGACGCGATTTTGCCGTGAAAAATCCAGATGAGGGCTCCGACGAGGACCGGCACAACTACCAGGACTGCGCGTGTTCGCCGGTCGAGCTTCGGCTTCTCGGTGGGCGAACGGTAGTCGCTCAGGCCCTTCGTGTGGCCTCTGAACAGGTCCCATGGGCTGAACCCATCGAGCATCGGTGCTCCTCTCCGATCGGAGCTAGAGGGCTTGGTCCGGCGAAGCCCTCTAGCCACGCTTCGCCGGACGCCCGGTCGGCTTTCAGCCCTGTTGGGTGGTGTGCACGGGCCGGGCCAGGATCTTGACCCGGTCGGGGGTGTCGTCAAGGTCCCCACGACCGATGGACAGTTGGTACCGGTTGGCGAGTTCGAAGAAGAAGTCTGCATCTGGGTCCCGCTCGATCCGTTCGACGACGGCGCGCACCTCCAGGTATCGGTAGGGCTGCTCGGGATCGTTGATCGAGATGGCGATGGCCGGATTGGCCATCATGTGGTGGTACTTGCGACGCCGGGTCGAGGTAGTGAACGCGAGCAGTTCACCGTCCCAGGAGAACCAGATCGGGGTAACTTGCGGGGTTTGGTC
>JAABUT010000976.1_pt1 | contig 37124 bp, 43 predicted proteins | sample 5559281 | NCBI WGS metagenome assembly JAABUT01 (sample SAMN10711880, study PRJNA513359) | rock metagenome | isolation source: Antarctica rocks | place: Antarctica: Victoria Land, Ricker Hills nord | collected 2016-01-04 | reverse complement strand
TTCATAAAAAGAACAAAATCACATGTCACACATCAAAATCATCACGCCGGAAACGGCTGAAACAATACAGTTGGGTTCAGTAACTGTTCGCGTTTTGGAAGACGGAAGTCTCACCGACAACCGCATTAGCACTATTCTGAGCACGCTGTCACCTTACGCAAAGCCTCTGGCCCAGCATCTGCACCGAATGCACGACGAGACATTTTTCGTTATTCAGGGTACGATCCGATTCGCAGTCAATGAGGAGGAGCATGACGTGAAGGTGGGTGAATACGTCGTGGTTCCTACCGGCGCTCCTCACACATTCTCCAACCCATTCGATGAACCCGCAGTTTTCTTATCCACGTTTACGCCCGCTTATTACGTGAACTACTTCAGAGAGCTTGGCAAGATTATCTCTTCCGGCACGGAACCCTCGGCGAACGAAATCATAACAATCAGAAACCACTACGCAACTGACCCGGCATAGCAGCTCTGGGACGTGCCGGGATGAGTTCATAAAAGCAAGTTGCAGGCAGAGTATCCCGGGTTATGCGCTGCTTTTATAGCCCGGGAAATGTTTAAGAAAGCACAGATATTATCAAATGAATAATCACTTATTCAACAGTAACTATTTTGCATAAAATGAAAAGCATACAACCTCGCAGGATTAAAGCAATAATCAAATATCAGTAGTTATGGGTCTTCAAAAGCCGGAGTATTCATTAAGTCAGCGTGATTAGTTTTGAAGCGATTGCAACATGTAAAATGCCCGGCTACATTTCTGCTAATATTCATATGGGTGACGACGGCAAAACAGTTACCAATTACGCTCAATGGGCAACTTTGCAAGACTTTCAAAATATGCTAAAGAGCGAAGAAGCCCAAAAGCATATGAAACTCGCCGCATCAATTGCTACCGGATTTACGCCAATAACTTATAATATCATTTGGACACACTCTAATAATGACTAAGTATTTTCTTATTTGTGCAAGCAAAGACCATGTGCTCAACGGTGTTGAAGGTGGCTTCGCACAGGTGGGGCACGGCAGAAAAGATTTTATAAGCAAGCCTTCAAAGGGTGATTGGGTGATATTCTATTCATCCAAAGATAAGTTTGAGAACGGCAAGCCATTACAAAAATTTACAGCTATCGGAAAAGTTGTTAGTGAAGAACCTTATCAACCAAATGCCAGCGCAAACTTTAAACCTTACAGATGAAACGTTGAATTTAAGAAAGTTCAGGAAACTGAAATCCGCCCTTTACTTGAACATCTTACCTTTATAAAGAATAAGAAAAAGTGGGGATTTTATCTTATTAGCGGTTTACTTGAAATTTCAAAAGAAGACTATAATGTTATAAAGAGCGCAATGAATAAAGGCGAACGCACAAAAGCATTGCTGCAAATTTGGAGTTGTACATTAAAATCCCCGACCTGCAGCAAGCCCTGCTAATCGTTTGCGGTAATGGCATGAGACACCTTAAATATAACTGATAAATTTATATAAACCGACTTTCAAATACAAGAATCCGACTTTTGGACACAAGTAAGTAATTAATAGCAAAGAACTTTGTATCATAATTTTAAAATAATAAAATAAGATGAAAGTAACATTAATTACAGGAGCTTCAGCTGGCATTGGGGAAGCATTTGCAAATAGACTGGCAAGAGAAAAACATAATTTATTATTGGTATCAAGGTCCGAAGATAAACTTCAAAAACTGTGTTGCGAATTGCAAACCCAATATGGAATAATGGCTCAATACATAGCTGTTGATTTAATGCAGGCAGGTAGCGATAAAATCATTTTTGAAGAAACTCAAAAACGTAGCTTGCAAGTGAATTGGCTTATCAATAATGCAGGTATTGGCTCCGGTGGCGATTTGCTCGAATATGATTTGAAAAGTATTACCGATATGATGCACCTGAATATGGATAATATGGTAGCCTTGGTACATCGCTTTTTGCCACAAATGAGAGCCAATAAAAGTGGTAAAATAATCAATGTAGGCTCGATGGCAGGTTTTATGCCTATCCCATACATGACTGTATATGCAGCAACCAAAGCATTTGTAAAATCCTTTACGGAAGCCCTTTGTGAAGAGAATCGCCTGTTTAATATTCAAGTGATGTTGCTTTGTCCTGGTGCTACCGAAACCAATTTCTTTGAAGCTGCAAAAATAGGCGCTGACCGTAAAAGTAGTTTTTCTACCAAGAAACTGGAAACATCAGAAGGTGTGGTTAACTCAGCCATAAAAGGGCTTCACAATAATAACCGGATTACTATTTCAGGACGGCAAAATAAAATAATGCATTCCGTTTTACGCTTTCTTGGTCTATTTATTCCACAAGGTTTAATTTTAAAGGGGTATGGCAATAAAATGCGTAAGGAGCTGAAATATAATTAGTTTACCTTACAGGAAGTAGTATAATTTTAAAGATGAAAAAACAAGCAGCCGAATTAGTACAAATAAAATCCGTTGGGCAATACCATTATTTGCTGGACTTGCCAAAACCGCAACATCCTTTGATGAGTATTATGCGCTTTGAAGGTTTTCCAGCTATCGAAATTCCACACGAAATTCGCTTTACATTTGATTTTTATACCATCACCATCAAGGAAAACTGCACCTGCAAAAGCAAATATGGACAAACTATGTTTGATTTTGACGATGGTGTAATGTCGTTTTTTGCTCCTAAACAAGTGTCGAGTGTAGAGCCTGATTTTTACCCGCCAACAGGTGGCTGGTTACTTATTTTTCATCCTGATTTATTGCGGAATTATCCTTTGGGACAAAAAATAAAAGATTACGGATTTTTCGATTATTCAGTAGCCGAAGCCTTGATACTTTCCGAAAAAGAGCAGGAATCTATCTATGATATTTTTGCAAACATCAGTAAAGAATACAATTTACCAATTGACAATTTTAGTCAGGATGTAATAATATCACAACTTGATTTGCTGCTCACTTATAGCAACCGATATTACCATCGACAATTTATCACTCGTAAAACTCCCCACAGCGATTTATTGACAAAGGCTGAAGCAATATTAAATGAATGTTTTGCAGGCAACAAAATAGAAACTGAAGGCTTGCCAACGGTTACTTTATTAGCAGAAAAACTGCATCTTTCTCCAAAGTACCTAAGCGAAATGTTGCGAATATACACAGGCAAGACTGCACAACAACATATACACGAAAGGCTAATTGAAAAAGCAAAAGAAAAACTTTCAACTACTAATTTAACTGTAAGTGAAATCGCTTATGAATTAGGCTTTGGATACCCTCAGTCGTTCAGCAAGCTATTTAAGACGAAAACCCACCTTTCGCCCTTGGAATTCAGGCAGTCATTCAATTGAAAAACCAGTACCGCTAGCATTACAAACAAATTTTTACGCTTTCACTAGTTGCTGGTACGTTAAAATGTATCACAACTTCCAACTTTTGTATAATTACCCGGTAAGATTGCCCTGCTAATTTTGTCTCATTAATTTAAATAAATAAAATAATGAAAAAGACAATTTTAATTACCGGTGCATCCCGTGGGTTTGGAAAAATTTGGGCAGAAGCCTTTTTAAACCGTGGCGACAATGTAGTAGCTACATCAAGAAATGCAGAACATCTGCAAGACCTTGCAGACAAATATGGAGAGGCGGTTTTACCTGTTCAATTAGATATTACAAGCAAGGCCAATTGTATTGCAGCAGTGAATAAAGCCAGGCAACATTTTGGAAATATTGATGCTGTAATAAACAATGCTGGATATTCTTTATTTGGCGCTATCGAAGAAAACAGTGAAAAGGAAGCAAGAGATTTATTTGAAGCAAATGTGTTCGGAACGCTTTGGATGACTCAGGCAATCCTTCCTGTTTTCCGCAGGTGTTCTTCACCTGCAAATAGTTGTCACGCACATAGTGAGTTAGAAAATCCAATTTAAGTTTCTGGACATACTTAAAAATGTTTTAAAGGCCGTTAGATGTCGAATGCAGGAAAGGTTTGCAGGTGAAGAACACCGGAAAAGGCGGAAACTTTAGAGCGACACTACTTCTGACTTTTAGAAAATATCTCGGACAGACAATCTTCCAGATTTACACAACCTGACAAAGCATCCGTCATTTTGACTAAAACAAGGGGCAATTCCGCTAAATCTGTCCTTGAACTGCTGCAGACCTTTGTATCATCAAAAAACAAAAAAATAATGTATTATGAAAGCGGTAAGAATTAATGAATTTGGTGGACCGGATGAACTGAAATTAGAAGAAATAGAACGTCCCGTTCCCGCACCTGATGAAATTTTAGTGAAAGTGTATGCCAGTGGTGTAAACCCTACAGACTGGGGAATTCGGGAAGGCGAAAATGATTTTTTACGACCTTTATTAAAACTGCCCATGACATTAGGTTGGGATGCTGCAGGCATTGTAGAAGAAACAGGTAGCGATGTGACCGAATTTAAGAAAGGCGATGCAGTGTATGGTGTTCCTAATTTTCCCGGCGATTGTAGTTACGCAGAGTATTGTGCTGCAAAAGCAAATCAATTTGCCCTGAAACCTAAGAGCATTAGCTTCAATGAAGCGGCAGGTGTGCCTTTGGCAGCACTCACGGCATGGACTGGCATCTTTGAATATGGAAAGTTACAACCAGGGCAACGCATTTTAATTCAAGGTGCATCTGGTGGTGTTGGGAGTTTTGCCTTGCAATTTGCAAAAGCGAAAGGTGCGTATGTAATAGGAACCGCTTCGGCTCACAATCATGATTACCTAAAACAACTCGGGGCTGATGAGGTGATTGATTATAAAAACCAAAAATTTGAAGATTTGGTGCACGACATTGACGTTGTATTTGAAGCTTCGCCACTCGTGATAACAATGAGCGAATGAAATCTGTGGTCGTATTAAAGGAAGGAGGAATACTGGTAAGCGTCAATATAGATCTCCCGTTTAATGATGAAGTTACAGAAGCACTTGCAAAGAAAAATGCGAAAGGCGAACTTGCTGCTAACCAAGCCAGACAGGATTGGTTAGAAGAAATTGCACAGTTAATTGATAAAGGCAAAGTGCAGGTTTTTATAAGTAAAGTGTTTCCGTTAGAACAGATTGCTGAAGCACACCGTGAAAGCGAAACCTGGCATGTACGTGGTAAGCTTGTATTAGAAATAAGAAAAGAAGATGAGCATGTATGAAGCATTTTAAAACGATAAGCGAGTTTCATGAGTTTAGGAATTTGCCTAAACCACACCATCCACTGATCAGTGTAATAGATGTTGAAACAGTTACGCATTTGCATAGCGATGAGCCGATGAATTTGATGTTGGATTTTTATTCTATTGCCGTAAAAAGAATGCTCAACTTCAAAGTAAAATACGGGCAACAACCGTTTGATTTCAATGAAGGCATTATGTCTTTTATGTTGCCCAACCAGGTCTTTAGTATTGCTATTGATAAAAAAAACGAAGAAGTAAAAAAATCAGGATGGGTGATATACATTCATCCTGATTTTTTATGGAATACACCATTGGCCAAAACCATAAAACAATATGATTTTTGGGATTATTCGGTAAATGAAGCATTGTTCCTTTCTGAAAAAGAAGAAGCAATAATCAACAACATCATTCAAAACATTCAGCAGGACTATCATTCCAACATTGACAAGTTCAGCAAACAAATTATTATCTCACAAATTGAAAGTTTGCTCAATTATGCTGAAAGGTTTTACAATCGTCAATTCATCACTCGGGAAAAAGCCAATCATCAAATACTTGACCGTTTAGAAACGTTACTTACCGAATATTTCAACCGCGATAATTTAATTGAAAAAGAGTTGCCAACAGTTCGATACATTGCCGAACAACTAAACCTTTCGCCAAAGTATTTAAGTAGTTTGTTGCGGGTGTTGACAAGGCAAAACACACAGCAACACATTCACGAAAAACTGATAGAAAAAGCGAAAGAAACCTTATCTACCACGGACTTGTCTGTAAGCGAATCGCTTACGAATTAGGGTTCGAGCATTTGCAATCCTTCAGCAAATTGTTTAAAGCAAAAACCAATCTTTCACCTTTACAGTTCAGGCAATCTTTTAACTGATAAGGCAGACAGAAAAGCCCATGCTGCCAACATTGGTTTGGCCACAGGCTGGCTGACGAAATAGCAATCGGCTACGAATCAATATCTGCAATAGTTCCAGCGGGAAATTATAAATTGAGCTTTAGTTGTTATCTTCCTCTTTTGGTTTTCAATCGGCTTCGTCTCTGGGCTTGGGTTATAAAATACCAGCCCATCGCCCAGCCTCGAACGTTAGATTTCTGAACCCGCTGCGGCACAACCCAACATTGACAATCAACAACCCCGGCCTTACATTTTCATAAAACAAAAGTAGATTTGGTTAATTCTGTTTTTTATCTGTTGTAGAACTTTGCATCATATAAAAAATAGAAAAAAATGAAAACAGTTATCACAGGTTCGTTAGGACACATCAGCAAACCACTAACAAAAGAGTTGGTGCAAAAAGGGCATTCGGTTACAGTTATCAGCAGTAAAGCCGAAAGACAAAAAGACATTGAAGCATTGGGAGCAAAAGCAGCCATCGGCATAATGGAAGACGTCCATTTTTTAACCGATACTTTTAGTGGTGCAGATGCGGTTTATTGTATGGAAACAAATGACCAAGCGGCTTTTCTTGATCCAAACTTTGATATCATAGCACATTGTACCCAAATTGGTAATAATTATAAACAAGCTATTGAAGAGTCGGGTGTAAAACTTGTGGTACATCTTAGCAGTATTGGTGCACACACAGAAAAAGGCAATGGAATTCTTCGCTTACATTATAACGTAGAAAATATTTTGCGACAATTGCCTAACGATGTTTCCATTAAATTTATGCGGCCCGGTGGTTTTTACTACCACTTGTTGAGTTTTATTGACTCCATAAAAACGCAAGGTGTTATTGCATCAAATTACGGGGCAGATGATGTAGTTGTTTGGGCTTCTCCTTTAGACATTGCCACTGCTATTGCAGAAGAAATGGAGGCTCCATTTGAAGGCAGGAAAATCCGTTATGTAGCAAGTGAAGAACTTTCTTGCAATGAAGTAGCAAGCATATAGGTGCTGCTATTGGTAAGCCTGATTTAAAATGGACTCTTATTTCGGACGAGCAACTGCAAAGTGGAATGATAGCATTTGGAATGAATCCAACCATTGCAAAAGGCTTTGTTGAAATGCTGGCAAGTTTTCACAGTGGTGAGTTGTATGTAGATTATTATCGCAACAGACCAACTTTAGGAAAAACTAAAATCGCAGATTACGCCAAAGAGTTTGCTATAGCATATAACCAACAAAAGTAAATTTGCATTAATGACAAATACGAAACCATATAGGATTAAAACAATAAGCCAATATCATCAGGCAATGGGTGTTCCTAAGCCAGAGCATCCATTGATAAGTGTGATTAATCTTGACCTACTTGAGCCTGTTAAAGAGCCAATAAGTTTAATTTTTGATTTTTATTCCATTTCCATCAAAAGGGCTTTAAACACAAAATATAAATACGGTCAGCAGGAATATGATTTTGATGAAGGGGTAATGTTTTTTATTGCTCCCAATCAGGTTTTTGGTGTTGAAGTTGGCGAAAATGCAACAAAACCTTCGGGTTGGATTTTATCAATTCACCCGGATTTTTTATGGAACACACCATTAGCCAAAACAATTAAGCAATACGAATATTTTGATTATTCGGCTAATGAAGCCTTGCACCTTTCAGAGAAAGAAGAAACAATGATTATCAATATTTTTAAATTTATTGAGCAGGAATATCATACCAACATTGACAAGTTTAGCCAAAATGTAATTATCACTCAAATAGAATTATTGCTCAATTATTCCGACAGATTTTATCATCGGCAATTTCTTACTCGTAAAAAATCAAATCATCAAATATTAACTCGTTTAGAGGATTTACTTACAGATTGTTTTAACTCCGAAGCCTTACTGAAAAATGGAATTCCTACTGTTCAATACATTGCTGAAACAATAAACGTTTCACCCAATTATTTAAGTGGTTTACTCAAAGTGCTTACAGGAAAAAGTACACAGGAACATATTCAAGACAAATTAATTGACAAGGCAAAAGAAAAACTCTCTACTACCAATTTGTCTATGAGCGAAATAGCTTACCAATTAGGCTTTGAATATCCACACACATTTGGCAACTTGTTTAAGAAAAAAACCAACCTTTCACCTTTGGAATTTAGACAGTTGTTTAATTAAGCTTGCCTACCGAGAAGAACCACTACCGCGAGGTTTCTGTTTGAGTGGTGAAAGAAGATTTTTGCACAATGAAATTAAGCCATTTTAAGCAAAAACCATTTTCATAAACTCATAAGCCTATTTCCCCACAATCGGCAATACTCAATCGTTACCTGCAAAGCCTATCGCCATCGAGCCAACATAGCAAACATCAACCGACTGTCAAAAACGAACTTATTTTCCAATAATTTTATTTCGGTGGAGAGTTCCCCATTCACTTAAAGTAAACATCACATCGTGAAGCGTAGAAGTATGTTCCGTGACAGAATATTCGACAGTTGGCGGAAAAGTATCATAGACAGTTCGTTTGACAAGGTGGTTCATCTCCAAATCTTTCAACTCCTTCGACAACATTTTATCGCTAATACCTTCTATATCTTTTGCGATTTCTTTAAATCGTTTTTTGCTTTTTGTTAGAGAAATCAAAATAGGCAATTTCCAACTACCGCTCAACACATCTAATGCGTCTTTGACGGCACGGCTACACATAGGGCTGCATTCTTTTTTCTTCTTCATTTCTCTTTGTTTTTACGATACTAACATAAAAGTTATCGCTAACCAACGGGTTAGTAATTACAAATAGTTAGCAAACGTATATAAGTTTGCATCATCTTACAAAAAAGTATAAAAAATTAAAAAAAGAGAATGACAAATTTAAAAGGAAAAGTAGCCGTAGTAACAGGTGGAAACAGCGGAATTGGTTTTGCAACTGCCAAAGAATTAGTAACACAAGGTGCGACAGTAATTATCACAGGATTACGAAAAGATGCCCTAGAAAAATCGGCAAAAGAAATCGATGCAACGCCATTTGTGGCGGACCAAGCAAATCTTTCGAACACAGCTAATTTAGTTTCATCTATTGGTGAAAAGTTTGGCAAAGTAGATATTTTAGTAATCAATGCTGGTATTATAAAATTTGTACCAATTGAATTCACACAAGAAAACTTATTTGATAACATTATGAATGTGAATTTTAAAGGGGCATATTTTACACTTAGCAAATTTATCCCACATTTAAACGACAATGCTTCTGTTGTTTTATTGTCATCTACTTCAGCGACAGTTTCATCGCCTAATACTTCTGTGTACGCAGCAAGTAAGGCGGCAATTAATTCATTAACAAAAATTGCAGCCGTAGAATTAGGGCCAAGAAAAATAAGAGTGAACGCTGTAAGCCCCGGCCCAACAGCCACAGAAATAGTAACTAAAATGGATTTAGATGAAGCTACTATTAAAACAATGACGGGAGAACTTTTAAAACAAATTCCTTTATCAAAATTTGGAATATCAGAAGATGTCGCAAAATTAATAACCTATTTATCAAGTGATGATGCCTCGTTTATAACAGGCTCTGAATTTGTAATTGATGGCGGACTAATGATAAAACAATAAGAAATAATCTTTGAACAAAAAAAAGGAAACGTTACAAAACGAGCTGACAAATATGAAAAAGTTGCAATGTATGCTCTTGACAAAGACAACGCAAACCGTTTGTGGGACTTGTCATTAAAATTATAGGACAATAAATATAAATGCTCCTTTCTTATTTAGCATAGATATCTGCAGGAATTGCACAAATTTGAAATACTATATAGGAAACCGTAATTTAACCATTATTACCTGCTTTGCTTGCAAAGCTACCGGCATGGTCATAAATTTTCCTTATTTATCCAATCTTATTATAATTCTTAATAAAACCTTTTTATACTCTTTCGATTATAATAGAAGAAGCGCCTCCTCCCCCATTACAAATGGCTGCCAGCCCATACCGGCTATTATTATGTCGTAAAACATTGCTGAGTGTAACGAGGATTCTTGCGCCAGAAGCTCCTAAAGGATGACCAAGCGCAACTGCACCGCCAAATACATTTACTTTTTCAGGATCTACTTCCAGCAATTTGTTAAACACAAGCGGCACTACTGAAAACGCTTCATTGACTTCAAAATAATCAATGTCGTTTTTTGATAATCCTGCCCTTTTTAATGCTTTGGGAGCAGCATCGGCAGGAGCGGTAGTAAACCATTCAGGCTGGTGTTCTGCATCTGCGAACGAAATTATTTTAGCGATGGGATGAAGGTTCAGTTCTTTTACCTTTTGTTCGCCCGCCAAAACAAGGGCAGCAGCTCCGTCATTAATAGTCGACGCATTGGCGGCGGTAACGGTACCATCTTTGGTAAAGGCAGGTTTTAAAGTTGGAATTTTATCAAATTTCACATTTTTGTATTCTTCATCTTCGTTTACAATTATTGTATTGCCTTTTGGCTGCAGCACCTCTACCGGGATTATTTCATCTGCAAAAAAACCTGAATTTGTTGCCTTTTCTGCGTTTGTATAAGAACGCACAGCAAAAGCGTCCTGCTCTTCGCGCGATATTTCATATTTTTTTGCAGTTGCATCACCAAATGCCCCCATTGTCTGCTGCTGGTAAACATCTCTTAAACCGTCTTTATCCAACCCATCAATTAGTTCTGCATTTCCATATTTATAACCAAACCTTGCTTTGGGTATATAATAAGGAACCATAGACATATTTTCCATACCACCTGCTACTACCACATCGTTAATGCCCAGCATAATACTTTGGGCGCCGAACATAATAGCTTTGGCTGCGGATGCACAAACTTTATTAACAGTAGTGCATACAGTTGTATTTTTCAGGCCGGCGTAAAGAGCAGCCTGCCGTGCAGGAGCCTGGCCTAAATTGGCAGAACAAACGTTTCCCATAAAAACTTCCTGAACTTCTTCCGGTGATATGCCTGCTTTTTGAAGCGCCCCCTGTATGGCTGTCGCACCAAGTTTTGTCGCCGGGACAGAAGATAAGACGCCTCCGAAACTTCCTAACGGAGTACGTATTGCCGAACATATAAATACTTCTTTCATAAATTATAAAGATACTTTCTAAAGCTCAGATTAAAAGACTACGACAAAAATACAAATCTTTAAATAATGCTGTTTAGATAATCACATGATCTTGCCCCGATGCTGTTAGCTGACCTGTAATTAGTTTTTTTTAACAGTATCATTATAGTTATCTGCCGATGAGCTCCTTTTTATAGCTTTCTATATCTGCTACAAGATTTATGCAGAAAACCCCATTTTGTGAAGAAAATAAAATTAGTTTGTAAACCTGAAATATAATTTTCCACGTCAATAGTTCCTGTGTTTCAATTCATTAATGTGTAAGGAATTTTTATATTAGTTTGTTATCGTGCCTAACAGCATTAAGCACCCATAAGTTTATAACTTATTCGTTATAAGTAATGTTTATTTAGTTGGGTAAATAGTTTATAAGCCTTCCGCCCAGGCTTTTGCGGCTTTTACTGCCCGCTGCCATCCTTGTAGCAGCGAGTCGTTGTTTACATTATCTGCTTTAAATTCCCTGTTCAATTTCCACTGGCTTTCAAGCTCCTGTCTGCTGCTCCAAAACCCTGTTGCAAGTCCTGCGAGGTAAGCTGCACCTAAGGCAGTTACTTCGGTTATCTCAGGTCTTACAACTATCGTATTCAACACATTTGCCTGAATCTGCATGAGTAAATTATTTGATACTGCGCCTCCATCAACCCTTAACTCAAGAATAGTTTCACCGGAGTCTGCCTCCATTGCCTTCAGTACATCCATCGTTTGAAAAGCGATGCTTTCCAATGCAGCCTGCGCTATGTGAGCAGCTGTTGTCCCCCTTGTTATTCCGACCATTGTCCCGCGTGCATGCTGGTTCCAGTGGGGTGCGCCAAGACCCGCAAAAGCGGGCACAAGATATACCCCACCATTATCGGTTACCTGTTTGGCTAAATCCTCAACTGCCGGTGCTGAAGGTATTATGCATAACTCATCTCTTAACCACTGCACCACTGCTCCGCCGATAAATATGCTTCCTTCGAGCGCATACATCACTTCATCTTTTATTTTCCATGCAACTGTTGTTATAAGATTATTTTTAGAAATTACCGGCTTGTTTCCCGTATTCATCAGCATAAAGCAACCCGTCCCATATGTATTTTTTACCATCCCTGGTTTAGTGCACATCTGTCCGAACAAAGCTGCCTGCTGGTCGCCGGCTATTCCTGCAATAGGAATTTTGTGAGCAAGAATGTTTCCCGCTGTTTCACCGAACACCTCACTTGAAGCTTTCACCTCAGGAAGGATACTATGTGGAATGTTAAAAAGATTAAGTAAGTCTTCATCCCATGCAAGGCTATGAATATTGAAAAGCATGGTACGCGAAGCATTGGTAACATCTGTAATATGAACTGTGCCGCCGGTAAGGTTCCATACAAGCCAGCTATCTACCGTACCGAAAGCGAGCGTTCCGTTTTCTGCACTTTGCCTTGCACCCGGTATGTTATCAAGCAGCCATTTGATTTTGGTTGCCGAAAAATATGCATCAATGATTAATCCCGTTTTCTCCTGTATTATTTTGCTATGGCCGGCTTCTTTCAACTCATCACAATATGCGGCAGTTCGCCTGTCTTGCCATACAATAGCATTGTAGATAGGTTTACCTGTTCGCCTGTCCCATACTATGGTTGTCTCTCTTTGATTGGTGATTCCGATTGCAGCAACATCTTTTGGAGTAAGGCCTGCTTTTATCATTGCTTCTGTGGCCACACCTACCTGCGACGACCATATTTCTGTCGGGTCATGCTCTACATGACCGGGAGAAGGATAATATTGCGTAAATTCTTTTTGGGCAAGAGAAACAATATTGCCGGCATGATTGAAAAGAATGGCGCGTGAACTCGTAGTGCCCTGGTCAAGTGAAAGAATATAATTTCCCATTCAAAGCAAAGATTAGTGTTGAGGGGTGAGAACATTTACTGTTCTATGAATATAGTTGGAAGCAATTTTATAAAATTCTTTTAACTGATTTCTTTTCCAATCTTCATCATAGTTTAATTCCATGCCCATAAGTTCTGCTACACGCGGCGCCGCTTCCATTGCAGCTTTTGCGTCGAGAAACAACATACGAAGCCTTCTTGCCAAAACATCTTCAACTGTTCTTGCCATCTCATTCCTTACTGCCCAGACAACCTCCGCCTCAATATAGGAAAGTGTACCTATTAATTTGCTGCCTAATAACGGTTGTTCTCTTACCAGTTTTAATATATTTTCTTCGTTGTCGCCATATATACTCAGGTGGCTTTTTGATTCAACATCAGTTGACCCTTTTATTTTCAGATTTTTCGTACTACAATCTACTTTTTGCAATTTGCCTACCTCGATGATTTTCTGCAGTGTTTCTTCCGCCATTTTTCTGTATGTCGTCCATTTACCACCCGTAATAGTTACAAGGCCGGTATCGCTTACAAAAAGTTTATGACTTCTCGAAATTTCTTTTGTTTTGACAGAATTGTCATCAGGAGCAGCAAGCGGACGCAGACCGGCAAAAACACTTAATATGTCGTTCTCTCCGGGCGGGTTTTTTAAATATTTTTTTATCGTATCAAGAATAAATAGAATTTCATTATCAAGTGCCAGAGGTTCCATAGAGTGCTCATCAATAGGCGTATCGGTTGTTCCCACCAAAATGTGGTCGTGCCAGGGTATGGCAAACAATACCCTGCCATCTTCCGTTTCCGGAATCATTAAAGCGCATTTACTGTTTAAGAAGGAACTCCTAATGACAATATGTATTCCCTGGCTTGGTTTTACCATAGGTTTTTTACCAGGTTCATCCATTCTAAGAATATCATCTACAAACACTCCTGTAGCATTGACAACTACTTTTGACAAAAAAGTATATTCATTGCCTGTTTCAATATCTTTTGCTATGACTCCATCTATCTTATTGTCTTTCTTAATTAAACCTGTTACTTTAAAGTAGTTTAAAACGACACCTCCCTGCTCTACACAGGTTTGCGCTAGATTAACTGCAAGCCTTGAATCATCAAATTGAGCATCATAATATTCAACTCCACCCACAAGTCCTTTGGTATTAACGCCAGGAAAAAGTTTAGTAACTTCTTCCGTGCTTAGCGCTTCTGACTTACCTAAGCTGTAGCTGCCTGAAAGCAAATCATAGAACTTTAAACCGAAGTAATATTTAAATTTTGACAACAGGCTGTAACAGGGAATCACAAACGATTGGCGCTTTACAAGATGAGCGGCATTGTGCTGTAAAATTCCTCTTTCCTGCAATGCATCATATACTAACCTTAAGTCTCCATTGGCAAGATACCTCACACCTCCATGAACTAATTTTGTACTCCTGCTTGATGTTCCTTTTGCCAAGTCAGACTGCTCTAACAATAATGTAGCATAACCACGGCTTGCAGCATCTAAAGCAATACCAAGTCCTGAAGCTCCGCCTCCGATAACGATAACATCCCAGGATGCTTTGCTTTGAACCTTATTTAATAAAAAGTCACGCTGAAATACAGAAGTCATTTTTTGTGTTTTAGCAGCATTTTATTTCCATTCGCAATACAACTTAAAATAACTTTTGAGATAAAAAAAGGTTTTTCTGATTTTAAGTAAAAAAACAATCAAAAGAGAGGTCGCTATCAAAAATTTTCTAGACAAAAGCCTTTGTTTTTAATAACTCCCCTTTAATAGGTACATTTCCTTAATGTTCTTAAAATGAAAATACAACTTAAATTTATTTTAAATGCAGATTTAAAAAAAATAGAAATCTCAAAAAAAAAGTATAAATTTGTATTGTAATTAATAAAACCTTGTACTATGGGAGAAAAAAGCTCAAACAAACCAGGGAAGCAAATTAAAGTTAAAAAGAATAAAAACTTTACCGGTACTGATATGCAAAACGACAAGAATATTAAGTATACAAATGATGAGGAAAACAATAGCGAGGCACTTGCGGAGCCTACTGTGGCTTTTAATTATAACTTAGGCGCAAAAGAAGTTAAATACACTGTGCTAAAGCGCACCATTTTAAATGAAGCTGCAAAAAAGCCGGAAAGCCGTATGACTTCTTTTGAAAAAATAAATATGATTAAGAAAGGAATATCTAAAACAGATCTTGAAAATCTAAAAGACACGGCTGGCTTCGATTACAACCAGTTGTCAAAAGTACTTTCGGTAGCGCGGGCTACCCTTATCAATAAAAAAGGAAATGATAAGTTTGACATAAATCTAAGCGAAAAGATAGTAGGAGTTGCTGATATTTATTCTTATGGTTACGAAGTTTTTGAAGATGAAACAAAATTTAATGATTGGGTATTCCGTTCAAACAGGTCTCTTGGTGGCCAGGCTCCTTTTGATTTATTAGACAACCAATATGGTCGTGAAGAAGTAAAAAATCTTATTGGAAGAATTGACTATGGTGTTTATTCATAAATGCCATGTATGATTGTTTACAGAATAGGAAGAACAAAATATGCGAATGATTTAACGGGAGAAGGAGCACGTTTAAACGGCGGCAGATGGAATCATAGATTAACCGCCTGTGTTTATACGTCGGAAAGCCAAGCCCTTGCTGTTTTAGAATATACAGTTAATGTAAATATTGATGATATTCCCCGGGCACTAAGCATTAGTACACTTGAAATACCTGAAAACAATATTTTAGAACTGACAATAGCCATACTTCCCGGAGACTGGAGAGCCGCGCCAGCGCCGGCATCCACAAAAGACTTTGGCAGCCAGCTATTAAAAAAAGCTGAGTTTGCGGTCATAAAGGTTCCTTCTGCTGTAATACCTGGTGAATATAACTTTTTACTTAATCCTCTACATAAGGGCAGCTCTGCATTCTCAATTGTTGATGTAGAAGATTTTGTGTATGATGTAAGGATAAAGACTAAATGATCTTTTTTCAACCATAAGACTCTTTGATCTGCCCTTCACTCTCCCACTTCGCAGGAGTAATGTGGTCTGAGACTGCCGGGTGGTTTTGTTTTATTGTTGCTTACCAATTATTTGCAAGGTTTTACTGTCTTTTGTTCCGTTAAAAAACTTGTCTAAAACCAGTCGGAATACGGGGTTGGTGTCAGGTAATGAAGAAAATAAGGTCATAGATGATTTTAACTTTACATCGTCCGGACTGCCAAATATTTTGTTTGCGTCATTACTTTTTAGCGTAAGCAATTCATTGGAAATTTCAACCAGTCTGCTGCCTAAAACCGGATGCTTTAAAAATTCTTCCGCTTCATTAATATCTTTTATAGCATAAAACTTTGAAGTCTCACTAAAACCTAAACCTTGTATTTGAGGAAAAATATACCAAATCCAATGGCTTTGTTTTCTGCCATTCTTAACTTCTGATAATGCAGTTTGGTAGTCTGCTTCCTGTGCATCAATAAATCTTGGCAAGTTGTTTTCTTTGGGCATATTTCGTGTAAATGTCTGTTTAAACTTGAGGTAACGCAAGATATTGACGATGTTGATAGGAAGTTGCATTATTTAACTCGATTAAAGATACAAATGTTACGGACAGTCTTATTTATCTGTGAGGTATGCTTTGTGTTTTTTAAAATTCGGAAGCTGGTTCTGAAAAGTTGGTAAGAATGTAATAAGTTCTTCAACCTTACTTGTAAGACTGTTCAAAATTATAATTATCACTGAATGCTTGTCAAGGTTTTGTTGATATTGAAGGTTTTTGTCTATCGTTAGCAGTATGTCAAATTCATTTTCTTCGCACAGAGTCATAAGCTTACCATTTTTGATGCCACTCCATTGCATTTCCCTTACGGTTAAGACCTCGTGATTTGGTTAAATAAGGCTTTAAATGCCTGGTAACATACTCGTCAAGCAAAATTTTCTTTCCTAATGTCTGATGATGTTTCAATGAGTTTTTGGGACATTTCAAGAACTTTTATTACTTGTTCGCGCTGTACGCCTTCAAAATCATCAAGGAAATAATCAATAGACTCTCCAGACTCAAGATAGTCAAAGAGGTTTTTAATGGGAACCCGTGTCCCGAAAAAAACAGATAGTCGGAATTATTGGCCAACAGATACTCATCTTTCAAAATATTCTTGAGGAGAACTAAAAAACCAACTTTAAATAGAAATACTTTTCGCTATCTTTTGTAATTCCAATTTATAAATTACCATAACATAATAGTTTTCGTCAAGAGGTATAATTTTAGTATGTAAAGCGGAAATGTAAAACTTGACTTCTACAAACTTAAAACAATATTCATGGGTAATTGCAGGAGTATTGTTTGCCGTATTATGGTCATCGGCGTCAACGGCTACTAAAATCGGTTTATCAGATGCACAACCATTGGTAATTGCACAGGTGAGGTTTATCATCGCCGCAATCGTGATGTTGTTTTTTTCACATTTTATCGCAGGGCATCCTTTGCCTAAAGGTAAGGAGTGGAAACAACTGACAATTTATGGGTTGCTCAACATTACTGTTTATTTAGGATGTTATGTTGTAGCAATGCAACACGTTACTGCGGGCATTGGCGCCCTGGCTGTAGCTACCAATCCATTATTCATCAGTCTTTTATCTGTGTTATTATTGAATAAAAAGCTGCGCCCGGCTATCATTATTGCTATCATTTCAGGAAGTGCAGGAGTAATGATTGCTTCATGGCCATTATTAAAAGGTGCGGCTGTTACCACTGGTGGCTTGCTTCTTTTATCGTTAAGTATGATATCTTATTCAGCAGGAGCCATTTATTTTTCTGCTAAAGAATGGAGCGGGCTGGATTTATTCACTATTAACGGGTGGCAAACATTAATAGGAGGTATGCTGCTGCTGCCTTTTACTATAGTTACTTACCAAAGTAATAATAATCATTTTACACCTGTTTTTTGGGAAAGTGTTTTATGGCTGGCGATACCCGTATCTGTTTTTGCTGTACAGCTATGGTTATGGCTTTTACAAACAAATACAGTAAAAGCAGGACTTTGGCTGTTCTTATGCCCTGTCTTTGGTTTTGCTATAGCCGGATGGCTGACTCATGATGCCATCAGCCCTTATACAATTGCAGGAATAGCCATGGTAATGACGGGATTATTTTTAGCACAAAAAAGTTCACAACAAAATGCGAGCTCCTGATTTTTGTAAAAAGTCGATTAATTTTATTTGTTTCAACGCTGTACAAGCAAAGCGGAGTCTTCATGATTTATCGATAAGGCTTTATACCTCCTTTAAAACTTTTTGCAATTGCTGCCATACATTTTCCGCCACTATTTTAGCGCCTTCAGCATTTGGATGAATACCATCCTGCTGGTTTAATTTTACATTGCCCCCTACTCCTTCCAGCAGGAAAGGAATTAGTGTTATATCATTTTGTTTTGCTAACTGAGGGTATAAAGATTGAAAGTCTGCAGCATATTTTTGTCCCATACTCGGTGGCACCTGCATTCCTGCGAGCACTAATCTGGCATTTGGATATTTTGCTTTTACTTTAGTAATAATCGCCTGCAGGTTTTTTTTGGTTTCTGCTACCGGTATACCCCGCAGGCCATCGTTTGCTCCCAGCTCAAGTATAAACACGTCAACAGGCTGCTTCAGAATCCAGTCTATACGCCCCTCACCTCCTGATGAAGTTTCACCGCTTACCCCTGCATTCACTACTTTATAACTTAGTTGTAAGGAATCAATTTTCTTTCCAATTAAAGCCGGGAAAGATTGTTCAGGCTCCAGCCCATACCCGGCTGTAAGGCTATTGCCAAAAAACAAAATAGTTTTAGCGGCAACAGGTGTTGGGTTTTTTTCTTTGTTATCAATAGCAGCAGCCTGTTTGGTTGCAGTCTTCTCATTATTATTACATGCTGTTATAAAAATAATACAGATAAACACAATAATCTTGTTCATGAAAAAATGTTTCTATCGAAAATAATTAAATTTTAAACTTATTGCTAACTCATTACCTGTAGTTATTCAAGTACTTTTATGCCAGATGCATACTTATTAGCTATAGCAATATTAAAAATATTAATGAAAACCATACTAAAAGCAGAAAGCGTAAGCAAAACATATCAAAGCGCAGGCCGTACTTTAATTGTTTTGGATAATATCAGTTTTTCAGTGGAAGCAGGTTCTACGCTCTCAATTGTAGGTCCTTCAGGCAGCGGCAAAACTACTTTGCTTGGTCTGTGCGCAGGCCTCGACCGCTCTGGTTCGGGTTCAGTTTATCTGCATAATATTTGTTTAGACGACCTGAATGAAGACAAGCGGGCGCATATCCGCAACCTCTACGTGGGTTTTATTTTTCAGAATTTTCAATTATTGCCTACACTTACCGCTCTTGAAAATATAATGGTGCCTTTGGAACTAAGAGGAGAAAAAAATATACGGTCAAGAGCAATTGACCTGTTGAATAAAGTGGGGCTTGCTGATCGTGGTCATCATTATCCTGCGCAGTTGAGCGGGGGAGAACAGCAAAGGGTGTCGCTGGCAAGGGCCTTCTCAAACCGACCTAAAATTTTATTTGCAGACGAGCCTACAGGAAACCTTGATGCAGAAACAAGTGAGAAAATTGTGAAGCTGATATTTGATCTGAACACAGAAGCCGGAACCACTTTGATCTTAGTAACCCACGATTCGGAGCTTGCCGCTAAGACAGGGCGCATTATACGGTTGAAAGGCGGAAAGATGGTGAGCGATGAGAACGCGTATGTGAAGGAATTTTAAATACCTGTGTGAAGCAAAGTAATGTAATGATGATGAAGAGAATTACAATGTTAGCCGAAAAAACAATAAAAAAAAGTAATGAAAGGTTCTTCTGCAGAAAATAACCCGGTATCCTACAACACGCGCCTGCAATTTTCATGGCTTATTAAGATGGCGTGGAGAGATAGCAGGCGCAACCGTTCCCGCTTATTTTTGTTTGTGTCATCTATTATTTTAGGGATTGCAGCATTGGTAGCTATTTATTCATTAAGCAATAATTTGAGGCAGGAGATTGATAAACAGGCTGCAAACCTTATTGGCGCTGACCTCGAAATTTCAGGGAACAAACCTGTTACACCTTCCACAAAGGGATTAATTGATTCTTTAGGAGACAGAAAATCAGAGGAAAGAAGATTTGCATCAATGGTCTACTTTCCCAAAAGCGGAGGTACGCGGTTGATACAGGTAAGGGCATTGCAGGGAGGTTTCCCCTATTATGGTCAACTGGAAACTGTACCGGTTGCTGTCGCAGGAACTTTTAGAAATGCACAACAGGCCCTGGTCGATCAAACACTAATGCTGCAGTTTAATGCTAAAGTGGGCGACTCAATAAAAGTTGGTACGGTGACTTTTGCAATTGCAGGAACATTAATCAGTGCTCCGGGACAAACAGGTTTGTCTGCATCAGTTGCTCCTGTTGTATACATTCCGCTGCGGTATCTTAGCCAAACAGGGTTAGAACAGAAAGGAAGCACGATAGGGTACAGGTTTTATTTTAAGTATGACCACCCCGTTGATATGCAGAAACTGACGGAAAGAATCGCACCGAGACTTGATGCAGAAGGATTGAATTACGACACCATTGCAACGCAGAAAGAAGATACTGCCAGGTCTTTTAGTGATGTAACTCGCTTTCTTGCATTAGTTGGTTTCATTGCGCTCTTATTAGGTTGTATTGGTGTGGCAAGCGCTATTCATATTTATGTAAGAGAAAAAATAAACAGTATAGCTGTACTGCGTTGTCTTGGTGCAAAAGCTTCGCAATCGTTTTTAATATACCTTATACAGATCGTTGGTGTTGGCTTTATTGGTTCTGTTATCGGCGCTGAACTTGGCACGGTCATACAACAGTTTCTTCCGGTAGTTTTAAAAGATCTTCTTCCCATGAAAATATCTAACGCGGTTTCATTGGGCGCTATCGGACAGGGAATTTTATTAGGAATAATTATATCTGTCCTGTTTGCATTATTACCACTGGTATCTATCCGAAATGTATCACCGCTGAATACACTTCGCCTGTCGTTCCAGTCAACCAGTATGTATAAAGATCCGCTTAAGTGGGCAGTGTATTCATTGATCGTTTTATTCATTTTTGTATTCAGTAGTTTTCAACTCAACAACTGGAAGCAATCTCTTTCTTTTACTGTTGGTGTCATAGCAGCTTTTCTGATATTGTCAGGCACAGCTTCTTTGCTTATGTGGCTCGTCCGGCGTTTTTTCCCCTCGGGCTGGAGCTATTTATGGCGCCAGGGCCTGGCAAACTTGTATCGTCCAAATAATCAAACAGGCATCCTGATTGTTTCCATTGGTCTTGGCACAGCTTTTATTTGCGTCTTATTTTTTATCCAGACTATTCTGCTTAATCGTGTTACTTTAACTGCAGGTGCAAACCAGCCTAATATTGTTTTATTTGATATTCAGACAAATCAAAAGCAAGGTGTGACAGACCTGGCAAAAAAACAGGGACTGCCCGTAAACGGAACAGTGCCCGTTGTGAATATGAGACTTGAGTCAGTCAATAACATTACAGCATCTTTATTAAAAAAAGACAGCACCATAAAAATGCAACGATGGATATTTGACAGGGAATACCGCGTTACCTATCGCGATACACTTACAGCGTCTGAAAAAATAACTAAAGGAAAGTGGACAGCAATTGCTGATAGTAACCGGGGAACTGTATATATATCATTAGAGCAACGTTTTGCTGACCGAAACAATATACAGGTAGGCGATAAAATGGTATTTAATGTACAAGGCGCTGTTATGCCTGTTGTTGTGGGCAGTTTGCGACAGGTAGACTGGAACCGCATACAAACCAATTTCCTGGTACTTTTTCCAAAAGGCATATTAGAAGATGCTCCCCAGTTTCATGTATTGATGACACATGTTCCGTCTGCTGCCGCATCAGCGCGTTTTCAGCAGGCTGTAGTAAAACAGTTTCCCAATGTTTCTATTATCGATCTGAGCCTGGTTTTGAATATATTGGATCAAATACTTAGTAAAATAGGTTTTGTTATCCGCTTTATGGCCGCCTTCAGTATTATAACAGGGCTGGTAGTGCTGATTGCTTCGGTAGTAATAAGCAAGTATCAGCGCATGCAGGAAAGCGTATTGCTGCGAACACTTGGCGCTAACCGCAAACAAATACTTGCTATCACCGCGCTCGAGTATTTTTTTCTTGGTGCCTTTGCAGCATTCACCGGAATCCTTTTAGCCGTGGCAGCAGGTTGGGCGTTAGCACATTATACTTTCGAAACAACATTTACGCCACATGTTTTGCCGATACTGGTAGTTTTTATATTGATTTGCCTCCTTACAGTAGTAATCGGGTTAATGAATAGTCGTGTTGTGCTGATAAAATCGCCACTTGAGATATTAAGGCAGGAAGTGTAAACAGCGGTTCAAAATATGGCCGGCTGCGATTGGTGTACTCACAAACTGCTTGGCTAAACGATTTCATCATTTAATCAACTCCTTTAAAACTTAGCAATTTTCGGGTTTATGCGGGCTATAATCATTTTTACTTTTGCATAGCTAAATAAAAATCATAAAAAATGAAAGTGCAGGAAGCAACAAACTTCAGCCGTATTGCAGAAGCAATCGAGTACATAAAAATCAATTTTAAAACACAGCCCCGCCTGGAAGAAGTGGCTGAAAAAATAAATGTAAGCCCGTTTCATTTTCAAAGAATGTTTACCGATTGGGCAGGTGTAAGCCCAAAGAAATTTTTGCAATACATTACCGTGGAGCACGCAAAAAAAATGCTGAAAGAAAACCAGTCTACCCTGTTTGAAACGGCCTTTGAAACAGGACTTTCCGGTACAGGGCGTCTCCACGATTTGTTTATAAATATTGAAGGAATGACACCGGGAGAATATAAAAACGGAGGTGAAAATCTCTGCATCAATTATAGTTTTGCCGAAAGTCCTTTCGGAAATATTTTTGTAGCCTCTACAGGTAAAGGCATTTGCAATATTGCGTTCGACGATGACGGGGAAGAAGCATTGCAGGCGCTGCAAAAAAAGTTTCCTAACGCAGTCTACACGCAGATGGTCGACCTGGTGCAGCAAAATATACTGTATATATTCACTCACGACTGGAGTAGAATTAACCAGGTAAAGCTCCATCTGCGGGGTACAGAGTTTCAATTAAAAGTATGGGAAGCGCTTTTAAAAATTCCTATGGGCCAGGTAACTACCTATGGAAATATTGCAAAGCAAATACAAATTCCGACTGCTTCCAGGGCAGTAGGCACAGCCACAGGCGATAACCCTGTTGCATTTTTAATTCCCTGTCACCGCATCATCCAGGCAACCGGTGTGTTCGGGCAATATCATTGGGGAAGCATTCGCAAAACAGCTATGATTGGCTGGGAAGCTGCTCACACAGATAATGTCATTTCTGAAATAAATTGAGTTTTTAATCCAATAGCCACAAAGGCGCGAAGACTCTAAGAAGCGCTAAGAATAATCTTTGCGAAACTTCGCGCCTTTGGGCCTTTACCCGAAAAAATTTAAAAAAGATGATAAAAGAAACGGTTTCAGGCATTGATTGGGATAAAGTGATTATTGAAATGCACGAAAAAGGGTACGCATTAGTGCCGAAGTTATTGTCACCTGAAGATTGTAAAAAGCTCATAGATAATTATGATAATCCCGCTTTTTATCGCAAAACCATTACTATGGAGCGGTACCGCTTTGGATCAGGTGAATATAAATACTTCAATTATCCGTTACCAGATTTAATTCAAACCATCAGGGAAGAAGTATACTCAAAACTTGCACCTGTTGCAAATACATGGATGGATGTTTTACATATAGAAAAACAATTTCCACGTAAATTTGAAGAATTACAAAAGCTTTGTCATGACAATAATCAAACAAAGCCAACAGTGCTTATTTTAAAATACGGCAGAGGCGGACATAACACATTGCACCAGGATTTATACGGCGAACTTTTTTTCCCTGTTCAATTGGTTTTGTTTTTGAATGAACCCGGAAAAGACTATACCGGCGGTGAATTTGTATTAACGCAACAAACCCCGAGGGCTCAATCAAAGGCAATTGTTTTACAACCCGGTAAAGGTGATATGCTTATTTTTACTACAAACTTTAGACCTGTAAAAGAAACCAAAGGATACTACCGGGTAAGCATGAAGCATGGTGTAAGTGAAGTGCACGAAGGAGAGCGCCATACCCTCGGGATTATTTTTCATGACGCCTTAAGCTGAACTTATGATACGGCATGACGGCTTAAGTGATAATGAACTCCGGAAACGGATAGGACGGAAGGAAATATGTTTTGGTGGAAACACCAAATTTAAAATTTACGGTAAAATGAATTGTGGCTCAGGAAAACGAATGAGGAAGGAACACCGTGTTTTTTTTGCCTCGCCAATTGAAGCCACGGAGCAAGGCTTTCGTCCCTGTGGTCATTGTATGAAATATGAGCATAAAAAATGGAAAAATGGACTTATTTAATGCAGAAAAGATAGCTAACCTTTTGCCTTATGATGGATCTGTAAACTATTATGGAAAAGTAATGAAGCAAAAAGAGGCGGTTCATTACCTTGCCCGTTTGGCCCAAACTATAGAATGGAAAAACGATGAAGCGATTATCTTTGGAAAGCATATCATCACCAAAAGAAAAGCTGCGTGGTATGGCGACTCCAACTATTTATATTCCTATTCCAATACTACAAAGCAGGCATTGGCATGGACAGGGGAACTGTTAGAACTTAAGCAGATAGCCAAAGAACTTACAGGGGTCAGCTTCAATTCATGTTTGCTGAACTTTTATCACAACGGAGACGAAGGTGTAGCCTGGCATAGCGATGATGAAAAATCATTAGGAAAGAATACTGCCATTGCTTCATTTAGTTTTGGTGCAGAGCGTAAGTTTTCTTTCAGACATAAAAAGTCAAAAGAAACAACTTCAGTTATATTAGAAAACGGCAGTTTGCTGGTAATGAAAGATGCTACCCAAAGTAATTGGTTACATTGTTTGCCAAAATCAAAGAAGATAACCTTGCCCAGGATAAACCTGACTTTCAGAACAATCATAAACCAGGGTTTATTTTAGATTAGTTTGCGAATGCATTCGGCCTGAGAAGATAAATTTATCGCAACTTTTTTGCAGCGCTCAGTTGAATTACTACCCTTACAATATTTTTGCACCTGCTAACTTTTAAATTATTACTTCTAATAATTTGATAATAATTAAGGCATAAAACTTGCCCCAATTATTTAATACCTTTTATTTATCTTATGATATTTCAGTCAAAAACCATGTTTTGTATCTCATTGTTGGCATTGCCTTTTTTTAATTGTAAAAAGCCGGCAGAAGCTATACATTTCAAAAATGAAAAGCGGGCAATAACAGCAGAATATACTACCAGTAGTACCTTTGCGCATCCCGACCATATTATTTTTGTTTGGTTTGAAAACAAAAAATATAGCAGTATTATTGGCAGCAGCAATGCCCCCTATATTAATTCGCTTATTGCAAAAGGGACATTATTTACTAACATGTTTGCCATAACCCATCCAAGCTATCCGAATTATGTTGATTTTTTTGCAGGACAGCCAAATGGCGTTGTCAATGATAATTGCATAAATTCAACAACGCTTACCACTCCAAATCTTTATACCAACTTAAAATCCGCAGGGAAATCATTTGCGTGGTACAGCGAAGGATTGCCATCAACAGGCAGCGCTATATGTCAGTCGGGCTATTATGCGGAAAAGCATAATCCTACCACCATTTTTGCAAATGTTCCAACTGACAGGAACAAAACTTTTGCAAGCTTTCCTGCTGATTATACAAAACTTGAAAATGTGGTTTGCATAAGCCCTAACTTAATGGATGACATGCATGACGGAAGTATTTTAGCAGGGGATCAATGGCTAAAGGCCCATTTATCCTCATTGATCAATTGGTGCGGAACACACAACAGCATTTTTGTCGTTTATTTTGATGAAAATGATGGTTCAGGAAGTAATCAAATACCTGTTATAGCCGTTGGTCAGCCAGTAAAAGTAAATTACAAACAACCTGATTTATGTGATCATTATAACTGGACACGTACTATATGCGCCATGTTCTCTGCATCAAAAACCTGGACAACGAACCTAAGTTCAAGAAATAGTATAAACGGCTGCTGGCAATAGAAATAGATTATGTTTACTTTTTAAGCTGCTTTATTCACTGTTTTACCTTTTGCATCCTGCTGCTGTAATAATGCCTTTACAGCAGCATTTAAATTTTTAAAAGTGGGCTCAGCTTCAAATCTTTTACGATTAATAAAAAAAGCAGGAACGTTAGTAACGCCAAGTTGAATGCCTTCCTTTAAATCGTCCTGTACATATACCCTATAGTAGCTGCTGATCAACTCATCCAGAAATTTCTTCGATTTTACCCCCGCATCCCGGGCGTGACCTTTTAAACTGATAGTGCCGAGGCTATGCCTGTTTGCAAAAAGTTCATTATGCATTTCCCAAAACTTTCCTTCCTGTGCTGCAGCCAGTGAGGCTTCTGCAGCCTTGTGTGCCTTTTGATGCACTTTCACCTGCGGAAAATGTCGAAAGATAAATTTTACTTCCCCTGGAAATGCTTCCAAAATCTCTTTTACCACGTCGTTTGCTTTTGCAGATGTTTCACTCTCGTAATCTCCAAACATCATTAGTGTTATAGGCGCTTTAGGGTCACCTACCACTATTTTCTTAGACGGTATAACTTCAACTACTTCCGCTTTTTTCATAATTGTGCTATTTTTTCCTGTTTAAATAAACAGTTATTCTTATTGCTTTTTTCGCTCTCACTTTAGTTATAGCTGCTTTAAGTATAACTAAAATTATTCCGGCTGCTAACTTTTTAGATAACCAAATTTTCCACTCTTTAAATCTGCCAGGGCCTGTTCAAGTTCTTCGTGCCTGTTCATAAGAAATGGACCATATGCTGCAATAGGTTCATTGATTGGCGCCCCGCGTAGCACTAATAATCTGCTTTTCTCTTCTGCCTGTATTGCAATGGTTTCGCCTTTATTTTCGAAAAGAATAAAATGGTCGGCCGGTGCTAATATTTGTTCAACTGCTTTTGTTGCCATATCCGTAATTAGTTCTTTGTAAAATGAGACTAAGCAGTTTGCAGTTCAGCTTGTTTCACTAATTGAATTTCTCCATTCAGTTTTAGTTCTTCGCCTAACATCACACCACCTGTTTCTAAAACTGCATTATAACTTATGCCAAAGTCTTTGCGGTTAATTTTACCATTGATGGTGAACCCGGCTTTCACATTACCCCATGGGTCTTTTGCAATACCGCTGTATTCAACTGAAAGCTTTACAGGCTTCGTAGTTTCTTTAATTGTCAAACTACCATAAAGATTGAAGGTATCGTCACCTGCTCTTTCTACTTTGGTAGATGTAAAAATGATGTTTGGGTACTTTTCGGCTTCAAAAAAATCTGCTGCGCGAAGGTGCTCATCACGTTGTACGTTGTTGGTGTTAATAGAAGCTGCATCAATTTTTGCTGTTACTGTTGCATTTGCAAAATCATCTCCGGTGGTTTCTGCCTCCACATCAAATTTGTTGAAGTTTCCTGAAACATTTGAAATCATTAAATGCTTGATTTTGAATCCTATTTCACTGTGTATCGGGTCTAATGACCATTTTGTTGTTGCCATTGTAATTGTTTTTTTTATTTTGTTTTGTTATACAAAGTTACCTTAACTAAGGGTGCAAAAAATTGAGAAATGGTAATAAAAAAACGTGACATAGATCAATTATGCATTACTTACGCTGCAGTAAATTATCCCGTGAGGTTCAGGGATTCAGGAGTAATGCCGGAGTAAGCGATTAGATTTGGCGGAATTCTTTAAGCAATCAGCTTTCATATACATTTATGTTTACATTAAAGTGTAATTAAAGTTTCATCTTAGTTACCCCTTCATTTGTAATTTTAACTGGTTTAATAAATCCATTTTTATCAAAATGCATTTCCTCTATGCAGGTTACCCTGTGATTGCCATCAGTCTCTCCCAGGGGTCTTCTGTGATAAACTATATACCATTTATTTGTACCAGGAATTTGAATAACAGAATGATGTCCCGCGCCTGTTGCTACCGCAGGGTCTTGCTGCAGTATTTTACCAACGCGTTTAAAAGGGCCAAACGGAGAGGCAGAAACGGCATAAGCAACAGAATAATCCGGGCCTGTCCAGCCTCCTTCTGACCACATAAAATAATATTTTCCGTCTTTAAAAAACATAAATGATCCTTCTACATATCCTTTTGGTGTTATTTCTTTATAGATAGTTCCATCCGGGAAAGGAATAAAACCGGTAAAATCTTTATTCAACCTGGCAATGTTGCAATGGCCCCATCCTCCATAAATGAGATAATAGGCGCCATCTTTATCTTTAAATACATATTGGTCAATCGGCTGGGCACCATTATGAAACTTGTCTACGAGAGGCTTTCCCAAATAGTCTTTAAAAGGTCCTTCAGGTCTGTCTGCTGCGGCTACGCCTATGCCGCCAGGTTGCTGATCATTCTGTATATCGTTAGCTCCGAAAAACAAATAATATTTACCCTCTTTTTCTACTATAGATGGCGCCCACACTGCACGCTTTGCCCACTTTACATTCATAGTATCTACAATATGTGCGTGTTTTGTCCAGTTAATTAAATCAGGAGATGAAAAAGCATCCAGGAAAACCTGTTCATTATATGGAGCCGAAAAAGTGGGATATATCCAGTAGCTGCCTTCAAAAATTCTTATTTCCGGATCGGCATACCAGCCAGGAAATAGTGGGTTACCGGAAGTAACAATTGATTTATTATTGTTCTTTTCAGAAAAATTTTTTTCCGACTGTACCTTTTGCTGGGAAAAGCCATGTAGAGAGAAACAAAACAGAAACAAATACAGGTGGGCAATTTTCATTAGCTTATGTTTTTTATTGGTTTTATTTTTTATGATAATATTCCTAAAAACGGTATTTCTTTCCCAATCCGGAATAACAAGGCAGGGTACAACAAAAAAAACTCCTGTACCTTTTCCTGGTGCCGCATTAGCTAAACACGTCCATTTTAGTAGAATGCTTAAGTTTCTGCAAATCTAAATGATTGTGGGTTGGAGAATTTAAAAAAGAGCGCTCCTTATGTTTATTAAATGAGAATTCAAGGTCTTTCTAAGCAAAGTTGAACTTCTTCAGGCTGCTGCAAAGATTACAGAAAGTTAATAAAGTATTGTGATGAAAACTTAAGCAAATAAACAGGAAGCAAGTGCCTAAATAGATAACACCGGCCTATATCCCTTTTTAAAGGAGTAGTACCGGTGCCAAAGTTTTCAAGACGAATGTCTTATCACATATCATGCCAAATTTATACGGAATCGCTTCGTTTAAACTTTTTTCCCTCTTTTTTCCTTTATCTGTTTTGCTTGTCGTAATTATCAATCTTATATAATTATTAGCGTGACTGTTTATCTTTGCAAAAACCTGCTTTATGCCCACATTTGATATTACCAGCAAAGTTGATTTGCAAACCCTGGATAATGCGATCAATACTGTAAAAAAAGAAATACAAAACCGCTTTGATTTTAAAAATAGCCCTGTAGTGATTGACCTGAATAAGAAGGATTATAAAGTTGACCTGGAGGCAGAAAGTGAAATGAAGTTAGACCAGATAACGGACGTAATGCTCAGCCGCAGTATAAAGCAAGGTATTGCCCCTGAAGCTTTTGACTTCAGCCAGGAAGCGTATCCCAGTGGAAAAGTTGTAAAAAAAGAGGTTGCAGTGCGAAATGGTATTAAACAGGAAGATGCAAAAAAAATTGTGAAACTAATTAAAGACAGTGGCTTAAAGGTGCAGGTTCAAATTATGGATGATATGGTAAGGGTAACGGGCAAGAAAATAGATGACTTACAGGAGGTAATAGCGCTTTGCAAAAAAAGTAATTTAGGTCTTGCCTTGCAATATGTAAATATGAAATCTTAAAAACAGACTTTTTTATAGTATCTTATAAATTATTTTGGCTATACAAACGTAAATGCTTTATTTTGCACCTCAAAATTGTAAAAATTAAAAGCTGTCCTATCAGTATAAGCAATTGATCAGAGAGCAATTATTAATAAATTTATTATGAAAGAAGGTATTCATCCGGGAAATTATCGTTTAGTTGTTTTTAGAGACATGAGTAACGGTACAAGTTTTTTAAGTCGCTCTACCGCCAGCTCGAGAGAAACTGTACAATGGGAAGATGGTAACGAATACCCTGTAATAAAATTAGAGATCTCTAATACTTCGCATCCTTTTTACACCGGTAAAAACATGCTCGTAGACACAGCAGGTCGTATTGATAAGTTTAAAAAGCGCTACGAAAAGAAAAAATAATTTTGTTCTTACTATCTAACAGACCCCTTCATAAGAGGGGTTTCGTTTTTTGTATAAAGCGATAATTAGTTCTCAATTATTGGGCGAACAGAATTACATTTGGTATTTTTGCAAAGCAGTTTCAATAGAAACTAACAAGCGGACAATGCGCAGCGTAAAAAATTATTTAAGTTTAGTAAAGTTTAGTCACACCATTTTTGCAATGCCTTTTGCAATGATTGGTTTTTTTTTAGGGATATTTAGTCTTCAAAAATGGAATCTTAACTCAACTGCAGCGTGGGGCAGCAGTATTTCAAACTTTATTTATTTGCAAAAATTTATTCTGGTTGTTTTTTGCATGATAACTGCCCGCAGTGCAGCAATGGCATTTAACCGCTACCTTGATAAAAACTTTGATGCTAAAAATCCCCGTACAGCTATTCGTGAGATACCAGCCGGAATTATTTCGGCAAACCATGCGCTTATATTTGTCATAGTTAATTGTGCGGCCTTTATTATTTGTACATATTTTATCAATACAACCTGTTTTTTCTTAAGTCCCGTTGCCTTATTTGTAATTTTATTTTATAGCTATACCAAAAGGTTTACATCACTTTGTCATCTTGTATTAGGTTTGGGTTTGTCACTTGCGCCGATAGGTGCATACCTTGCCGTAACCGGAAGATTTAATATTTTGCCTTTACTTTTTTCGTTTGCTGTTCTATTTTGGGTTAGTGGTTTTGATATCATTTATGCTCTACAGGATATAGATTTTGATCTTTCTGAAAACCTGTTTTCCATTCCTTCCGCCATGGGTAAAAATAAGGCTTTGCACATATCGGAGATACTGCACTTTTTAAGCGCTTCATTTGTAATTGCAGCAGGATGGATAGCAGCGCCCGGATGGTTATACTGGATCGGAGTTGCCGTTTTTTCGGGTATGCTTATCTACCAGCATTCAATAGTAAAGGCTGATGATTTGAGAAGGGTGAACCTCGCTTTTATGACGGCCAACGGCATCGCAAGTGTTGTATTTGCAGTATTTGTTATCGCTGATTTATTTATGAAATAGACCATAGTTCAACTGCTCATAAATAATTGAAAATTGTTCATTGCTTATTATAATCATTGTTCATTTCTAATTTCTAATTGATTTGCCACGCATATTATCTATAGACTACGGCGCCAAAAGAACAGGGCTTGCGGTGACTGATGCGCAAAAAATAATTGCCACGGGTTTAGCAGGAATTCATACAAAAGATATTGAAAAATTTCTTATAGATTATTTTAAGAAAGAAGAAGTAGAAATGGTGATTATCGGACATCCTACAAATTGGGATGACAGCGATACACATGCTACTCCGCTTGTTCAGGCTTTTATAAACCGTTTTAGGAAGGTGTTTCCGCAAATGCCGATTGTGAAAGTAGACGAAAGATTTACTTCTAAACTGGCAGTACAAAGTATGGTTGCAAGCGGAATGAAGAAAAAAGACCGTCAAAATAAAAACCTTGCAGACGAAATAGCTGCGACAATTATGTTGCAGGATTATCTTAACACAATTGCCTGACCTAAGATTTGTTCATTGCTGCATTTGGCGGTAGTTTTGCGTTTTTAATATTTAATTGTTTTTGAATTCATGATACTTCCGATTGTAGCATACGGAGCTCCTGTGTTGCGTAAAGTTTGTAAAGAAATTACGCCGGATTATCCCGGCCTGGCTAAGTTGATAGAAGATATGTGGGAAACCATGTATGAAAGTAATGGAGTTGGTTTGGCAGCTCCGCAGATTAACCGCGATATAAGATTGTTTGTAGCAGACAGCAGCCAGATATTTAGAAACCAGGAAGAAGAAGATAAAGGAAAATATACTGATGAGCCAGGTATAAAACAGGTTTTTATTAATGCCAGGATAAAAGAGTTTAATGGGGAAGACTGGTCGTATAATGAAGGATGCCTGAGCATACCTAAAATAAGAGAAGACATTTCACGTCCTGAAGAGATAACAATTGATTACGCAGACGAAAATTTTAGACCTCAAACAGCGACACTTGTAGGAATAACTGCGCGGATTGTGCAGCATGAATACGATCACATCGAAGGCAAATTGTTTATAGACTACCTCAAACCCCTGCGAAAAAAAATGCTGCGAGGCAAACTGAATGACATTAGCAAAGGCAAATTGAAGTTGGATTATAAGATGATGTATGCAAAATGATAAAAATATTTTGTATACATTTAATAGTAGTTGGACCTCTGTTTTCATCTGCCGCTTTGTCCCAGGATTCTATACCTGGTAGAAAAGACACAATATCTTATTCAAAAGATACAATACTTTCTTCGAAAGATACTACGGTTATTTACAAAAATCAGGCTTTCCGATTGTCAGATGTGATTGTGCGGGATAATCTTAACGTAGCTGCATTTATTGATTATGTTAAAAATGACACTACCTTTTATAAAGCTTTTCGCAATTTGAGGTTGTTGAATTACTCTTCTTTAAATGATATTTTGATAAATGATAAGAAGGGCAATATAAAAGCCTCTTTGCATAGTACCACTACCCAAACCTATAGCAATGGATGCCGTACCATGGCTGTTAAAGACGAGCAGACGACGGGTGATTTCTACGATAAAAATGGCAATTACAATTATACAACAGCAGAAATGTATGCGGGTTTATTTTTTACAAAAGGCAGGGTTTGCGGCGAAACAAATATTGTAAGAGGAAGCTCTTTTTCGGTAAATAGTAAAAGCGGGATGGAAAAGCACAAAGAGCAGTTGAAACAATTGTTTTTCGATCCGGGTACCAAAATTCCCGGGCTTCCTTTTATTGGAAATAAAGTTGCCTTGTTTGATAAAGACGTAAGCAAGCTATACGATTTCAGGATAGATGAGAAAGATTACCTGGGACAGTCTTGTTATGTTTTTACAATAACGCCAAGAGCAGACTTAACGTCAGGACAAAAAAATGACATTGTTATTGATGAAATGATAACATGGTTCAATGCTAAAACTCTTGAGATACTTGCAAGAAACTACAGCCTCAGCTATAAAGCAGGCATTTTCGATTTTAATGTAAGTATGGAAGTACAGTTACAAAAACTGGGAGATGTACTGGTTCCAAAAGTATTAAGATACAAAGGATACTGGGATGTGATTTTTAAAAAAGCAGAAAGAGCTGTTTTCACCGCTACTTTGTTCGATTTTGTCTCCCGCCCCTAAGGAAGCTAAGACTATTAGCGCAAATTAACCTTACATTTTTTCATTTGACTAAATTTGTTGTGAAGACGCAACCAAAGGTCTAAGGCAATTCCTCTTTGAAATTCTATTAACCTTTTACGATTCATTTGCTTTTAAGCAAATCAAAAATCGTATAAATCACCAAAGAGCCTTCCAATCCTGGTTCGGAATTTATTTTCCTTTTACATAAGATCTCCATTTTTCTATTAGCTGCTTCATATCTGCAGCAAGAGGTGATGTGAAAAACATATCCTCTTGTGTGACCGGGTGTTTGAAACCCAGTGTAAAAGCGTGAAGCGCCTGGCGCGGACAGATCTCCAGGCAATTATCAACAAATTGTTTGTATTTGCTAAAGATGGTACCTTTTAAAATTTTGTCACCGCCGTACGTTGAGTCACCAAACAATGTGTGACCAATATGTTTCATATGTACCCTTATCTGGTGCGTTCTGCCGGTTTCCAAAACACACTCAACCATTGTCACATAATTAAATCTTTCTAAAACCCTGTAATGCGTAACAGCTTCTTTTCCGTACTCACCCTCAGGATAAGCGTCAAAAAGTTTTCGGAAGCGTTGGTTACGGCCAACATGAGCCACAATAGTTCCTTCATCCTGCTCAAAGTCTCCCCAAACCAATGCTATATATTTTCGTTGTATGGTATGATCGAAAAATTGTTTTGCAAGATAAGCCGCAGCCTGCGCTGTTTTAGCCATTAGCAATAAGCCGCTTGTATTTTTATCAATCCTGTGTACGAGTCCGTAGCGGGGCAGAACGTTTTCATCTAAACCGGGGCTTTGCTGTTTGAGGTAATAAGCTATCCCGTTCAATAGCGTTCCTGCGTAATTTCCACTGCCAGGGTGTACCACCATACCTGCAGGTTTATCTATTACCATTACCGCCTCATCTTCATACACTATGTTTATATCCATCTGTTCAGGCACAACGTCGGTAGTGTCCGGATGCACAGTAGAATAAATGATAATTTCCTCAAAAGCTTTCACCTTATGATTAGCCTTAACCGGCTTTCCGTTTACAGTAATGAGACCTGCCTCCAGCGCCTGCTGAATTTTATTTCTTGTGGCGCCTTCAATTCTGTTCATCAAAAACTTATCGATTCTGAATGGTTCCTGCCCTTTATTCGTCTTAATTACCTGCCGCTCAAACAATTCATCACCGGTTTCTTCAGGTTCCAATTCATTTTCCTGATTCATGTGCGCAAAGGTAAGGTACGTATATTATGAAAGGTTGATCTAAACATAAGCAACAATGCATTTTCGGTGGTGGAAGACTGGTAACTATATTATAGCTTTGCAAAGTGATGAAGCAAATAGTTTTATGTAAAGATTTAGGTGAAAATTGTTCGTATAAAGAAATCTGGGATTTGCAGGAAAGCATGCTGCAGGAAAATGTGCGGCTGAAGAGTGAGAAGATAGAAGATATGAGACAGAAGTCAGAAGATAGTAGCCGGAAAATCTATCAGCTCACAACTCACAACTCACAGCTCACAGCTCTCAACTTACAATTTACAACTGACATTCATCCGTCAACTCAAAACCATCTTCTCTTTGCAGAGCATAAACCTGTATATACGTTAGGCAAAAGCGGGGACATCAGCAATGTGTTGATAAATGACGAAGAAAGAGAGCAAAAAGGAATTGAATTTTTTAAAATAAACCGGGGAGGCGATATAACTTTTCACGGACCGGGACAATTGGTAGGTTATCCTATTCTTGATCTTGATCATTTTAAAACAGACCTCGGCTGGTATTTGAGAAACCTGGAAGAAGTGATTATTCTTACTATGGCAGATTACGGATTAAAGGGAGACAGGAGCAAAGGTGAAACCGGCGTATGGATTGATCCTGATAGTAAAGGCGGGGAACGAAAGATCTGCGCAATGGGCATACGCTGCAGCCGGTGGATAACGATGCACGGCTTTGCATTTAACGTAAACACTAATCTTGATTACTTTAACTACATAATTCCCTGCGGCATTAAAAATAAGCAGGTGACTTCTCTTCAAAAGGAACTGGGATATAAAATACCAATGCCGGAAGTGAAGAAACAAGTAAGGAAAAACTTTGAAAAGGTTTTTGATGCAGAAGTAGTTGAAATATAAAGATGACTTGCAGGATTCGAACTGTAAGTAAATAATAAAATATTCAAGACCAAAGACAGATACGGAAGCTTACTTACGGCTATTAGCCTAAACCAATAAATATCAGAAATCGCGGGGTAAGTAGAGCTTATTTTTTTCCTTTAATGCATTGTCTTCGTACAATTCAAATAAAAACCAACCTGCATGAACGAAACTTGATTTGTCAATAATTAATGGCGATTCTTTTACATTGTTTATTTCAAAAAGTGATGCTCCGTTTTCTTCAAAAAATTTTATTTTGTATTTTTTTTGCGGGATCAAAGGAAGAGAAATGTTTATATATCCATCTTTATTAACATAAATAAATGATGAAGGTTTAAAGTTTTGAGGACCGGTATAAGGGCTTAGGCCAACAAGTGAATCGTTGAAAGCAAGCAAAGTATCTTTAGTAAGGTGTAAAATACTGTCACGAAAATTATGAAAAGCGTTTATCGATAATTTCTTTAAAATAATATTTTTGATTGTTATAGTTACAGTTCTTTTATCTCCGGGCATTACATTCATCAGGTTCGCGTTATTGATATCTCTTATGTCATTTCCATTTTCAGAAGATGCACTATTAGTTTCACCATTGGCTCTTTTTGCACGTGTGAAACCATAAGTGCCTCCGCGCAATACATAAAAGATCCGGTAATAAACACGGTTAGCCGGTTTTTTTGTATCTGTATAACCATTTTCAGGAAGCTCGGGAGAAGGTGCGGAAAAAATGGTAGCATAAAATTTTAAACTGTCGTAAGAGCGTTGCACATTTAACTGAACCAGGTTTTCAAAAGGATTTGTCCAACTGATAATTACTTTATTTCCTCTTTCAAATATTGTAAATTTTGGCAATGTATCCTGGCTGTATAAATTGCCTGCAACAAAAATCACAATAAACAGGCTGATGATTTTTTTCAACTTTTTTTCGATTGTTGCGGCAAAGATAATGGGTGAAGCATAAAAGATAATGAGTGAAGGATAATTAAAATGCTAAGAAGCTGTTTAAGATTTTAATTAAAAAATTTAATTACAGGGCGAGAGATGCACAATAAGGGAGTAAAACAACTGCACGTTTTTTTTCTATATGCTTTATTAAAAATGCGCTTAAAAAATGTTTGGAATGATTTTTTTTCTTTCTGTTAAAAGATACTTTGTAACTACTCAGGTTTATTTCAAGTTGTTGGTTTTCCACAGAGTGTTTATAAAAATAATATCAATATATTGAATTTATTGATTCTTTTTGAGAATCGAAGCGACTATTACCATACCACTTGCAGA
>JAABUT010000975.1_pt1 | contig 37203 bp, 31 predicted proteins | sample 5559281 | NCBI WGS metagenome assembly JAABUT01 (sample SAMN10711880, study PRJNA513359) | rock metagenome | isolation source: Antarctica rocks | place: Antarctica: Victoria Land, Ricker Hills nord | collected 2016-01-04 | reverse complement strand
CCCGGCATTTCGCATCCTCTGCGCCTCTGCGGTTGATCCCCGGTTTTCGACCCGCGACCACTCGTTTTCGTACGCCCGTTCTGGTATAATCTCTTGCTACGCGCGGTGCGCGACACCACATAAGTCCGGGCTTCACAGGAGGGTCACAGCCGATGGCAGAGCGCATCGAAACACAGATCGAAGAGCCGCAGGAGTGGATCCGGCCCGCCCCGGTGATCGACACGAAGTTCAGCGTCGTCTCTCCGTTCGAGCCGACGGGTGACCAGCCGCAGGCGATTGAGAAGCTCTCGCGCGGGGTGCAGGAGGGGTTCCGGCATCAGACGCTCCTCGGCGTGACGGGCAGCGGCAAGACATACACGATGGCGAAGGTGATCGAGCGCGTCCAGAAGCCGACGCTCATCCTCTCGCACAACAAGACGCTCGCGGCGCAGTTGTACAGCGAGTTCAAGGAGTTCCTGCCGAACAACGCCGTCGAGTACTTCGTCTCCTACTACGACTACTACCAGCCGGAGGCGTACATCGCCCGCTCGGATACCTACATCGAGAAGGAATCCGAGGTCAACGAGGAGATCGACCGCCTCCGCCACGCCGCGACGCGCGCCCTCTTCGAGCGGCGGGACGTGGTGATCGTCGCGTCAGTCTCCTGCATCTACGGCATCGGCGCGCCGGAGGAGTACGGCAAGACGGTCGTCTCGTTCCGCAAGGGCGGCAGTATCCGGCGCGAGCGCGTGCTGCGGCACCTCGTCGATGTCCAGTACGAGCGCAACGACTCGACGCTCGTGCGCGGCACCTTCCGCGTGCGCGGCGACACACTTGAGGTCTTCCCCGCGTACGAGGAAATCGCGCTGCGCATCGAACTCTGGGGCGACGAGGTCGAGCGCATCGTCTCGGTCGATCCGCTGACTGGTGAGGTCCTCGGCGAACACAATGCCGTCGATATCTACCCCGCCAAGCACTTCGTCACGAGCCAGGAGAAGTTGCAGGCGGCGATGCGGGACATCGAGGAGGAGATGCAGGTCCAGGTGAAAGTCTTCGAGGAGCAGGGCAAACTCCTCGAGGCGCAGCGCATCAAGCAGCGCACGATGTACGATCTGGAGATGCTCTCTGAGGTCGGCTACTGCGCCGGCATCGAGAACTACAGCCGCCACCTCGCGCGGCGGGGTGCGGGCGACCAGCCATGGACGCTGCTCGACTACTTCCCGGACGATTACCTGCTGATCGTGGACGAGTCGCACATCTCGCTGCCGCAGGTGCGCGGCATGTATGGCGGCGACCGCTCCCGCAAGGAACAACTCGTGCAGTACGGTTTCCGGCTGCCGAGCGCCCTGGACAACCGCCCGCTGCGGTTCGACGAGTTCGAGCGGCACATCAACCAAGCGGTCTACGTCTCCGCCACCCCCGCCGACTATGAGATCATCCACACGAAGGAGAGCGGCGGCACGGTCGTGGAGCAGGTGATCCGCCCGACGGGCCTGCTCGACCCGATCATCTCCGTCCGACCGACCGACGGGCAGATCGACGACCTGCTCGAAGAGGTGCGCGTGCGGGTCAGCAAGGGGCAGCGCGCCCTGATTACCACGCTGACCAAGCGCATGGCAGAGGATTTGACGGATTATCTCAAGGAGATGGGCGTCAAGACGCAGTACCTTCACCACGACATCGAGACGCTGGAGCGCATCGATATTCTTCGGTCGCTCCGGCTCGGTGTCTACGATGTGATCGTCGGCATCAACCTGCTGCGGGAGGGGCTGGACCTGCCGGAAGTCTCGCTCGTCGCCATCCTCGACGCGGACAAGGAGGGCTTCCTGCGCTCGAACCGCTCGCTGATTCAGGTCAGTGGCCGCGCCGCCCGCCATGTGGAGGGCCTCGTGATTATGTACGCGGACAGGGAAACGGACTCGATGAAGTTCGCGATCTCGGAGACGGTGCGTCGCCGCGCCATCCAGGAGGCGTATAACACGGAGCACGGCATCACGCCGCGCGGCATCACGAAGACGATCCGCGACCTCACCGACCGCGTGAAGGCCGTCGCGGCGGAGAAGGGCCTCGTCGCGGAGGACGGCCTGATCGCCGACGTGCCGAAGGAGGAACTGACGCGCATGGTCAAGGACCTCGAATCGCAGATGAAGCTCGCCGCCAAGAACTACGAGTTCGAGAAGGCTGCCCTGCTGCGTGATCAGGTCGTCGAATTGCGCCGCCTCCTCATCGAGTAATCGAAACCGGGAGAGGGGATTGAACCGCGAAGGCGCGAAGGACACGAAGGGAAGAGAAGAAAAACATTCCTATTCTTCCCCTCTTCTCGCGTCCTTCGCGCCTTCGCGGTTCAAAGATTCCGGCTCACATCTTCGGCTGGATCATGTCGTACATGTCGCGCGGCAGGAGGTCGTCGCGGTCGAGGTATTCCTCATTGATCTCGACGCCGAGGCCGGGCCGGTCGGGGATCGCGAAGTAGCCGTCCACGACCGTGTACGGCTCCTGCTGCAACTGGCCGCGGAGTGGTTCGTCGCTGATGACGAACTCCTGGATGAGGAAGTTCGGCGTGGCGGCGTCCACCTGGATGCTCGCGGCGGTGCAGATCGGGCCGTTCGGGTTGTGCGGCGCGAAGCCGATGTAGTAGGTCTCGGCCATCGCGGCGATCTTCTTCAACTCCAGGATGCCGCCCGCGTGGCAGATGTCCGGCTGGACGATGGCGGCGGCCTGCCGCTCGAAGAGGTCCTTGAAGCCCCACTTGGTGAACAATCGCTCGCCCGTCGCGATCGGGATGTTGACGGCGCGGGCGACGAGGGCGAGCGAGTCCATGTTCTCCGGCGGGATCGGCTCCTCGTAGAAGAACGGGTCGAACTCCTCCAGCCGCTTGCCCACGCGGATCGCGTTCGCGGGGGAGAGGCGACCGTGCACCTCGATGCAGAGGTCCACCTTCCGCCCAACCGCCTCGCGCACGGCGCGGACATTGGCGACGGCGGCGTCCGCCGTCTCGGTGTCGATGAACAAGCCCGCCTGCTGGAACGGGTCCCACTTGATCGCGGTGTAGCCCATCGCGACGACTGCCTGAGCGCGTTCCGCGAACTCCTCCGGCGACTGTGCCCCGCGCGACCAGCCGTTTGCGTAGGCGCGGATGCGGTCACGGCACTTGCCGCCGAGCAGTTCGTAGACCGGCACGCCGAGCGCCTTGCCCTTGATGTCCCACAGCGCGTGATCGACCGCGCTAATCGCGGAGTTGAGCACCGGCCCGCCGACCCAGAACGCGCCGCGATACATCTCGTGCCAGTGCTGCTCGATGCGGGCGGCATCCTTGCCCGTCAGATAGCGCGCCAGTTCCCCGACTGCCGCGATTACCGCTCCCTCCTTGCCCTCAAGCGTCGCCTCGCCCCAGCCATGGATGCCCTCGTCCGTCATGACCTTGATGAGAATCCACGGACGACCTTTCGCCGCCGCGTAGTGCGTCTCGATGCCGGTCACTTTCATCACAGCCCTCCCTTGCTACTGTGGCTTCTATCTCGCTCGACGGGAACGGGGATGATGGTACGGTCGGCATCCAGAAGCGTCAACGATCCAGTCTCGGGATAGTCGGTGTTCGACGAGTATGTCCAGGGTAACTGTTCAGCGAAACTGTCCGCTCTGGAGAAGATCATCGTGAACAGAGCAGAACAGCAGCGGCGTCTGGTGATCGCGGACAGGGAGCGAGGAACGCTCTCAGTCGGGAAAGGAGGGGCAGTGCTCGGTGCCTCAGCGCGGCAGGCGAGACGGTTGCTCGCCGCCGGTCGGCAGCGGGGAATCGCGACAGTGGTGCCTGGCAATCGGGGGCGGGGGCCGGTTAATGCCGTGGATGCGGAGACCCGGCAGGCGATCATCGCGCTCGCAACCGAGCGGTACGTGGGGTTCAATCAGGTGCATTTGACCGAGCAGTTGGGGGATGAGGAAGGGATCGCCCGCTTGCGGTCGAGGGTGCAATATCACTGAACAGAAAGGGTGACAGAATCACTGGACAGCAAAATATTGTGAAGCATGAGACGAACTCGGTGTCCTTGTAATGATCTACCTTTTCCGACAACAGAGACTGCATCGGGCGCTCCTTTGTGATCGATCTTCGCTTCGACACGAAAATCGTCGCAAAGGAGCGTTCATTCTGCCTCTCTCAGCATCCGACTGCGAGAACGCATAAGCCCTGCATGGCCGATTGGCGGGTATTGACGAACCGGGGGGCGTGCAGTACACCTGTCTCGTCCATCGCACGCTTGACAGGGTTCTTCAGCGAATTACTGCGGAATGCATCGTCCGATCCCGTTGATGACTTCGGGCCACACGCTGAGGGCCACGCATTGCGTCGCGATTGCGCGTTGTTCAGTGTCAGGAGATCAGGAGGTCGTCCATGCCGCACGTTCCCGATTCACCTTCGCACGCCGACCGAGGAGAGAGACCGGAGCAGGAATTGGGTGGTTCGTCCCGTGATGTTGCCGCACATCGGGGCATGAGCAGGCGCGACCTGCTGCGGATGAGTGGCGCCGCCGCCAGCCTCGCGGCGGTGCAGGCGCTCCTGACCGCCTGTGGCGGCTCGGGCGGTGCGACGAATACCGCGCCGCAATCCGCAAGCGCCGCCGCGTCGTCATCCGGCACGGCGGCGCCGAAGCCAACCACCGCGAGCGGCACGACGAGCGCCGCCGCGACGACGGGGAACGGTGCGGCGAAACTTGTCAACCCCGGCGGTAGCCCGCCGAGCGCGCCGACGGGCGAACTGCGGATTGGGACGAGCCTCGACATGATGAGCCTCGACCCGATCGATACCTATTCGCTCAACAATGGTCGCTGGCAGGAGAATGTCTTCAGCCCGCTCATCTGGCGCGACCAAAACCTCGTCATCTACGACGGCAAGGAGGGGCGACCCGCGCCGTCCGAGGGGTACGGCCTCGCCGAGTCCTTCCAGTATATCGACGATAAGACGCTGGAACTGAAACTCCGCAAGGGGATCACCTTCCACAACGGCGAGCCGTTCACCGGGGCGAGCGTCAAGTCTAGTTTCGTGCGGATGCTCGACAAGGCGAACAAGTCGCCGCAAGCATCCAACTACACCTCCATCGACTCCGTGCAGGTCGTGGACGATTTCACCGTGCGGCTGCTCTTCAGCGCCGTTGACCCGGTAATGATCACGAAACTCGCCGGGTACGGCGGCTTCATCACCCCCGTGGGCGCGACACAGGATCACACGAAGTTCGCGACGCAGGAAGCGCCAGGTACCGGCCCATACAAGGTCGTCAAGTATGCGAAGGATGACCGGCTCGTCCTCGAAGCGTGGGATGGCTGGTGGGGCAAGAAGAAGCCGCTCATCAAGACGCTCACCTACCGCATCATCCCGGACGACAACACGCGCCTCTCCGAATTCCTCGCGGGCAACATCGATGTGCTGACGCTCAATGTCAGCCAGGCGAATGCGGCGAAGGGTAACCCGAAGGTGCAGGTCGTCCCGCTCGGTGTGCCAACCGTCTCCGGCCTCCGGCTCGACGCGAAGAAAGCGCCGACGGACAAGCGCGAGGTGCGGCAGGCGATTGCGTACGCAATTGACCAGAAGACGATCATCGACACAATCCTCAGCGGCAACGGCAAGGCGGTCGGCATCTGGCAAAGTCCCTTCTCGTTCGGCTACGAGGACGATCTGCCGCCCTACCCGTACGACCCCGCGAAGGCGAAATCAACGCTCGCCGCCGCCGGTCTGACCGCGCCGGTGAAGCTGACGTACGATGTGGATGGGACGAACACGCAGGACAAGGAGATCGCGAACGCTGTCAAGACGATGCTGGGCGCGGTCGGTTTCGATGTCGAGTTGCGCCTGAAGGAGCACGCGACGTTCGGCGACGATTACCGGGCGGGCAAGCTCGGCAACATCGCGCCGTTCGGCTGGGGCGGCTGGACGCTCGACTTCGACAACACCTACTACCTGCTGCACCACACCGGGCAGTCGTACAACCCGAGCTACTCCAACCCCGAGGTCGATACACTACTCGATCAGCAGCGTGGCACGCTCGATCAGACCAAGCGGCTCGGTATCGCCAAGCAGGTCAACAAAATCCTGTACGACGACTCGATTGATGTCGCGATGTACCAGCAGACCTACCTCTGGGGCGTTAGCGGCCGCGTCGCGAACTTCCTCATCCCGCCGGATGAACGCCTCTGGTGGCTTGAGGCCTATACGAAAGGGTAGTAGTCAGTAGCCAGTAGCCGGTAGTCAGTAGTTCAGTGGGATTCAGTCCCGTTCTGGTTACTGGCTACTAGCTACCGACTACCGGCTACTCCCACAGGAGTGGCGCGTGATCGCGTACATCATCCGGCGGCTGTTGTTCGCCGTGCTCGTGCTCTTCGGGGTGACGCTGCTCGTCTTCGTCGCGCTGCGGCTGAAGGGCGACCCGGTGCAGTTGCTGCTCGCGCAGGGTAGCCCGACGAAGGCGGACATTGACGCGCTTCGGCACGCCCTCCACCTCGACCTGCCGATCTACCAGCAGTACTTCAGCTTCATCGGTGGCGCGCTGCACGGCGACTTCGGCCAGTCCATCCGCTACAAGACGCCGGCCTTCAACGAGGTAACGCTGCGGCTCCCCGCGACGCTTGAGTTGGCGGTGGCGGCGTACCTCTTCGCGTTGATCGTCGCGGTGCCCATCGGCATCCTCTCGGCGGTGAAGCGGGGCGGCGTCATCGACTTCATCAGCCGCCTGGTCAGCCTCGCGGGCGTCTCGCTGCCCTCCTTCTGGCTCGGCCTGATCTTCATCATCCTTTTTGGCGTGCGGCTGCACTGGCTCCCCGTCTCCGGGCGCGGCGAGGGCTTCGGCGGCACGCTCAAGTCGCTCATCCTGCCCTCGATCACGCTCGGCCTCGGCTTCTGTGCGACGCTCACGCGGCTCATCCGCTCCAGCATGTTGGATGTCCTGCAGGCCGACTACATCCGCACCGCCCGCGCGAAGGGGCTGCGGGATCGTGCCGTCCTGATCCGGCACGCGCTGCGGAATGCGCTCCTGCCCGTCGTGACGATTGCGGGATTGCAGGTCGGCTTCCTGCTCGGCGGCGCGGTCGTCGTCGAGACAGTCTTCTCGTGGCCGGGCGTCGGGCGGCTGATCGTGGACGCGATCAGCAACCGCGATTACCCGGTCGTGCAGGCGGGGGTGACGCTGCTCGCGTCGGTGCTCCTGCTCAGCAATCTCGTCGTTGACCTGTTGTACGTCGTCATCGACCCGCGCATCCACTACGAATGAGCGGGCCGCGAGGGGGGCCGGTTGAAAAGCGCCATGTGCGAAACTTTCCCCTCCCCTCTCCATCGCCGTTGTAACCATACCGTATCGAAGCCTTTTGGCGATGGAGAGGGGCCGGGGGTGAGGAATTGAAACCAGTTCTTAGCATCGATCGCGCGGCGCCGACGAATGCCGCCACGACGCCGGTCCGGTTGGCGGGGAAGCGCATCTGGCGATACTCGGCGTGGGGCCGCTTCCTGCGCGACCCGTCGGCGGTCTTCGGCGCGCTGGTGATGTGCCTGCTGATCGTCGTCGCCATCGGCGCGCCGATCTTCGCGCCGCACAGCCCGCAACTCACCGAGTTGCGGGCGCGGAACACGCCGCCGTCGTGGTTGGCGGGCGGCAGCGCGAACCATCTCCTCGGCACCGACCCCGTCGGGCGCGACCTGCTGAGCCGGATCATCTACGGCGCGCGGGTCTCGCTCGCCATCTCGCTCGTCGTGACGCTCCTCGCGGCGACAATCGGTGTGGCGCTCGGCCTGCTCGCGGGATACTACGGCGGCTGGCTGGACCAGATACTGATGCGGATCGCGGACCTCTTCCTTGCCTTCCCGTTCATCCTGCTGGCGATTACGATCATCGCCGTGCTCGGCGCAGGCATCACAAACCTCATCGCCGTCTTCGTCATCGCCGGGTGGGTCTCGTACGCGCGGCTGGTGCGCGGGCAGGTGCTCTCGATCAAGCAGGCGCAGTACATCGAGGCGGTGCGTGTCGCGGGGGCACGGGACAGCCGCGTGCTGACGCGCCACATCCTGCCGAATGTGATCGCCCCGGTGATCGTCCTCGCGACGTTGCAGATCGGTGGGGTCATCCTCGCGGAATCGTCGCTTAGTTTCCTCGGCCTCGGCGTCAATCCGTCCGTCCCGACATGGGGGACGATGATCAACGAGGGGCGGCTCTACATCTACAATGCGTGGTGGGTGATTACCTTCCCCGGCCTCGCCATCCTCGTCGCCGTCCTCGGCATCAACATGTTCGGCGACTGGCTCCGCGACGTGCTCGATCCGACCGCAGACCGGACCTAAGAACCTGAATCGGCGTATACTGTGCAGTGACGAAAAGGAGGCCGGATGCGCCAGTTTAAGGTCGTGGTGGAGCAGCATCCTGACGGCTTCGTTGCCTATCCCATCGGGTTCAAGGCGGCGGTCGTCGGAGAAGGGGAGACCGCCGCTGAGGCAATTGCGGACGTGACCTCCGCAATCCGCTTTTCGCTGGAAACCTTCGGTCATGAGGCGCTTGAGGATGACCTGCCGGTACTCGATGCCTTCATGACCGAGGTTTCGGTGGCGGCGGATGCCCAAGTTCCCGGTTGATGCGCCGAAGGCGCGTGTCCTCGCCGCATTCGAGCGGCTCGGTTTCCGCATTGTCCGTGAGCGCGAGCACATCGCGATGGTACGCGAGAACAGCGATGGAACGCGGACGCCATTAACGCTCCCGAACCACCCGCATATTAAAGGCTCGACGCTGCGGATGATCTGTACACAAGCAGGCATCGCGCGCGACGCTTTCCTGCGAGCGTTTAACGAACCATGAGGTATGGAAGAGAAGGCGGCCATTGATGAAGCACCTCGTTGATCTCTTCACGACGGGCGCGCTGGCGGACACGAACGACGACGGCTACGCGGACGACATCGCGCTCCGCTTTGTCGTGCCCGGCGCGCCGACCGCGTGGGAGTGGTGCGCGCTGGCGGATCTCGCGGCGGCGCTCGGTCTCCGGGTGACCGGCTTCTCGCCGCCGCTCATCGTGGATGCGTGGGATGGCCCGACGCTCCTGCTCGACGCGGGGGACGACGCGACGCTCCCCGCGAGCACGGGCCGCGTGGCCCTCGATGGCGCGACGCTGACAGTGCGCGGGGCGGACGCGGCGGGGCGGGCGGCGATGCTCCGCGCCCTCGCGCAAGGCTCGTTGCCGGACGCGGCGGAATGGCACGTCACCGCCGCGCAGTACCCGGAACCGACGCCGCAGCCCGTCCCCGCCGACCCCGGCCCACCGCCGACGCTCGATGACCTCTTCATGGCGAAGGGTGATCCCGAACGCTTCCCCGGCCTCTTCGTCGATACGGACGGCGACCGCCTGCCGGATGATACGCGCTGCTGCTTCGTCGTACTGGAAAACATATCCCATGAGATTGGCGTGGCGCTCGTCGATGCTGCGGCGCGATTGGGAGTTGAAGCGGCCGGTCTCACCGTGCCGCTCTGCGCGCCCGTCGATCTCGGCGCAGCGGTGCCGGTGCACATCGGTGGGGCCGCGCCGGTAGGCGTTCGCGGCGATGTGCTGTTGCTCCACGCGCTCGACGACGGGCGAACGGCGGTCGTGATCGCTGGGGCGGAGGACGTGGGAACATGCGCGCTCCTGCGGACGCTGGCGACCGAGTCGTCCATCGACATAACCTTCCCGCTATTCGCGGAACCGACGCCCGTTGCGGAGACGCTCTGGTCATGGGAGTGGCAGGGGCCAACGGAGCGCGATGCATTGATGGAGACGGCGCGCGCGTTGCTTTCGTTGCGGCCTGCGGACGCGCGGCGCGATCTGCTGGTGCAGGTGAGTGAACCGGCCGCGCAGCGTGCCGCGATCGGCGACGAACTCCGTGCGATGCTCCCCGCCGGCAGTGCAGTGACGGTCCTGCCCGTCCATCACGCGGGGCGAGTGTGGCTGGAAGAGGTCGTCGCGCCCGCCGCGAAGACGTGTGAAGGCCTCGCTGCACTTGACATCACCTGTCGCTCGCTGAGGTTGCCGGACGACACGCCATGTCGCGATCTGCCGATCCGCTGGTTGCAGGAGTGCTGGCCCGCCGACGAGATCATCGCGCCCATGCTCGGCCTGCCGCTGCCGCAGGTACGCATCACGCTCGGCGGGGCGAGTCACGGCGAGATCTACCGCGCCCGCGCGCTCGACGTCGATGGCGCGGTGCTTCGCGAGTGGACGTTCTCGCCCCACTGGTACACGCGGCTCTTCCTACCCGGCTTCCGGGAGCAGGGAATCGTCCATGTTGCGACGGGTGGCATCACGGTCCGGTTGAAGAGCGGAACCGTCCTCCATGATGTGGTCCCGACCGATCTCGACCGCTTCTGGGATGCGTGGCAGAGCGAAATCCTGCCACACCTGCGTGAAGTCGCGCTCGCGGCCAACAATAGCCAGCCGACCGCCGCGAGTCAGCCATTCTTCGACGAACTACGGGTTGAGGTCTGGGTGAGCGAGCCGGAGTACGCGCTCGGCGTGCGCGAGGAACGGGAGTCGCCCGCCGAGGGGCTGGCGGAGGACATCTACTTCAACGCGCTCGACTACTTCCACGCGCTCGGTGAACAGGTCGTGGGCGAGCCGTGGGACGAGCCGGGTCAGATCGTGCCGCTCGTCCATGTCGCGCCGGGCGAGCCGCCGCGCGCGAAGGTGACGCTGTTTCGCTACGGCGCGACGACGATGGGTGCGCCGTCCGCACCGGAACCGCGAGCGACGGGCGTGGCGATGGACGAGATCGTGACGGGCGCGAACCTGCCCGGCCTGCTCGCGCACGCGAACCACCTGCCCGGCGTGACGGTGCGCGACATCGACCGTTCGTACCAGGGCCGGACAATTGCGGCGGTCGAGGTCGCCAAGCCGGACGGCGCGGCGGTGCGCTCGCGGACGAAACTGGCGGCGGTCAAGCCGACGCATCTCATCGTCGCGCGGCACCACGCGAACGAGGTCGCGAGCACGACTGCCACCTTCTGGTTCGTCGAGATGCTCACGACCGACCCCGCGACGATGCCGCTGCTCGACCGCTGCAACCTCGTCTTCATCCCGATCGAGAACCCGGACGGCGCGGCGCTCCACGCGACGCTGATGGCGGAGCACCCAACGTGGAAGCACCACGCGGCGCGCTACAACGCCGTCGGGGTCGAGTTCAGCAGCCACATGGGCAATCCCGCGACGCCCTATGGCGAGGCGCGCGTGCGCCCCTTCCTCTGGCGGCAGTGGCGGCCCGATGTGATCACGGACAACCACGGCGTGCCGTCGCATGAGTGGTGGCAGCCCTTCGCGGGGGGGCAGAACCCGCCGCGCTTCCGCATCTCGTACTGGCTCTGCCAGGCGCTCATCTACGGCATTTGTCGTTACGTGCCGGACGCACCCCACGCCGCCTTCGCAGCGGCGCTGCGCGAGGTTGTCTCCCGCGCCATCGCCGCCGAACCCGATCTCCACGCTGCCAACCAGGTGTACGCCGAGCGGTATGCGCGCTGGGGCACCCGGTACGTGCCGGAGCAGTTCCCCGCAACGTACCACGGCGACATGTTCTGGTTCTTCCGCCCAATGGAGGAACCCGCGCCAGCGGGACGGCCCGATGTTGCCCGGCGCGAGGCGGCGATGCTCTCCGCGACGTGGGTGACGGAGGTGATCGACGAGACGGCGCAGGGCGCGCACCTCGCGCTCGTCGCCAAGGCACACCTGACGGCGAACATCGCCCTGACGCGGATGATGGCGGAGCACGCGCCGCCCGTCGCCTTCTCCGCGACGCCGCTGCCCGGTGGCCGTGTTCACCATCGCCTCCACCGGATGCGCCCGCTCCCTGCGCCGGATGCGGCATCGCTGGGCGTGTTGATGGACCCGGCGCTGATCGGCTTCCGCCGGATGACGATGGACGACCTGCCGTTGATGCATCGCTGGCTGCAATTGCCGCATGTGCTGGAATGGTGGTGGGGCGGGGTCGCGCCGTCGTACGCGGCGATTGTGGAGAAGTACGGGCCGCGTGTCCGGGGCGAAGAGCCGACCGATCCGTACTTCATCCTGTATGGGGGCCGACCCATCGGCTACATCCAGACTTCCATGATCCGCGACTACCCGGAGTACGCCGCTCTTGTGGAGACGGATGATGGCGCGGCGGGCGTGGACCTCTTCATCGGGGAGATGGACTACCTGCACAAGGGTCTTGGCAGTCACATTCTCCGCGCCTTCCTGCGCGAGATTGTTTTCGGCGCGGGCGACGCGACGAGTTGCATCATTGATCCGAGCGTGCGCAACACCATCGCGATCCGCGCGTACGAGAAGGCGGGCTTCCGCTACCTGAAGACCGTCCCATCACCGAACGAGGAGACGCCCGAATACCTGATGCGCGTCGCCCAGTCGGACGGATACGGCGGGTGACGCGGCACGTTTCATGCGCGAAGACCGCCCAGTAGCGTAAGATAGCGGCGTGCCGCACGCGGGGCGGCACGAGCGAGGACGGAGTGGGCAACGGCGCCCCACGCGCATGATACAAGGGAGTTGTAAGCGATGCGGAGTGCGACAACGAAGCGCAGCGTCGGGGGCCTCGTCGCCTTCGGCATTGGTACCGTGGGCGCGCTGGTGCTCGCGGTCGGGTTGCTGGTTCTTGGTGGGGGCAAGGGCGATCAGCGCATTTTCCCGACCGCCGTGGCGTCGGCGGGCGGCAGCGCGGTCGCCGGTGGTGGCGGTAACGACAAGCCCGCGCCCGCCGGTGAGGGTGAGATCAACGTCGTTGAGAAGGACTTCGCGATTGCGATGGACAAGGCAACTGTCAAGGCGGGTCCAATCACCTTCAACCTCAAGAACAACGGCCCCTCGCCGCACAACATCGCGATCAAGGAACTCAACCAGACATCCGAGACCATCGACGGGGGGAAATCCACCTCGCTCAAGGCGGACCTCAAGCCGGGCACCTACACCGTGATCTGCGCCGTCCCCGGCCACGAGCAACTCGGCATGAAGATGATGCTGACGGTGCAGTAGTCAGTAGCCAGTAGTCAGTAAGGATACCGGGTTTCCGGATCATTGGCTACTGGCTACTGGCTACTGGCTACTGATTCACGAAGTCTGCAAACCACGCACCGCGTTCAGCGCCTCGTGATGATCGCGGGCGTTGCCGACGGCGTTGTGGATCAGATAGGTGATCGTGCCGTCCGGGTCGATGACGACGGTCAGGCGCTCGGAGAAGCCGAGGTCCTCGTTCCAGCAGCCATACAATTTGGCGACATCGCCCTTCATGTCCGCGAGCAGGTCATGCTTCAGGTGCGAGGACTCCTTGAACGCCTTGTGCGTGAAGCGGCTGTCCCGGCTGACGCCGTACACAGTCGCACCTGCCTCCTGAAAACCGCTGTAGTCGTCGCGGATCGCGCAGAGTTCGCTCGTGCAGATGCCGGAGAAGTCGAGCGGGTAGAAGACGAGGACGACGGGCCTGCCGCGCTGCGCGGAGAGTGTCACATCCGCGTTATCCTGGTTCTTGAGCGTGAAATCCGGCGCTTCCTGTCCGGCCTGAAGATCCGTCATGCTGCTCCCCTTGTCCGCTGTTGTTTGGTGTCTGCGGCGTACCCGGCACGCCGCAGAATCTGCCCTCGCCTCGCCTCAACCGTCGTGCGTCACGGAACATTCCCCGCGCCTCGTTTCCGCACGTACGGCACTTGACGATACCCGCTTCCCCCTGTACCATCATCCCGGTTGGCGCACGGAGGAGTCGGTATGATGCGGGCAACGACGATCACCATTATCATCACGACGACGACTACCACCCCCGGTTGGCCGGGTGGGGAGTTGGCCTGAGCGCGACCCACACTAGGAAAACCGGGAAACAGCGGGCGAAGGCCACGCTGTTTTTGTTTGTAGTTCGCACGCGGGGATGAGGCACGATGCAAGAGCCAGAGGGTAGCGATGCAGTGACGCGCGGGCCGCTCGTGATGAAGTTCGGCGGCACCTCCGTCGGCAGCGCGGAGCGCATCCGCGACGCGGCGCAACTCGTTGCGATGGAGCGGGCGCGGCGTCCCGTCGTCATCGTCTCCGCCGTCACGGGCGTGACGAACACGCTCCTCGAGGGCGTCGAGCACGCCGCCGCCGGGCGCGACCCGGATGTGCAGGGGGTTCTCGCCAAACTCCGCGCCATCCACGCGAAGGCCGCGCTCGTGATCGACGACCCGGACGACCGCGCCGCCGCGCTCGCGGAGGTCGAGGCGACGCTCGACGCGCTGGGCCGCTTCTACGTCGCGATTGGCGCGATGGGCGAGCCGATCCCCGCGCTCGTCGATCGCGTCGCGGCGTGCGGGGAGAAGTGCTCCGCGCCGATCATGGCGGCGACATTGCGCGGCATGGGCCTCCCCGCCGTCGCGATTTCGGCGGAGCAGTGCATCGTCACGAACGGCGTCTTTGGCAACGCGGACCCGCTCGTCGAGCCGACGCGCATCGCCTGCGAAAATGTCCTCGCGCCGCTGATCGCGGACGGGAAAATCCCCGTCGTCACCGGCTTCATCGGGCGCAGCACGGACGGGCAGACCGTGACGCTCGGCGGGCGCGGCGGCTCGGACTACAGCGCGACGGTGATTGGGGCCGCGCTCGCCGCCTCCGAGGTCTGGATCTGGACGGACGTGGACGGCATCATGACGACCGACCCGCGCGTCGTGCCGCAGGCAGTGCCGCTCGCCGCTCTCAGTTACGACGAGGCGGGCGAGCTGGCGCACTACGGCGCGAAGGTGATCCATCCGCGCGCGATCCAGCCGCTGATCGCGCACGCCATCCCGCTCCGCATCAAGAACACCTTCCACCCCGAGTTCGCGGGCACCTTGATTGCGGCGGATGCGGGCGACCCGGACGGCGAGACGGTCGTCAAGGGCATCGCCACGCTTCGCGCGCTCGGTGTCATCACCGTGCAGGCGGCGGGGCGCTCCCACCTCGCCCGCTTCGTCACCGCGATCCGGGGCGCATTAGGCGACCTCAACGCCCGCCTGATCTTCATGACGACGACGAGCACGAGCTGCCACGTCGGCGTCGGCGCAACGGGCGCGGCGCTGGCGGAGATGCTCGCACACCTCCGCTCTACACTGCGCGACGACATCATCTCGGACAATGTGCGGCGGCTGGCGATGCAGGACGAGGCGGCGTGCGTCGCCATCGTCGGGGAGGGCGTCGGCGCGGAGCCAGACATCGCGGCGCGGGTCGGGCGGGTGCTCGGCGCGGCGAACGTGCCGATGTACGCGGTTGGCGGCGATCCGGCGGGCCGCTCGCTGATCGTCACGGTGCCGGGCATCCACGCGGATACTGCCACCCGCCAACTGCACGCCGAGTTCTGCATGCCGGTCGCGACGGAAGCGTTCGCGTGATATGACGGAGACAGCGGCGATGGATGACGCGCTCCCCCTCGCGGATGCGGCAGCCCAGGAAGGTGTGCCGACGACGGTGCTGCGTCAGGCGGCGAAGCGCGGCATCATCAATGCGTGGACGGATGGCGGCGTGCAGTACGTCTCCCGCGCGGAGGTTTCCATCTACCTCCATCACCGGGGCGATGTGATCCCGACGTTACAGGAGCCGTGGGCGTCGGCATCTCAGACGATAGTAGACCTGTATAGCGGCGCATATGCCCGACTGCGCTGATTGTGGGCATACGAGTATGAGTGACAGTGCGTACATCGAAAGCAGAATTGCCAAAGCGGTGCGATTGCGCGAAGCGGGCGATTTGGACGCAGCGCGGCGGCTCTTGCTCGCGCTCCGCGAACATGGGAATCACGACCACCCGCTCGTCAACTATCACCTGGCGTGGACATTGGACCGGATGGGACAGGAAACCGAGGCGGCGCCCTATTATGAACGCGCGCTTGAGGCGGAACTTGAGGGGGATAATCTGCGCGGCGCGTTGCTCGGCCTCGGTAGCACGTATCGTCTGATCGGCCGTGATGCCGACGCGGTGCGGACGCTCGCTGCGGGCGTCGCGCGATTCCCTGACGATGGCGCGATGCGCACCTTCTACGCCCTCGCGCTCCACAGCGCGGGGGAGCATACGCGGGCAACGCAGGAATTTCTGCGCGTCATTCTCGCATCGAGCGCTGATCCACAGATTGCGCACTACCGCACTGCGCTGGCGGAATACAGGGAGAACCCAGACGAACTCTGGCGCGATGGAGCGTGGCATGTACGACCCTGACGCGATCCGCTACCCGGGTGTTGTGGAAGCGTTCGCGCTCTACAATGATGTGATGGGCGTCACGGATGACCCCGGCGATCTGGCGAACCGGCTCGATATTCTGGCGTCCACGCTGGAGCGGCCACGCAATCTCGCGTACTACGAGGGTGCGGACCTGACGCGGCAGACGGCGACGCTCCTCTGGGGCATCATCCACAACCATCCGTTTGCGGACGGCAACAAGCGGGCGGGGCTGCACATCGCCTTCACGTTCGCGCGGGTGAACGGGCTGGCAATCGTCGCGCCGGAGGATGCGGTGGTCGAACTGGGGTACGCAGTCGCGGAGGGCCGGTGGGATGAGGCGACGGTGGAAGCGTGGCTGCGTCGGTACACGCGCCCGAACGCTGAGGAGGCGCGATAAAATGCCACGGGGTAAGCCGAGGGGCAACGTGCGCCGCTCCAATCTCGTTGCAGCGTCCGAGTACCGCGCCGTGTGGTGGGGCGCGGCCCGCGATGAGCCATCGGACGAGACGCTCGCCCGCGTGCGCCGCTACGTTGTGCACGACCCGGATGTGGAGCGCCTCGCACGGTTCACGGCGGCGGAGGTCGCGGCGGAATGCAACCTGCCGCTCCGCGTGGCGCACTTCGACCTCGAACGGCTGCGCGACGCGGGCGTGCTGCTCCGCCGCCGCGAGCCAATCGCGGGGCTGGGCACGGAGTATGTCTGGGAGCGCGCGCACGGGCGCACCGGCGTCCGAACCCTCTTCGGGGAGCGCGGCGAGCCGGACACGATGCCGCTGTCCGACGCGGCGCGGCTCCTCGGTATTACCTTTGCGGCGGTCGTGACGCTCGTGCGCGAGGGTGTGCTGGCGATTGACGAGCAGGCGAGCACGGCGGCGGTGTTCGTGCGGCGGCAGGATGTGGCCCGCGCGCGCTGGTGGTTCCGCCACAAAGACGCCCCGTATGCGGAGCGGCAAACCCCGCCCGCGTACGTCGTTCCGGCGCAGTGGCAGGAGCGGTTAAACGATATACGGGAGACGGACACGGAAGCGGAAACGAGGGAGGGCGCGTGAGCATCGGGATTCCACAACCGGGCGGGGAGAAGATCGGCGTCGCGGTGCTGGGCGCGACGGGTACGGTCGGGCAGCGGTTCATCCAACTGTTGGAAGGGCACCCGTGGTTCGCGGTGCGCGAACTCGTCGCGTCGGACCGCTCGGTTGGCAAGTGCTACGCGGAGGCGGCGAACTGGCTCGTCTCGCCGGACATCCCGGCGGCGGTCGCGGGGTTGCCGGTCAAGGGGCTGGACGCGAAACTCGAATCGCCCGTCGTCGTTTCGTCGTTGCCGTCCGACGTGGCGGGCGATGTCGAGACGCGGCTGGCAAAAGAGGGGCATCGCGTCTTCTCCAACGCCTCCAATCACCGGATGAGCAAGTATGTGCCGCTCATCGTCGCGGAGGTGAACGCCGACCATGCCGATGCCATCCATCGACAGCGAGTGCAGTTTGGCTCCGAGGGGTATATCGTCACGAACGGCAACTGCACGACGATCACGCTCGTGCTGCCGCTCGCGCCGTTGCATCACGCATTCGGCGTCGAGGCGGTGATGGTGACGAGTCTCCAAGCGGCATCCGGCGCGGGCTACCCCGGTGTGCCGTCGCTCGACCTGATCGACAACGTCGTACCATTCATCGGCGGCGAGGAGGAGAAGTTGCAGGCCGAGACGGCGAAGATGCTCGGCGCGTGGAAAGGGGGGAATTTTCGTCCGCTCTCCATCCCAATCAGCGCGACCTGCACCCGCGTCCCCGTGCGCGACGGACACACCGAGTCCGTCAGCGTCCGGCTCGCGACGAAAGCCACGGCGGACGAGCTGATCGATGCGTGGCGCTCGTTCAAGGGCCGTCCGCAGGAATTGAATCTGCCCTCCGCGCCGCAACGGCCCGTCATCTTCCGCGACGAGCAGGACCGCCCGCAGCCAAGCCGCGACCGGATGGCGGAGAACGGCATGGCGTCGGTCGTCGGGCGGCTGCGCCCATGCCCGATCCTCGACTGGAAGTTCGTCGTCCTCGGCCACAACACGATCCGTGGCGCGGCGGGTGCGAGCATCCTCAACGCGGAACTCGCCCTCGCGGAAGGATGGCTGTAGATGACCACCACGGCAGACCCGATCCTCCTGCCCGCTATCCTGCGCGGCGACATGGACGGCGCGGCCTACCCGATCCTCCCGCCGCGCAACGCGGACAGCGCGGGCGGCCTCCTCTCCGTCGAGCGCGACCTGTCGAAGATCGACGGCGCGGCGCTCAAGGCGACGTGGGACGCGCGGCTCGGCAGCCGGGAGTTCCCCTATCGCTCCGGCGTCTGGCGGTACCGCGAGTTGATCGCGCCCTTCCCGGACGACGTGATCGTCTCCGCGCCGGAAGGGAACACAAACCTCTACTGTGGCGAGGGTGGTGACCGCTGCGCCGGGTGCCGCGCGAGCGGCTGTAAACTTGCCAACTGGGCAGGCGTCGAACGGCTCGCCCTGAAGCACGAGGGCGAGAACCCGACCGCGTCGTTCAAGGATCGCGGCATGACGGGGGCGATCTCCCACGCGCGGCACGCGGGCGCGGTGATCGTGGCGTGCGCGTCGAGCGGCAACACCTCCGCCTCCCTCGCGTCGTACGCGGCGAGGGCGGGGTTGCGCGCCCTGACCTTCATCCCGGCGGGTAAAATCACGGCGGGCAAACTGGGTCAGACGCTGGCGTACGGCGCGCAGGTCGTGCAGGTGCAGGGCGACTTCGACGCGGCGATGACGCTCGTGCAGGCAGTCGCGGAGACGATGCCCGTCTTCCTCGCGAACAACATCAACCCCTTCCGGTTGGAGGGGCAGAAGTCCATCGCCTTCGAGCTGCTCCAGCAGCGCCACTGGGTCGTGCCGGACTGGCTCGTGCTGCCCGGCGGTAACCTCGGCAACACCAGCGCGATTGGCAAGGGGTTCATCGAGGCGTACGAACTCGGCCTCATCGCGAAATTGCCGCGCATCGCGACGGTGCAGGCGGCGGGCGCGTCCCCCTTCGCGCGCTGGTTCGAGCAGGGGTTCGACAACTACGCGCCGATGCAGGCCGAGACGGTCGCCTCCGCGATCCGCATCGGCAACCCGGTTTCGCGCCACCGCGCCCGCCGTGTCCTCCAGCGGACGGGGGGCGTTGCCCTCGCCCTGCCGGATGAGGCGCTCCTGGCGGCGAAGCGGCAGATTGATCACGCCGGCATCGGTTGCGAGCCTGCCTCCGCCGCCTCGCTCGCGGGCATCAAGGCGCTCCGGGAGCGCGGCATCATCAAGCCGGGCGATGACATCGTCGGCATCCTCACGGGCCACGTCCTCAAGGACGCCGAGGCGACTGAGCGCATCCACCTGACCGGCCCGGACGCCCGCCCCCTCATCGTCATTGAACCGACGCTCGCAGCCGTGCAGCGGGTGCTCGCCAATGGCTAGGATGTGGGAATTGAACCACGAAGACGCGAAGAACACGAAGGAAACACGAAGAAGAGAAGCGATGAAGAAAATGACACGGTACATACATGTGGTTGGAACCCTCTTTGAAGCCTTAAACCTCCTCTTCTTCCCTCTTCGCGTCCTTCCGGGTGCCCTCTGGGCAGTATTCGTGGTTCAAGTGCATTTCTCTCCCGCCCGGAGGAGGATTACGGTGCGCGTTCCGGCGTCGAGTGCGAACCTCGGGCCGGGGTTCGACCATCTCGGCCTCGCCCTCGCGCAGTACACGACGATCACGGTGACGGCGGGGGTGGCGGGCGCGCCGATGGTGGGCGGGTTGGATGCCGAACTCCTCGCGGGCGCGCCGAACCTCGTGGAATCTGCGATGCAGCGGCTTGCGGAGGAGGCACGGCGACATCTGCCGCCGTTCGTCCTCCATGTCGAGAACGGCATCCCGGTGGCGCGGGGCATGGGCGGCTCGGCGGCGGCGGTCGTTGGCGGATTGCTCGCCGCGAACGCCCTGCTCGATGAGCCATTCGACCGCCTCTCGGACGACGTGGACGACCCGCTGCTCGGCATCGCCAGCGCCATCGAGGGCCACGCCGACAACGTCGCCGCCGCGCTCTACGGCGGCATCGTCGCGGCGGACGGCGGTATTGCGTTCTCGCTCTCCGACGGGTCGGACTTGCGCGCCGTCATTTTCGTGCCAGACACGACGCTCCACACGACCGCCGCCCGCGCCGCGCTGCCGCCCGAAGTGCCGCATGTGGACGCGGTGACAAATGTCGGGCACGTCGCGCTGCTCGTCGCCGCGCTGATCGACCGCGAGTACGACGCCCTCAGCCGCTTCATGCGCGACCGCCTGCACGAGCCGTACCGCGCGTCGCTCATCCCGTGGCTGGAGCCGTTGATCGGCGCGAGCGAGCGGGCCGGTGCGTACGGCGCGTGCCTCAGCGGCGCGGGGCCGTGCGTCCTCGCCCTTGCCTCCCCCGCGCTCGCCAAGCAGGTCGCCGCCGCCATGCGCGAAACTGCAGCGGAGCGCGACTACAAAGGTAAGGTGCAAATCCTCGCCATTGACGACACTGGCGCGACGGTCACGGAAGGATAGCCGCCAGACTTGCGTATTGTAACGAATACGTTACAATGATGGCATGGATGAATATCCGTTCGCGATCTCATTCTACGAGACGATTGCCGGGGACTCGCCCGCACGGGCGTTCCTTCAGGCATTATCGAAGGGAGCGCGACGGAAATGTGGACGCTATATGCTCTTCCTTCAAGAGTCGGGCCTTGGGCTTCCCGCTTCCTATCTCAGGAAGTTGGAGGGGCCTATCTGGGAACTTCGGCCGGAATACGATGGTATTGAGTATCGGCTCTTGTTCGGGCGTAGCGGCGACACATTCGTTTTCGTTCACGCGTTTATCAAGAAACGCCAAAAGACGGCGCGAGCGGACATCGAACTCGCACAACGCCGTTTCACCGACTGGAGGACACGGCATGATGGCGAAAAGTGACTTCGATACCTGGCTCGAAGAGGAGATGAAGGCCCCCGTATTTCGTGCCCTATGGGAAGAGACGGCACCTGCGGAAGAGTTCGGCCTTGCTGTCGCGCTTGCACGGGAAGCGCGCGGTATCACCCAAGAAGAACTCGCCACGGCAACGCGCATCAAGCGACCGATGATCGCGCGGATCGAAAAGGGAAATCAGGCCCCAACGATGCCGACCGTGCTCAAATTCGTCCGAGCCTTCGATGCCCCGCTCGAAATTGATCCCAGCGGTCGCATGCGCTTTGCCACCAAGAAACCCGTGAAGCGCGGACAACCGATCACGGCGCGATGACGCTCGATGAATTGCGCGCAATCGCTGCCGCAGTCGCACCCCGGCGCGGGTGGGATTTCTCGCGGATGCGGGACGACCGCGACCCCGTGCCGTGGGACTACGGCGAGGTCGTGCGCCACTATTTGCGGCCCACCGATCGCGTGCTGGATGTCGGCGCCGGAGGCGGTGAGCGGTTCCTCGAACTCACGCCGTCGTTCGGTTCAGGCGTCGGCGTCGATCCCGATCCGGCGATGATCGAGACGGCGCGGGAGAATACACCGGATTCTCTCAAGGAGAAGGTGACATTCACCGAGGGGCGGGCGGAGGCGTTGCCGGTGTCCGACACGTCGTGCGATGTCGTGCTGAACCGGCATGCGGTAGTGGATGTGGCGGAGGTTATGCGGGTACTGCGTCCCGGCGGCTACTTCGTCACGCAGCAGGTCGGGGCGCAGAATACCTTCAACATCACGACGCTCTTCGGCTGCGGGCCGGGGATGGGCGGCAACCGCCTCCCGCCCGATCAGGAAATCCCCGCCCTCGCCGATGCCTTCCAGAGTCGCGGGTGCGCGATCATTTCCTACGCGACGTACAACGTCCCCTATTACTTCAAGGACGCCGAATCGCTCCTCTTCTGGATGCAGGCGGTCGATGTGCCGCCGCACTTCGACATTGAGGAGGACTGGCAGTCCGTCAATTACCTCCTCACCGAGTACAGGACCCTGCGCGGCGTGGAGTCGAACGAACACCGCGAACTGCTGATCGTCCGCGCGCCGGGATAGCAGCCGCGCGGGAATCTGGAGAGAAAGCCGTACGCCACGTCGAGCGTCTTTTCTGCGATTCTCCGTAGGGATGGACGCAACATTTCGCGTGCGGAAGCACGTGGAACGAATGTTGCATAACCGGACAAGTGGGTCGGACTCTTCGGTGTCGCCAACGAAAAATTTGAAACAATACGGGAGCCATGCTCATGCAACGGGAAACGGCGGCACCGCGCGTCTCTGTTCTCATGCCGACCTTCGATCAAGCGTCGTTCATTCGGCGCGCTCTGGGGAGTCTGCTGGCCCAGACACTCACCGACTGGGAGTTAATCATCGTTGATGACGGCTCGCCGGACGATACCCGCGCGGCAATTGCGCCGTATTTGGACGACGAACGTATCCGCTATCACCGCTTCCCCCGCAACCAGGGCCTCGGCTGCGCCCTCAATGAAGGGCTGGCCCAGGCCCACGCCTCACGCATCGCCTACCTGCCATCGGATGATGCCTACTTCGCCGATCACCTCGCCACATTGACGGACGCGCTCGACGACCACCCCGGTGCGGCGCTCGCGTACGCGGGCGTGCAGCATCACGGCAATCAACGATCGCCGGGGCAGATCGAGGGCGAAGCGCTCCAACTCGTGCAGGTGATGCACCGCCGAACCGATGACCGCTGGATGGAGCGGGACGAGTTGGTGACGGACGATCTGGAGCGGATGTATTGGTCGAAACTCCGCCCGCGCGGCGCGTGCGTTGGCACGGAGCGGATCACCTGCGAGTGGGCGGACCATCCGGGGCAGCGACATAAGATAATTCGCGAGCCGATGGGCGGCGGCATCAACCCCTACCGCTCCCGCTACCACGTCGCGCAGCCGCTCCGCTTCCACTCGTCCGTCGGGAATTTCTTCGACGAGGGCGCGCACTACCGGCGGTTTCGCGAGCGACCGGATACGCCCGTTGCCCCGGATGGGCTGAAAATTCTGCTGGTGGGTGAACTCGCCTACAACCCGGAGCGCGTGCTCGCGCTGGAGGAGCGCGGGCACAAACTCTACGGCCTCTGGACGCCGGACCTCTGGTGGTTCAACGCGGTTGGCCCGGTGCCGTTCGGCCACGTCGAGGACATCCCGCGCGAGAACTGGCAGGACGCCGTGCGGCGCGTGCAGCCCGATCTCATCTACGCGCTGCTCAACTGGCAGGCCGTCCCGTTCGCCCATCGGGTGCTGACCGAGAACCCCGGCGTCCCCTTCGTCTGGCATTTCAAGGAGGGGCCGTGGCTCTGCCGCGACCACGGGACGTGGCCGGAGTTGATCGACCTCCACACCCGGTCCGATGGGCAGATCTACTCCAGCCCGGAGCAGCGCGACTGGTTCGCGACGGTCATTCCCGGCTGTGTCGGCGCGGATCGCACCCTCGTGCTGGATGGCGACCTGCCGAAACGTGACTGGTTCACCGATGCGCCCTCGCCCCGGCTATCGGCGTCGGATGGGGAGCTCCACACGGTTGTCCCCGGTCGGCCCATTGGGCTGGAGCCGACGCATCTTGCCGCGCTGGCGCGGAACGGCATCCATCTGCACTTCTACGGCGACGTGAATCACGCGGGCTGGCGGTCGTGGGTCGATGAGGCGCGGGGCGAGGCCGCCGGGTTTCTCCACCTGCACGGGCATGTTGGCCAGGATCGGTGGGTCTCCGAGTTCTCCCAGTATGACGCGGGGTGGCTCCACTTCCTCAAGAGCGCGAACGAGGGAGAATTGCGCCGCGCCTATTGGGATGACCTCAATTACCCCGCGCGTATCGCGACGCTGATGGCGGCGGGGCTGCCGCTCCTGCAGTACGACAACGTCGGCTCGATCTTCGCGACGCAATCGCTGGCGCGGGAGCACAACCTCGGTCTCTTCTTCCGTGAGATGGCAGACCTGGGGGAGCAATTGCGCGATGAGGCGCGGATGGAGCGACTGCGGGAGAGCGTGTGGCGTCAGCGCGAGGCGTTTACCTTCGATTATCACGCCGACCGGCTGATCGACTTCTTCCGGCGCGTCATCGATGCGAGTGGGAGATAGCGCGTTCCTCACGCCAATCGCTATCCGCGCGTCGCGGCAGCGATTTCATCGAGCGGGAACTTCGGTGTGCGGTCGGCGTACAGGAGGCCGTTGCTTTCCTGGTACGTGTCGGCGAACTGCGTGTAGCAGAAGCCCGCGAAGAGCGAGAGCGAGCGAATCGTCGCCAGCAGACGCTGATAGCGTTCCGCGAACTCGCGTGCGCTGTCCGAGCGGGCGTAACCCCAGGTCGTGCCCGCGTCCGCCGAGAGCGCAATGCCACCGAACTCCGACAGTATGATCGGCTGGTCGATGCGCGAGTCTTCCGCGAGGGAAAGGAGACGCCCGCCGGGTCGTTCGCGCCGGAAGAGATTGGGGATCGCCTCCGGGGAGGCGTAGCGGCGCGCGATCCGTTCCGGGTCGCCGTCGTAATCGTGGATGCCGATCATATCCGTCGCGACGCTCTCCCAGCCGTCGTTGCCGATCACTGGGCGGTCGGGATCGATGGTTTTCGTCAGGTGGTACAGCGCGCGGACGTACTCGCGCTGCGCAGCAGTGCCTGGCAGGTCCGGCACGCCCCACGACTCGTTGAAGGGAACCCATGTGATGATGCACGGGTGGCTGATGTCGCGATCGATGGCGTCGAGCCAATCCCGCGTGACGCGCTCCACCGACGTCCGGGTGAATCGGTACGCGCTCGGCATCTCCTCCCAGACGAGCAGCCCGAGGCGATCCGCCCAGTAGAGGTAGCGCGGGTCCTCGATCTTTTGATGCTTGCGGACGCCGTTGAATCCCATCGCCTTCGCCAGTTCGACATCCCGACGGAGGGCATCGTCGTTCGGCGCGGTCAGGCCACTTTCCGGCCAGTACCCCTGATCGAGCACCATCCGTAGCCCGATGGGGCGCCCGTTCAGCATGAATCGGTCCCCCTGCGCGCCGACGGAGCGGAGCGCGGTGTAGCTCTCCACCCGATCGATCACCGCCCCGTTGCCGTCGCGGAGTTCGAGGAGGGCAGTAAGCAATGTTGGCTGTTGCGGACTCCAGAGCAGATCGTTGCGGTAATTATCGACGCCGGGGTCAGAAAGGGCGATCCGCCGCGTGACATCCGTGCCGATCACTGCGTAGGCGTCGTCCGCCAGCACGTTGTCCCCGTTCCGCAGTGTAACGTGCAGCCGGAGATCGTCGTGAAGTTCACCCGCCATTGCCGCTTCGAGGCCGATCTCCCACCGCTCGAGGTTCGGAACCCAGCGAAGGTGGCGGATTGAACTCCGGGGCACGGTCTCCAACCAGACGGTTTGCCAGATGCCCGACGTGCGCGGATACCAGATGACGTGCGGCTCGCGCTGCCAGTCCTGCTTGCCGCGTGGCTTGGCGAGATCGAACGGGTCGTCATCCGCGCGCACGATCAAAGTCTGCGGGTCGGTGGGCGTGAGATAGTCGGTGATGTCCGCGCCGAACGGCGTGTAGCCGCCCTCGTGCCGCGTCACGATCATGCCGTTCACCCAGACCGTCGCGGCGTAATCGACCGCGCCGAAGTGGAGGATCAGCCGCGCGCCGTTGTCGAGCGTTGGCGCCCCGAAGGTGCGTCGATACCAGCAGACGTGGTGAAAGCCGGTGTCCGCGATGCCACTCGCCTCAGTCTCCGGCGCGAAGGGCACGATGATCGTGCCCTTCCAAGTGACGTCGGTGGGATTGCGCCAGCGTGCGGTTTCCTCCGACGCGAAGTCCCATGCACCGTTGAGGGAAATCCACGTATCGCGAACGAGGAGTGGGCGCGGATGGCCGTGTGCCGATGTGGTGTCGATTGTGGTCATGCGTGCGGTGCTCCTCACTCTCATGCGTACATCCCCGGCCATCATCGTTCGCCGGGGGGTTGCCGCAGTGTAGTGAGTAGCCGCACAGTTGGTCAACTGCCCGCATAGCCGCATCAGGGATCTTACTTTGGCGGAGTCGTTGCCTCATGAGTAAATCTTCCCCCTGCCCCTTCGCGGGGCGCAGGGGAGGAAGACGAGGCATTATGAGCATCAAGAGCACGCGCGAACTCCTGACGGTCGTCTCGCCGCGTTACGTCACGGCGACGGGCGTAGAGAAAAAACGCATCCTCGCGGAGTTTGTCGCGGATCGGCGGCGATGATTCGCTATGAAGGGGAGATGGCTCACGCCGCGCTGATGGCGCTGGATGTGCCCCTGCGCTTGTCCACGAACTACTTCCAGCCGTCAGTGCGGCTCGTGAGCAAGCAGCGCGACGGGGGCAGGAAGACGAAGCGGTATGATGACGCGCAGACGCCGTACGAGCGCGGGCTGGCAGCGCCTGCGGTCGCGAAGGTGGACAAGGAGCGGGGACGGACGGAGTAGCTGACGCTCACTCCGGTGGCGTTGCGGCGGGAGATCGAGGCCGCACAAGAGGCGTTCTGGCGACTGGCCGGAGTAAGAGCCTGTGTGCAAAGCCAGATGGGAGGGTAGAATAGCGACAGTGTAGCAGCATTCTCGTCTGAGGATCATCCCGATGTCCCGCGAACCGTATTCCTCCGATCTCACCGCTGCCCAGTAGCAACGCCTCGCCCCCCTCATCCCGCCTGCCAAACCGGGCGGGCGACACCGGAGCGTGGACATCCGCGCCATCCTCAATGCGATCTTCTACCGCACGAAGACGGGCTGCCAGTGGCGCAATCTGCCGCATGATCTGCCGCCGTGGGGGACCGTCGCCGGGTACGATCGCATCGGGCGACGCGATGGCACTTGGGAGACGATCCACGATGCCCTGCGCGAGCAGGTGCGGGTCACGGCGGGGCGGGAGCCGACGCCCTCGGCGGCGATCATCGACAGCCAGAGCGTCAAGACGACGGAAAAAGGGGGTCCGGGGGTACGACGCCGGGAAGAAGGTCACGGGACGCAAGCGCCATCTTGTCGTAGACACCTTCGGGTTGGTGCTGGCGGTGGTCGTTCATGCGGCGAGCATTCAGGATCGGGACGGGGCGAAACTCGTCTTGGCGCGGCTGGCGGGACGATTCCCGCGCTTGCGGCTGATCTGGGCGGATGGTGGGTATGCGGGAGCGTTGATCGACTGGGTCACGCAGTGCTGGGGGTGGACGGTGGCAATCGTCAAGCGCGCGGCGGGGGAGGAAGGGTTCGTCGTGTTGCCGCGCCGCTGGGTGGTGGAGCGAACGTTCGGTTGGCTGGGACGGTATCGCGTCCTGAGCAAAGACTATGAGCAGGTACCGGACAGCAGCGAAACACTGGTGCGGATTGTGATGATTCAAATCATGCTCAAGCAGCTGGAGCCGAGTTGAATGGCTTTACACACAGGCTCTTAGCGATGAGAGGCAGGAGGGAAAGACAGTACACCAGTCTACTGCCTCAAATTAGGAGAGATGTCGGATCGAAGGAGGTTTACCGTGTCTGCCGACGCCGTCCGCACGATTAATCTCCCATCCGGCGAGGCGATCCTGGTCCTTGGGCAGGGTACTTGGCACCTGGCCGAACACACACGGCGTCGCGAGGAAGAGATCGCGGCATTACGCTGATCGATACCGCCGAGATGTATTGCGCCTGCACGCGGACCTGCCACCCACCGACATCTGGACGTACGTGGGGCAATTGCCGCTGCTCGTTACTGGTAGATGACGACGAGCGGGCTTGGATCGAGTTTGACGACATCGGCGGGGGTCATGAGGGGCTTGTCCTGCTTGTAGAAGAGCTTGATGCCGCCGAATTCGAGCGGTTCGTCGCGCACGAACGCGCCGTAGTTGCCGATCTTCGCCTCCGGCCCGCCGAACCCGTCCATCACGATCACGGTTTCGACGTGCAGGGTGGGTTTGATCTTCGCCTTGTCCGGCAGCATGTCGTACCGGAACTGGTGGATGACGAGCACCTTGTCGGTGATGCCATTCTTCGTGACGAGGTCGGCGAGCATCTTCGCCGCGCCCGTCACCTCCGCCGCCGTGAGGCTACCGAACTCCTGGCCCGGCACCTCGCCCTTCTTGACGTGGAACTCCGGGTCGATCGCGAGGTGCACGTAGGGGCGCTTGAGGAACGGTTCCAGCCGCCGTACCTCATTCTCGACCGAGTCGTAGCCGATCTGGATGTCGAGCAGGAGGAGGCAGCCGTTCTGCCCGGCGAGGTCGGCGTACTGCTCGATGAGCGAGAGGCGCGTCCGGTTCAGGTACAGCCCGTCGTCGCCCGGTGTGTCGGAGGCGACGGAGGCGATCAGTTCGATGGTCGGGATGGCGGGGCGGCTCGGGTCGGCGGCCTGATACGCGGCGGCTTGCGCCTTTAACTTCGTAATCATCACCTTCGGGTCGGAGAACTCGCCAAGGATGCCGAGCAGGTTGCTGTCCGGGTGACCGTACCACGTGACGAGGCGATTCTTCACAAGCGGGCCGTTCGGCACGGCCGGTGCCGGGGTCGCGGTGGGGGGCACGGGCGTCGGCGTCGGGGGAATCGGCGTGGGGGTCGGCTCGCTCGCGCGCAGACCGACCGCCCGCGCGGCGAACGCACCGACGCGGGGCGGCTGGGCGAACACAACGGGTGTCGGTTCCGGCGTGCGGGCAATGATCGTTGATCGGGACGTCGCGACGGGTACGGTTCGATCGCCCAATGCATCACCAGCAGGGCGGGGCAAGGCGAATACACCAATCAGGCTCAATGCCAGGATGGCCGTCATGCGGGCCTGTCGCGTTGCGAATCCTCTCGGCACTGCATCCCCTTCACGGTAGCGAGCCACACCGATTGCCATCCGAGCCTGCCGTCGCGGTGTCGCGCATGAACCCACAACAGCGCGCGTCAAGCATAGCACGACAGGCGATGCACGATGGGGGCCAGCGATCATCGCGGTGCAGAGGTGCGGAAAGGGCGCGAGGATGTCCGTGGACGATCCGACAAAAACGCCGGTCGCCCACATTCCCCAACCCGGAGACCTGCGCGGGGCATCGTCCTGCGTCATCACTCCTTCGCGCAATGGGTACGCTTGCGTAATCGCTCACCTGGAATCGCCAGAAAGTCCTCCACGACCGCCGCGAGCGCCTCCGGGCGGCTCCAGTGCACGGCGTGCGCCGCATCGGCAACCTCGATGAACAGTGCATGCGGCGCCGCTTCGAGCGCCTGCCGCGTCTCGGTCAGCGGGACGACGTTGTCGCGGCTGCCCCGCACGACCAGCAGCGGGAGCGAGAGCCGCGCGATCGTTGCGACGGTGTCATCATCGTCGGCAGTCATGTCAGTGCCGAGCACGCGGCGCGGGCCAGCGCGCAGGTAGTCACGGAGAATGTGCGGCAGGAGCGACGGGGATTCGCGCGCCGCGTCGCCGAGCAACCGGAGTAATTGCCGTGGCGCACGCGCGCCGCGCGTGCCGACCGTCGAGCCGACGAGGATCAGCCGAGAAACGCGGTTGGGATGCGCGCGGGCGCACTCCGCGACCACCTGCCCGCCGAGCGAATGACCGAGGAGGTGCGCCAATGGGAGGTGCAACGCGGTCATCCAGTCATCGAGGGCGCGTGCGAGCGCGACGGTGTTGAGCACGGCGCGCGGGCGCGTCGTGTGGCCGAATCCGGGCAGGTCGAGCGCGTAGACGCACCGCTCCCGCGCGAGGAGGGGCTGCAATCGCTCCCAGTACACGCTCGACACGCCGAGGCCGTGCACGAGGACGAGCGGGATTTCCCGAGCATCGGGAGGCCCGGCGACGCGGTAGTGATAGCGGGTCGCCCCGCTTGTGACCCAATGACGGCTGATAACGATGTGCGCGGGATCGTGCGGCATGAGGTAATTTCGTCCTATTTGATGAAGCAGACTGGAGGCACCAGCGCACAGGATACATCACCGGCCCACACCGCGCGGGTACTTGCGCGCGTTTGCCGTTGTGACGAGAATCTCGACGGGAGCAGTAGCAGGGGGGACGAGTCACCGATGCGCGCGAGGATCGCCAAATTAGCTCAGTGGAGCAAGGGCATCCGCGTCTTCCACGTCTGGGAGTTACCGCAGCTCTGAGATTGACCTTCATTCTCCCCTTGTTCCGTCGCGTTTGCCCCGCGTAAGGCGATTGTCACACTATTTCGGGAAGATCAGTATCGTCACGGATTAGTTTGGTGGCGCGGCGCCGCTCCAGATCGTGCCAAGCGCGGTGATGGCGAGCAGGACAACGAAGAGCAGCGTCGCGGGGCTGATACCGAAGATCAGCAATGTCGCGACAATCACGATGATGAGCGGGATCGTCAGTAATTCGCGCTGGAGGAACCATGAAAGGTCGGGGTGACCGTGCCGGTCGTGCTCTGTGGCGGGGTCGGGTCGGTGCGGGTTGGCCACGAGGGAGGAGTTCCTTTCGCTTCGCGCGTTCGGCGCGGCACTGTCCACACTGCCAGTATCGCACAGTGCACGCCACGGCATACTCCACCGGTTGATTCAACGCATCGCGAAGACATTCGCACAGGTGTAGCGTGTATCGTTACGAACGTGGCCGCGTCGCGCGGTGACGTGAAAGGGAAAATCGGATGACGGACGAGGCAACGATGCAGCCCACTATCACCGTGTACGGCGCGCCGTGGTGCCCAGATTGCCACTGCGCCAAGCAGTTTCTCGGCGAGCACCGCATCGTGTACCGCTGGGTCGATGTCGATACGGACCTGGACGGCGTGCGCCGCATCGAGGAGTTGAATGGCGGCAAGCACAGCATCCCCGTCATCCTCTTCGCGGATGAGACGATCCTCGTCGAGCCGACGAACGCCGAACTCGCCACGAAACTGGGGTTGCAGACGCGGGCGATGCGCACATTCTACGACCTCGTCGTCGTTGGAGGCGGGCCTGCGGGCATCACCGCCGCGATCTACGCCGCGCGCGAGGGCATCGCCACGCTGATCGTCGAGCGGAGCAGCCTCGGCGGCCAGGCGGCGATCACCGAGCGTCTCGACAACTACCCTGGTTTTCCCGACGGCGTCACCGGGGAAGAATTCCGCACGCGGCTCGTCGCCCACGCGCACCGTTTCGGGGTCGAACTGCTCTCCGCACAGGAGGTGACGGGGATCACCGTCGATGGGCCGTACCGCGCGATCACGATGGCGGACGGCACGGTGATCGGCGCGAACGCGATCCTGCTCGCGCCGGGCAGCACCTATCAGCGGCTCAACGTGCCGGGCGAGGAGGATTTCCTCGGCGCGGGCATCCATTTCTGCGCGACGTGCGACGGGCCATTCTATCGCGGCCAGGAGGTCGCGGTCATCGGGGGCGGGAACAGCGCGGCGGAGGAATCGCTCTTCCTCACGCGGTTCGCGAGCGCCGTTGTCCGCGAGAAAGTGGCGGAGTGTGACACGATCACCGTGCGGCCACACACTGTCGTCGAGGGGTTCGCGGGGACAAAGAGCCACCTCACCACTGTCCGCGTGCGGGACACGGTCTCCGGCGCGACGGAGACGCTGCACCCGGCGGGGGTCTTCGTCTTCATCGGCCTGCGCCCGAACACGCAGTTCCTCACGGGGGTCGTGACGCTGGACGCGCGCGGCTTCATCGTGACGGACGCGGGGTTGCAGACGACTATGCCCGGCGTTTTCGCTGCGGGCGACGCGCGCGGCGGCAGCACCAAGCAGGTGGCGTCGGCGGCCGGTGAGGGCGCGGCGGCGGCCCTCGCGGTGCGGGCGTACCTCGAACAGTTCGGCGAGCAGGGACGGGCGACACATGAGCCTGGCGACCTGAACGCTGCGGACTGAACAGCGCCAAATACCTCCGTCCCGAACGGTCGCAAAGATCGGCAGTGGCATATATCTTGCAGAAAGCAGCATGACCGATGGGAACTCTCTGTTCCCATTGGCATGACGCGAAGCGCATCCCATCATGCGAGCCGCGCGGAGTAACAATCAGCACATGGCGCAATCGGCGTATCAGAACAACGGTTGCGCTAACGCACTGGCGCGATGATGTGTTTGCCGGTGATTTATCGGGAAGCAGTCAGCGAAACAGTATCACGGGACCGTAGTATCAGGAGGATTCTCTCATGCCACGAACAGCGAAAAGCAGCCCCGTATCGCCCGAGTCTTCCATTTCCGCCCGCGCGGTCGAGCGAACACTCGAGGTGATCGGCGGCAAGTGGACCGTGCAAATTCTCCGCGATCTTTTCGAGGGGACGCGCCGATTCGGTCAGTTGCAGCAGTCCCTTGGCGGCGTCAGCCCGAAAATGCTCATCGCCCGCCTGCGGGAATTGGAAGAGCGCGGCCTCGTGACGCGGACGCTCTACCCGGAGATCCCCCCGCGCGTGGAGTACAGCCTGACGGATGACGGGCGCACGCTGCGACCGATCATCGACGCGATGGCGGACTGGGGGCAGACGCACGGCGCGCACATCGGCTTCGACCGCGCGCAACGCAGCGCGCGTGACGGGAAGACGGAGATGCCTCCCACACGTCGCGTGCAGGGCCGCTCCGCCGCCGCATCCTAATACTGGGGAAGGACTGGGGACTGAGGACTGAGTGGGAACGCTCAGTCCCTTTCTCTATACTCTTTCATGATAGCGATGTCGTGATGCCTCGATTGGGGCGCGGCGTAGGGGCGATGCTCGAATCGCCCGCTTGCGATAGCAGGATGCTCCGGCAGCGGCACAGATGCTCCGGGGAGGGCGATTCGAGCATCGCCCCCACGCGGGCATCCGCCACTGCTATCACGAAAGCGTATTACAGGAGCATACGATAACCCCTACATACGAGATACGAACGTCACTCAGCACTCAGCACTTCCCCAGAGAGCGGCAGCGTGAAGATGAATGTGCTGCCGACGCCCTCGACGCTCTCCGCGCGAATCGTGCCGCCGTGCCGGGTGACGATCTCTCGGCAGATGTACAGCCCCAGCCCCATGCCGCCCGAACGCATCACCCCGGCGCGCGGCGCGCGGTAGAAGCGGTCGAAGAGGTGGGTCAGTTCCTCCGGCGCGACACCAACCCCCCGGTCGTTGACGGCGACCAGCGCCGCATTGCCCTCGCGCCAGACGCGGACGCCGATCTCGCCACCCTGCGGGGAGTAGGTGATCGCGTTGGAGATCAGATTCATCAGCACCTGCTCGATGCGCACGATGTCGCCGTTCACCGCGACATCCGGTTCCGCATCGAGCGCGAGTGTGTGCTGGTCGCTCGACACGCGCAGGTTGTTCACTACCTCGCCAACGACCGTGGAGAGGTTGAACGGCTCGACATTTAACTGCAAGCGGCCCGCCTCGATGCGCGAGACATCGAGCATCTCGTTCACGAGGCCCGCGAGGCGCTCGGTCTGCTTGCGGATCACGCCGAGCGATTTGCGGTCGCTCTCGCGCCCGGTCTGCGCGCTCAATCGCCGGTCCAGCAGCTCCGCGTACCCCTTGATCGCCGTGAGTGGCGTGCGAAGCTCATGCGCGGCAATTGAGACGAACTCGTCCTTCATCTGTTCGAGTTGCTTCATCTGCGTGATGTCCCGGAAGACTGCGACCGCCCCCATGATCGTGCCGTTTGCGGCCCGCACCGGCGCGCTCGAACAGAGGAGAAAGCGGTCATCCCCGGTGTCGACGCGCCGGAGGAGGAGCACCTGCTCCGTCACCGTCTCGCCACGCACGGCGCGCGCCAGCGGCAGGTCTTCCGTCCGCATCATCTCGCCGTCCGGATTGCGTGCTCCGTATACGCCAACGTGCTGATCGAGGCTGAGATGCACGACACTCCCCACCCGCCCCGTCAGTTGGCGGGAGGCGTCGTTTTCCAGGACCATGACCCCCGAGGCGTTCGTCACCATCACGCCGTCAACAATTGATGCGATGACGATCTCCATCTCGCGCGTGCGCTGGGCGGCGGTGAGCGCGAGTTCCTCGATCCGCCGTCGTGACTCGACCCGCTCCGTCACGTCGGAGACGAGCGACAGCACCCCCGTGACGCGGTCATCCGCCTCATGGAGCGGCACGAGGCTCCAGTCGAAGTACGACGGCCCCCGCGCGAGGCCATGGTAGGCGAACTCTCGGAGCGAAATCGGCTCCCCGGTCTCGATCACCCGCCGGTTATGCGCGAGGAGCAGGTCGGCCTCCGCCCCGGCAATGAAGGAGCGCATGCCGACGCCTGCCAACCCCGCATCGCGCGGCGGGACGCCCAGCAGCCGCAGATACGGGTCGTTGACGACGCGGACGGACATCTCCGGGTCCGTTGCGAAGGCCGCGATGCCGACCGGTGCGCTCTCGATCACCGTCTGCACGAGCCTGCGCCGTTCGTCGATCTCCCGGAGCAACCGCTCGCGCTGCTCCTCCGCCACGTGCCGCTCCGTGATGTCCTGCACGATCGCGACGAAGACCGGCGGGGTCTCGGAGCGCGAGAGTTGCAGGTGGACATCGACCGGGTAGCGCGAGCCATCCTTGCGCTGGTGCACGCCTTCATACGTGATCTCGTCTTCTTCCCCCACGCGGAGCGGCGCGAGCAGTGCGTCGAACGATTTTTGCGTGAGCGCGGGCTTCAGGTCGAGCGGCGTGAACGCCAGCAGTTCTTCCATCGAGTACCCGAGATTGCGGCGCGCGCCCGCGTTGGCCTGCACGAACCGGAGGGAGTCAGCGTCGAAGACATAAATTTCGTTCAACGACGCATCGAGGATGCGCCCGAGGCGCGTCGTCAGCCCTTCCGCGCGCCTGCGCTCCGTCACATCGCTGAAGACGACGACCGCGCTGGTGATCTCCCCCGCCAGGCTGCGGATCGGCGCGCTGCTCGTGAGGATATTGCGCGCGCCGTTGCGCGTGTGGCTGATGAATTCGTACCCGGAGATGATTTCTCCACGCAGCGCGCGGGGAAGCGGCAGGTCATCCAGCGGGATCACGCGCCCGTCCGGGTAGTGCAGGTCGAAGTGCTCAACGACCGCCGGGAGCGACTGCTCCGGGGAAATTTCTTCGCCGGAAATACGTCGGCCCGTCGCGTTCATCTGGATGATCCGGCCATCCGGCCCGTGAATGGAGACGCCATCCGGCATGTTGGCGATCACTGCCTCCAGTTCGGCGGCGCGCAAGGCGGCGGCATCCGCCAGTTCCTCGATCCGCTGCCGCGACAGGACGCGATCTGTCACCTCCGTGATGAGCAGAAGCAACCCCGTCACGCCATCCCCGGTTTCGTGCAGCGGGACGAGGCTCCAGTCGAAGTACGTCGTGCCGCGCTCGAAGCCGACGAGTTCGAACTCGCGCAGATGGACCGGCTCCCCAGTCTCCGCCACCCGACGGAAAATCGGGAGGATGCCGGACTCCTCCGCATTGGGGATGAACGCATGGAGCGGCTCACCGGTGATGCCCCGGCCGCGCCAGGCCGGGTCCAGCAGGGGCAGGGCCTGGTCGTTGACGAGCCGCACCGTGAACGCCGGGGCGGCGCCGAAGACGATGATACCCGCCGGTGCGCTCTCAATGATCGTCCGCGCGAAGCGGCGCTGCTCCTCCATCTCCCGCAGCCGCCGCTCGCGCTCCTCACTGGCACGCCGCTCCTCCGTGACATCGCGCATGGTCATCGCCACGCCGACGATTATGCCCGCCGCGTCGCGCACGGGGGACGCGCTGACGCTCATCCAGCGTTCCTCCCCGCGCGCCGTGCGGAACCGCCGCACCCGGCCCATCTGCGTCGTGCCGCGCAGCGCGGCCTTCGCCACGCGCAGTTCCTGCGGGATCGCGTCATCATCCGCGTCGCGCATCGCGAACCGCACGCCGAAGTGGTTGAGCGGCGGCAGCGGTTCCCCCGCATCGAGGCCAAGAATGCGCGCCAGCGCCGCGTTGCTTCGGATGATGGTGTCGTGCGCGTCCGCGAGGATCACTCCCTCCGTGAGCGCGCCGAAGATCGCCTCCAACTGGCTCGCGCGCTCCGACGCCGCCTGCGCGAGCATGGCGATCCGCTGCTGCCCCCGCACCTGCTCCGTCACATCGACCGTCTGGTACAGCACGTACCGCCCCCGACCGGACGCACCGGGGAGTGGGACGACCATCTCATCGAAGTAGGTCTCGCCGCGCGCCAGGTGCATGTAGCGCGCGGCCCGGCGCGTGAACGGCTCGCCCGTCGTCGCGATGGCCCGCAACCGCGCGACCGCGTCGGTGTCGTCGATGTCCGGGAAGATGCCCGCGAGCGGAACATCGTTGAGGCTGTGGTTGCGGTACGGCTCCCGCACATCGGCGCGGAAGGCGGGGTTCGCGGTGCTGAAGGTGAGCGTCTCCGTGTCGATCACCGCGAGGCCAACCGGCACGGTGTCGAAGATCGCCTGTGCGAACTGGCGGCGCTCCTCCACCAGCTGCAACAAACGCTCCCGCTCCCGCTCTCGCTCCAGCCGCTCCGTGACATCGTTGAAGACGACAACCGCGCCGATCGCCCGGCCATCCGCCGCCCGGATCGGGGAGGCGTTCTGGCTCAGGAAGCGGTCCCGCCCCCGGCCATCTCGCACGAGGACGACCGTATCGCGGATTGTTTTGCCCCGCAGCGCGCGGTACGAGTGGGTCTGCTCCCGCGTCATCGGCGTGCCGTCCGCGTGCCGCAAATTCATGTCGCGGATGAACGCTTCCCAGAGCGGCGGCGCGGCGCCCGGCTCCAGTCGCAGCAGGCGGTAGAATGCCTCGTTGCGATGGAGGACGTTGCCCTCGGCGTCGTAGACGGCGATGCCGTCCAGCATCGACTCGAATGTCGCCTCCAATTGCGCCGCCTGCTGCTCCACTTGCGCGAGCAGTGTTTCCCGCTCGCGCTCGCCATGCACGCGCTCCGTCACATTCACCGACGTAATCAGCAGCGCGTCCGTGCCGTCGCCGAATCGGAGCGGCTGGATGCTGCCGTCGTAGAACTGATCCGGCACGACCGCCGATGCATACGCCGTGGTCCGCTCGGGCACGCCCGTGTCGCGCGTGTGGGAAAGGAGGCGCGTCGCGGGGCTGCGGGCATCGGGCGCGAGGGTATCAACAAACGATTTCCCCACCACCAACCGCTCCGAACCCGGCGCACGCTGCACCGAGGCGTCGTATTCGCCGTTGAACGAGAGTATGGTGAAATCGTCGGATCGCACGACA
>JAABUT010000974.1_pt1 | contig 37205 bp, 34 predicted proteins | sample 5559281 | NCBI WGS metagenome assembly JAABUT01 (sample SAMN10711880, study PRJNA513359) | rock metagenome | isolation source: Antarctica rocks | place: Antarctica: Victoria Land, Ricker Hills nord | collected 2016-01-04 | reverse complement strand
CGCCAGTGGCCATGGCGAGCGGCACCCAGGTGCGTCCGGCGTCGGTCGTCTGGAACGCCACCGGAGTGCCGGCGCGGCCGTGCCCGGTGAGCCAGCCGAGGCGACCGTCGGCCCAGGTCACACCGTCCAGACGAAGGTTGCCCCCAGGAGACAGCCCCGACGCGTCGACGAGCCGAGTCCACTGGTTGCCGTTGCCGGATAGCACCGTTCCGCCTGCTCCATCAAGCACCACCGACGTGCGTCCCGCGACGCTGGACACAGCATCGCGAGCATCGCTCACCGCGCCGGGCAATTCGGCCGCCTTCCAATTGCTGGTCTTCCCCGTGCTCGTGAGAAGGGGAGACCGAGCGAGACGCTGGTAAGCGCCGACAGCGACGACAACGCTGTTCGCCGTAGCGGTCGCAACCAACCCGCCGCCGGTCGGGACAGCGATCGGCGTGCGATTCGCAACGTGCTTCCAACCGTCTGTCGTGTGCAGGAGCAACCACGAGTCTGCGCTCGGCCACACCGCCCAGCCGTGAGCACCATCGATCATCAGCAACCGTGGCGCCGTGGCCGGAAGCGGAGCGCCGGCTCGGCTAGAAAAACTCGGCGAAGCGGCCGGGCGCGCCTGCGAGGAGCACGCTGACAGAACGAGGCCGGCGGCCGCAGCAAGCCTGATCATGCGTAAGTAGCGCTTCGTATGAACGCGCACGGCCGGTCGGTTCACTTCACCAATTTCCGGACCTCATTGCGCACTTGATCACCGTAGGTCACCGTGAGGTCGGGGTCAGCCCCATCCCCGAGGTAGGCCGCTTCGGCGCCGTCGGGCGAAACGAAATAGATGCCCTCGCTGTGTCCGATCATGCCCACGCTCGGCACTGCGACAGTCACGCCGTATGACGCCAGCACATCCTGCAAGCTTTTCGCGGAGCCGGCCAGGAAATGCCAGTTCGGCAAATCGTCCAAGCCGTGGGACGAGGTGAACGCCGCCACATCGGACACCTCGTGGAAGACGGGATTGGTGTCGATGGCGACGATCTCAACCCGATCCGCGAGGGACCCAAGACCGGCGTCGGCAATAGCAAGCTGATTCGCAATGACCGGACATTCGTCACTGCAGACCGGATCCAAGAAGGTCACCAGCGTCACCTTCCCCCTGAAGCTGTGCATCGACACCGAGCGACCACGCTGGTCGATCAAGGCGAAGTCAGGGGCCGGGCGAGGGGAAAGTGACACCACACCACCTTCGCTGTCAGCAGCCACGGCCGTCGCATCCGCCGGGCCGACGAGCAGACCGGCAACGATCAACGGAGCGACAAGGACCGAGCCCAGACCCAGCGCGGCGATGGCCGCGCCGCTCGGTTCACGTAGCGCATCCGCGCGTCGCGGCCCACCCGGGACGGCGGCATCGGCGCGCGGTCGAGCCGTCGCCAACGACCACGCAGGCCAGGCCGAGAAGAGAAGCAACGCCAAAGGCAGCGTCGTGCCGGGATCAGTTCCCGTGCCGCCGAGCACCCCGAAGTCCTCTCCGAGCCACCACGTCGCGGCACACAAGATCAACCCACCAACGAAGAACTCCATTCGTTCGCTCACGCACAACCCGACGCCCACACCGACGAGCAGGCAAATCAGCACGCCATTGACGACTGCGGGATGGGCGAGACTCCAGCTCGCCATCGTCGCGATCGGTGACCTGAACAGCGACGGCTGAGTGGTTTGCGCTGCGTCGGCGAACGGTTGCGCCAAACCCCGAGCCGACCACGAACCTTCCCAGGGCAGAGCCTGCAGAGCTGCGCCCAGCAGGATCCATCCACCGACGATCCGACGCGCCAGACGCGTGCACAGTCCTGACTGCCACCACTGCCATGGGGCGAGCAGCAACGCGCTGGCGATCGCGTACACGAGCGCTGCCCCCGGAGCACCGGTCAGCCACGACGCGCCAGGCGTGAGCAAGCCGCCGACGAATTCCCCCACGACCCACACCCACAAACTCCACGCTGCGGACAGCCAGAGCACCGCTCGGCTGACAATCCCGCGACCGCCGAGCAGGATGAGCAACCCCAAGCCCACCTGGATCCATACGGTCACCGCGTCTGCCGTCACCGGGTGCCTCATCCACACGTGAGCCACCGGTCGGACCAAGTCGGCAAGCCACGACGGACTGGCGGTCAGTCCCGGCTCGAGGACGTCTCGGGTGAAACCACCGCCGGGCATGTCGGGTTGTGCCTGGAGTAGTCCGTCGACGATCCACAGCAGACCAAGACACTGGCGCAGGAACCGGCGAGCGGAGGGCTCGGATCGAGACACTTCGATCGCCCCGAACGAAATCTCACGCAAGCGCCCTAAGGCACCACCTCGGCGGCGAGCCAGCACCCACGTGGTCACGCCCACCACCGCCGCGGCGATGCCTAGTAAACCTGTGCTGCGCACCAGGAGGGAGAAGAGCTGTGGGCTGAGATCCGGAACGGGACCGGCCGTCGGCGGCATCTATCCACTCCGCCACTCGGCCGTCGGCACCCGCACGCCTTCGTGGACGTGAGGCAGCGCCCTGACCATTGCAATCTCCAAACGGACCCCAACGCCGTGTCAGGTTCGACGAGTAGAGCTGAGTGTATGCGCGCGACATCGTTTTCGTTCTGTCGCGGCGGCCTCAGCTTCGCGGCCTTCGCCCTGCTCGTCCGACGGCTCAGATCGGCGGCCAGGGGACGGGCGGCCAATCGCCGTGTGGCTCGGGGTGCCGCCCGGTCGATAGCAGTGCTTGGACGCGCGATCTCGTCCGCCGGACCTCGCGGCGGGTGAGCAAGTCGCCGAGCTGCGGACCATCCATGGCTAACGACGCGTGCCACATGAGGATGGTCCAGCGGGAATTGGTCGGGGGAGACCGGCCCGCCCGCTCCCGCGGGTTCGTTCGTTCACCGGTTGTGGCGAGGGTGTGTCTGACGCGGTTAGCCGAGGTATACCTGGCCGTTGGCGACGTGGACGGGGATCGGGGGCAGCGGTGCGGGAGGGGGTCCTTGTTTTACCTTGCCGGTTCGGGCGTCGTAGGTGCCGCCATGACACGGGCAGATGAACTCGAGTGCGGACGGCTCGTATTGGACGGGGCAGCCGGTGTGGGTACACACCGCGGAGAACGCGACGAATGTGTTGCCGGAGGGGTGGACCACCCACGCCGGGTTGCCGTCGGCCGGGTTGGTGAAGGCGTGGGCTTGACCGACCGGGACGGACGACACTGCCGCGACGGCGGTGCCGGCAGCTGCGGGCGCACTTTTGGTGGCCGTCGAGCCCGATGTGCTCGCGGGGCGGGTGGGGGGCGGTGATGCGCTGCTCAGGGCGAGCGGGGCGGGTGACCGGCCTGGTGTCCACCCGACGGCTCGTCCGATCGCCGCGGTGACGGCGGCGGTGAGCAGGCTGAGCATGCCGACGGCGCCCGCGGCAACCCCGCCCATGACCAGAGTGCGCCGGACGATCGTGTCGTTGCGCGAGGCGGGAAGCTGTTCGGCGACAGGAAAGATCGGGCAGCCGGTCAGCCGCGAGCACGACCCGTCGATTCCGAGCCCGCACTTGGCGCCCCGAGCGCACAGCGCGCGAAGGCGTGGTGCGGCGATCTTGACCGTCGCGGGTTCGGGACCGAGCCCCACCTGGCGTCGGGCGCGGTTGCGCAGCCAGGTGTCGAGGCTGAGCACGCCGCCGCTGCCGAAGCCCATCATCACCAGCCAGGCGAATACGAACACGATGTCCGCGCCGTAATAGTAGGGCGTGGTGGACCAGCTCACGGTCAGGAAGAAGGTCACGGCGAGCAGCGTGCCGCCGAGGGCAGCAAGGCGGGTCAACAGGCCGAGCAGGGTGCCGATGCCGACAGCAAGTTCGCCTAACGCGACCGTGACACCGACGAGGGTGGGTGCATGGGTGGACAGGGTGAGCAGTGGCCCGATCGGGCTGCTGTGCCGCAGGAGGGACATCTGGTGGGCGATGGATGTCGGGCTGCGCGGGTCGAGGTAGTCGGGGTTTGCCAGCTTCTGCAGGCCTGCGTAGGCGAAGGTCACTCCGAGGAAGGCGCGCAGTGGAAGCAGCAGCCACCCGGGTTCGGTGCGTCTGCGCGCCCAGGTCCCCTCGCCCGGCGCGGTGTCGGTTCGGCGGGGTGGTGGCTTGGACGGCACGTACGCCATGGTGGCGACCTTTCCTCTGTATTCGTTCTCCGCCGTCGGCGTAGCCGAGTTCGATGACTTCACGGCGAGCCGGTGTGCCGTCAGTGCAGTGGCGCGTTAGTGCCGGGTGGATGGTCGAAGTGCTCCGGTACCGAATTTCTCCACTCGCAGAACCGGCCCGGCCCGACGATGCGAATCTATTTGGTAGACCTCAAATGACGGTCGCGTGCGACGTGGAGTCGGTTCCGGACAGGAGATGCACCGTGGTAGAGCGAATCGACCATCGGCGACGTCAGTACATGGTGGTGCTGGCTGCACTGTTCGTGTCCGTCCTCCTGGCGTCGTGCAGCTCCGGGTCCAAGCCTGGTGGCGGAGGTACGCACACCTCCTCCGGCACCTCGCCCAGTGGCAACTCCCAGCCGACGTCGTCGTCCGCGAGCACAGCCGCGCCGAGTGGCACCACCGTCGACATCAAGAACTTCATGTTCAAGCCGATGACCCTCTCCGTGGCGGTTGGCAGCAAGGTCACGTGGAAATTCGAGGACGCAGCGAACCACACCGTCGTCGCCGACGACAAGTCGTTCAGCTCCCCGTCGATGAGCAACGGGCAAACCTACTCGTTCACGTTCTCGAAGGCCGGCACCTACAAGTACGTCTGCTCCATCCACCCGTTCATGCACGGCTCTATAGTCGTGAAGTAGCACCCATGCCCGAAGCGAGAGCGATGCGCCGGCCGACCGCGGCTATCGTCGTCATATACGTGCTGGCGGTCGTCGTCGCCGCCGGCCTGGCCATCGACGCCTACGTGCACTTCGATCTGGCGTCGACCTACGATCCGATCACCACCGCGCACCTGAGCCAGGGTGATCTGTTCCGCATCGAAGGTGTCATCGCGATCCTCGCGGCAGTCGCGGTGCTGGCGCGACCGAGACGCTGGAGCGCGGCGCTCGCCGCGCTGATCGCCGGCTCTGCGCTGGCCGTTCTCCTGCTGTACCGGTACTCGATGATCGGGCAGATCGGGCCCATACCGTCGATGTACGAGCCGATCTGGTTCGCGGAGAAGACCGCCAGCGCCTACGCCGAAGCCGTCGCGTTCGTCGCAGCCGCCGTGCTGGTCTTGGTGCCCCGCACGCGAAGGCCTGGCACCACCAGTCACCGGCGACCGCGGCCTTCATGAGTGTCACGTCAGGCGCACCTCGCGCCGCCAATCCTCCGTCAGCTACGGCATGGACTGGACGTCGTCGAAGTCGGTCAGGTGCCGTTGTTGCGCACCGCCGAGCGGAGCGGCGCCGCTGGTGTTACGCGCACGATTGCTCGTGACCGGGGTGGCTGCGTCGTCGAGGCTCATACACAGCACACCGTCGTCGAGGAATGCGTCGCGGCGTAGCGACTGGCCGGTGTCGATGGCGTGATCCAGCACTCCGCCGATGAGGGCGACTTCCCCTACAGCGACTGGACCGCGCCCTATCGGACCCCCGCCGGCCGGGACGCCGTCATGGCCGCGCATGGCGAGAGCTTCGACCTGCTGCTTGGCCGTCGCACCTACGATATCTGGTCGGGCTTATCGCCAAAGGCGCCGAGCAATCCGATGGCGGACCGCCTCAATGCGGCGAAGAAATATGTCGCTACCCACCGTCCGGAAAGTCTTGAATGGGGTCCGTTCGAAGGCCTTGGACCGGACATCGTCGAGGGCGTCGGCCGCATCAAGTCGCAGGACGGCCCGGGCCTTATCCTCTCGGGTAGCTCCACGCTGACATCGACGCTGATCGAACATGGGCTTGCGGATGAAGTCTTGCTGATCGTCTATCCGGTCCTGTTGGGCACGGGCAAGCGCTTCTTCGCGGAAGGAACCCCGGCACGGTCATACGAGTTCGCCGGCACGACAGCAACCCCGTCCGGCGTCATCCTCGGTACTTACAAGGTCGCCGGGCCTTTGAAGATCGCATAGGCGCCGTTCGTCCTCCTCTGCTTCGGCGGCTATCTGATCCACCTGCTCACGGGGACCGACGGGCTCGCCGCCGTCGTGAGCGGGATTGGCTTCCTCGGAGCGCTCGAGTTGGTCGTATCCATCACGCTGGTCAATCGCCCGCGCTTCCTCGTCCCCCCACCAGCGTTCCGAGCCGGGCTCCCTCGCCGGCCGCCGCGCTCGCCGCGGCCGGCGGCGCAGAGTGGTGCCGCTCGGACGAGCGGCCCGCACGATGCGCGTCAGGGCGACTTCGCCTGCCGATGCCTGGCGCGCAACAGCGGCAGGAAGAGCAGCAGCGCGACGATCTGGACGGCGACGGTGAAGGTGATGGCGGCGTCGATCGAGATGTCATACAGAACGCCGATCAGCGCCGCCCCGACAAGCCAGGCAAGCCCGTAGACCGCGGTAAAAGTGCCGTACCCGACGCCGCGTCGCTCTCGCGGGACGAGGTCGGCCACCGCCGCACGCATGGTGGACTCGTGCACGCCCATCAGCGCTCCCCACAGCGCCGCACCGATCCACACGAGCGGCACCGAGACGGAGAAGGACAGGAACGGGACGAGAGCACCGAGTACGGGAAGCACGCCCAACCCGCGCAGCCCGATGCGGTCGTACACCGATCCCGAGGCAAGCGACGCCAGCGCCGCGGCTCCCATCGCCACGGCATACATGACCGGGATCTGGGCCGGCGTGACCACGTGCCGGTGCTGGAGGTGGTAGGCCAGGACGGCGAAGGTCGCGAACCCGGTGAGGGTGGCCGCAGTGAACGCCGCGTACTGCCAGTACGTGCGGCTGAATCCCCGCAGCGCGACCGGCCGGGTCTGGGTGCTCTGCACGGTGGGGTCATACGCACCGGGTACGGGCACCTGCCGGCGCAGGTAGACGAGGGTGAGCATCGCCAGCGCACCCGGAACAGCGAGGACGGCAAAGCCGACTGCGTAGCTGTGGTGCGCAGCGAGGATGGCGGCGACGACGAGCGGTCCGATGAGCGCGCCGGTCTGGTCGAGGGCTTCGTGCACCGCGAACACCCGACCGCGACCGAGGTCGACGCTGGCCTCGGCCAGCATGGTGTCGCGGGCCGGGGTGCGGACGGCCTTGCCGAAGCGTTCGCCGATGATGAACACGCACGCGAGCCACAGGGGTCCGGCGACGGCGAGCAGCGGCACCGACACCATCGTGATCGCGTAGCCGGTGATCGAGATGGCCCAGTGCCGTCCGGTCCGGTCGGACAGCCGTCCGGAGAACAGCCGGAAGACCAGCGCGACGGCCTCGCCGGCGCCGGTGATGATTCCCACGAGCGCCGCGGACGCACCGAAGGTGGCGAGGTACGGCCCGATGATGCTGCGGGCACCTTCGTAGACGAAGTCGCCCAGGCCACTGATGAGCCCGAAGACGAGCACGAACCGCATCGGCGACAACCGGTTCGGCCCCGAGTGCGGCGTGCGAAGGCCGGACGTCATAGCAACGCGAGGCCGAGGCCGGCCGCGGCGGCGGCAAGTCCGGCGGCGAAGCTGCCCACGATGTTGAGACCGGCCTCGAGCACGTCGCCGGTCTCGGCAAGGCCGACAGACTCCCACGCCCAGGTCGACAGGGTGGTGTATCCGCTGGCGAACCCGGTGCCGATGACCAGCGTCGGCGTGGCGGGCAGGCCGTGGTGCAGGGACAGACCGGTGACCAGGCCGAGCAGCAGGCTGCCGCTGACATTGATGAGCACGGTGCCGTACGGGAACTCCCCGCCGGTGCGGTGCTGGACGATCTGGTCGACGAGGTAGCGCACGACCGCGCCGAGACCGGCGGCGGCCGCAATGGCGACGGTCAGCATCCCGTCGCCTTGTGACTTCGTCCGGTGGGGTTGGCGACGTAGCGGATGACATCGACGTCATCGAGCATCACCAATCCGCCGGTGACCAGTTCGTCGAGGTCGGGCAGGAACTGCGCGATCCGCTCGGGCGCGTCGACGATGACGATGGCGACGGGCAGGTCTTCGGACAGACTGAGCAGCCGGGCGGTGTGCATGTGGCCGGTGGCGCCGAATCCTGCGGTGCCGCGGAATACGGAGCAGCCGGCGAGACCGCGCCGGCGGGCGCGATCGACGATTTCGCTGACAAGCGAGTGGTGGCGGTAGTGATCGGATTCGCCGACGAAGATGGTGAGTCGTTTCGCGCGACCCGGCAGCTTCATGACGTGCCCCTTTCCTGACGGGTGCGACGGCGGTTGGCCGCGACGGCGCGCGCGACAACCAGGCCGAACCACGCGGCGGCGAGACCACCGGCGACGGTGGCGGTGAGATACGCGACGGCCGTGCCGGGATGATGCATCGCGAACAGCCGGTCTGCGCTGACGACGACGGAGGAGAAGGTGGTCAGCGCCCCGCAGAATCCGGTACCGACAAGCGGCCGCAGATAACGCGACGGGACGATCTCGGCGGCGAGCACGACGACCAACGCGAGGATGAACGCGCCGGCGACGTTGACGCTCCAGGTTGCCCAGGGAAATCCGGTGTTCGGCGTGGGCCAGGCGGCGGTGACGGCGTAGCGGGCCCACCCACCCAGGCAGCCGCCGACGAAGACTGCGGCGACTACGTCGGCGCGCAGTGTCGGCCAGCGGGAGCGTCGGGCATGGTCGAACGGTGCGGCGCCCGAGTCGTGACCGTCGGCGACGAGCCTGCGCCGGCGTCGACGGCTACGGCGCAGCGCGCGCGTCACGCCGTTGTCAGCACGCGTCACGGACACCTCCCCCTGCAGGATGGAGAACCGTAGGGACCGTTGGCCGCAGCGCTGCGACGGTTATCGGCGGGCCCCACCGCCGTGACGCATGTTCACCGTACACAGGGCGATGGTGCCCTCGCGAGGACGACGATGGCTGCGGTTGGCTGTGTTCCAGGCCGTGGAACTGCTGTGGCGTGTGTGATCAGGCTGCGGCCTCGCGCGCGTCCTGCGACCCAGCCTGCGCCATCCTCGACACGTGATCAAACCGCACTCGCACCCGCCCCCGGGTGCTGCAGTGCGGATCGATCAGTCGGCTCCGGCCGCCCGTCGCGGCACCCCGGCGGCGCTTACCAAGTTGGCTGCGCTGGTGGCCGCGCCTATCGCGCGGCATCCCGTGAACGAACTCCTGCCTGGCGCGTGGGGCCGCCGTCACCAAACGCGACTCGCCGACGCGCTCTATGTCGAACTCGCCGTCACCCGCGGTCTGCCGCTCGTCACGACTGATCGTTGCCTGCGTGACGTGCCGGCAGCCGACATTGTGCACATGTGACCAATGAGCCCCGAGCGGCCGTGATCGGCGTCGGTGGCCTGAACCACCTTGAGCGATGGGCCGAGTTGCACGAATCAGTCCGAGAACAGGTGGCGGCGGTCGTCGGTCAACCGGCAGGCAGGACGAGGCGGAACGTGGTCGCGGCTTCGGTGGTATCGAGCTCGAGCTCGCCGTCGACGGCGCGAGCCAGGCGCCGAGCCAACGCGAGCCCGAGCCCGACACCGTCGTGCCGGTCTGCCGTGTCGACGCGGAAGCCCGGTTCGAAGATCCGTTCGGCGAGGTGCGCGGGCACTGGGGGGCCGTCGTTGGACACCGTGATGTCGATGCCGTGCTCGCTGCGGCGCGCATCGAGGCGAACCGTGTTGGTGGCGTAGCGAACCGCGTTGTCGACGACCGGTCCGAGGGCTCTGGACACCACGGCGCCATCGACACCGACGCGCAGGCCGGTGGCCGCCGCGCTCACCGCCGGCGACGCGGCAGCCGACGTGGTGAATTGCTCGAGGATCGGGTCGAGATTGGTGTGCCCCACCGGGTGACCGAGCTCCGTGCGGGCCGCAGCGAGCAAGGTGTCGATGATGTCGTCCATCGAGGTGGCGCTGGTGCGGATGGAGCGCAGCCCGTCTCGGCGGTCGGCCGGTGCCTCGTCGAGCGACAGGTCGATCTCGGCGATCATGCGTGCGAGCGGTGTGCGCAGCTCGTGCGAGAGCTCAGCGGACAGTTGCCGCTCGTGGCGCAGCACCGCCGCCAGCCGGTCGAGCAATCCGTCGAGGGTGACAGCGAGCGAGTTCAGTTCGGCGTACTGCTGATGGGGCCCGAAGCGTTGCGCCGGCGCGGAGACGCTCCAGTCCGCAGCCTGCCTGGTCATCGCCTCGACCGGGCGCAGGGCTCGCCCGGCCGCGAGCCGGAGCACCGGATACGCCCCGGCAAGAAGTAGCACCGTGACGACACCTGAACCGAGGATCGCCAGCTGCTTGGTCTCGATGTAGGGAGCGGTCTCGAGCGTGGCGACGACGCTACCGATACGCCGCTCGGGCGGACCCAGCGGAAGGACATAGAACCGGCGCCCTGCCTGGCTGGCATAACCGCGCCGGGCAGTTGCGAGGCTGTCCGCTGCGCGCTGCACCGCGGGGGACGCTCGCGGCCTCGCTACCGGACGTTTGCCGGCATAGACCCAGATGCTGCTCTCCAGTTCCCGGTCGGTCTCCGAGTCGGAGACGCCGACGATCACTCCCCGCTGCGTCTTCACGATCGTCGACACGGCCTGTGCGCGTACGCGCAACGTGTCGTCGACCTGGTGATCGAGTCGTGAGGACAGCGCGAAATCGAATCCCGCAGCCAGGACGACCAGCCAGCCCGCGATGACACCGAGTGCCAGCAACGAGACCCGGCCGCGCAACGTGCGGGTGGCGCGGCCCCGCTGCAGCGGCGCGCTCACTCGGCGGACACGACCTGGTAGCCGACGCCGCGGGCCGCGCGGATGCTCTGCGGCGCGCCCAGTTCGGCGAGCTTGCGCCGCAGCTTGCTCAGGTACTGATCCAGCGTGTTGTCGGACACGATGCCGCCGGCCGGCCACGCCGCCTCCCGCAGCTGCCGGCGCCGCACGACTGCTCGTGGCTCGACGATCAATCGGGCGAGCAGTTTGTACTCGATCGGCGACAGCTCGACGCTCGCGTCCCGGTAGCGCACGGCGTGGCTGACCGGGTCCATCCGCAGTCCGCCGGCATCGGTTGTGAGCGGCTGCACATGTCGTCGCACCAGCGCCTGCAGCCGGGCGAGCAGTTCGGGGAACGCGAACGGTTTGGTCAGGTAGTCGTCGCCGCCGGACGCGAAGCCGGACAGCCGATCGCCGATGTCCCTCCGTGCGGTCAGGAAGATGACAGGGGCGTCGATGCCACGGGCGCGGATCGCCTGGCAGACGTCGCGACCGTCCGAGTCCGGCAACCCGATGTCGAGCACGATGGCGTCCGGTGCGATCCCGACGCTCTTCACTGCGGACTCGCCGTCTACTGCGGTGACAACCTCGAAGTCATGCGCGCGCAGGCCGCGGGCAAGCAGGTCGCGCAGTCCGTGGTCGTCCTCCACTACGAGCACCCGGTACACGATCAGTGCGTCCAGACCCCGCGCAGCTGCGATCGGTGCGCGGCGTTGCCGATGGGCGGCAGGCCGTAGAGCCATTCGAAGGTGCGAAGCAGGTTGTAGAGATCCGCTCGGCCGTCGTAGCGGCCTGGTCGCACGCCGGCTCCCGCCACGACCGTCGGTACCTGGTTGCGTTGGCTGCCGTCGTCCTCGTCCCAGGTGACGACGAGCAGGCTGTTGTGCGTACGAGCCCATCTTGCGTAGGCGCCGAGGTGCAGCCGCAGCCACGTGTCGGCCTGCGTGATCGTGCCGTCATGCATGTCGTGCTGGAGGTTCGGGATGACGAACGACAACGTCGGCAGCCGGCGGTAGTCCGTGGGAAATGCGCTCAGCGGCTGGTTGACGGCGGCCGGCAGGTTGCTGAAATCGACCCAGGGGGCGTGCTTGCGGGCGTAAGCGCCGCTCGTGCAGCCGGTGTACCCGCTGCGGGGCAGTCCGTCGGAGTAGCCGACGAAGCTGCGGTGGGATGCGCGTAGCTGACTGGCGAGGTTGGCGCCGGGATAGTGGTGCGGGCACGAGTCGTCACTACGGTGCTGCGTCGATCCGGAGAATAACGCGAGGTAGTTCGGTTCGCTGGGGTGCGTCACCGCAAAGTACCGGGTCAGGGACACGCCGCTCGCGGCCAGCGAGGTCATGAACGGCGCGCTGGGACTGCGGTCGATGTCGGCGAACGAGTGGTTCTCCTCCACCACGACGACGATGTGAGCGGGCGGGCTGGGCCGAGTCACCCTTGGCCCAGTGGTCGATGCGGCGCCGGCCGAGCGTGAGGGCGTGTTCGATGCAGTCGGGCTCGCCGCGGCGGGCGTGCTGGTGAGTGACCTTGTGCTGGTGGGTGCGGCTCCGCCAGTGGAACTGCAGCCGGCCAGCAGCAGGCACAGCGCTCCGAGCACGAGGGGCACGCGCAGCGCCCTGCCGGTCATCGCAGTCCGAACCACACCAGCGATAGTGCCCCAGCAGCGATGCAGTACGCACCGAACGGACGCAGCGATCGGCCGGCGAGGTAGCGCGTCAGGAACCGGACCGACAGGTAGGCACCGACGCCCGAGAGCACCGACCCGAATACCACCTGCCCGCGTATCCCGTCGCCCAGCGGCCCGGCGAGGTCGCCGATCTTGAGCAGCCCCGCTGCCAGGATCACCGGCGTGGCGAGCAAGAAGGAGAAGCGCGCGGCGTCCTCCCGGGACAGGCCGCGGGCCATGCCGGTGCTTGTCGTGATTCCGGATCGTGAGATGCCCGGAGCCAGCGCGAGAATCTGCGCCGAGCCGATCTGCACGGCCCGTGCGAACGGAAGCTGCGCAAGTCGCCGATCCGAGATGGGGCCGCTGACCCGCTCGTCCACGTAGTCGCCGGCGTTCGTCTCGGACCGCCGTCGCGCCCGCTCGATCGCGAGCAGCACGAAGCCGTTGACGACAAGGAAGCAGGCGGTGGGCACCGGTCGCGAGAGTGTGGTGCGGAATGCATGCTCGGCGACCAGGCCGACGACGCCCACCGGGATCGTCGCGAGCACCAGCAGCCACGCAAGGCGCTGGTCGGCATCGGCGATCTCCCGGCGGGCAATGCTCGTCACCAACCCGCGCACGATGCGGATCCAGTCCCGCCAGAAGTACACGATGAGCGCGATCGCTGTCGCCACGTGCAGTCCGACGATGAACGCCAGATATGGGGACTCGGGAGCGCGGACGTTGAGGTCGTGCTGCCACGACCCGCCGATGACGGCGGGTACCAGCACGCTGTGTCCCAGGCTGGAGACGGGGAACAGTTCGGTGACGCCTTGCATGGCGCCGATGACCCCGGCCTCAAGCCAGTTCAGATGATGATGCACGTGCTGGAAGTTACTACAGAATATGTAGTAACCGGACGGGCTCTCAGCCCGTCCGCCAGCGCGAATCGGCCGGGCGGTTCAGTGCTCGGGCCTGTTGACGCGGTAGACGGTGTAGCCGTGCGAGCGCTCGAGCACCGGGTACGCGGTGAGGATGCGCTCGGTAGCCGTGCTGACCCCGGTCGCCGACCGGATCAGGATCATCGCGTCGCCGGAGAGCAGGTAGCGGCGAAGATCGTGCTGCCACCGCGCGTTGTGCGCTCGCGTGCGGAAGTGTCCGCCGTGGAGGGCGTCGACGTCGTATGTGCGGCCGCTGACGTCGACCCAGTTCGGGCAGCCATGCGCCAGGTCACGGCTCAGGGCGTCCAGCGCGATGAGTGCCATCGGCGAGTCCGCCATGACGCATCGGCTGCGCGTCACGCCGCTCGCGAGCTGGCTGCCTGGAAACGGCGCCACCCTGTTCAACGGCTGGGTGAACCTACCGACCGTGAGAGACGCGACGCCCGCGACCCGTGATCAACGCTGCGGCGAAGCCCGGCGTGACGCTCCCCCGCACGTGGCGATGGTGCGCTGCCGCGGCGACGACGATCGACGCGGACGCCGCGATGTAGCCGGAGTAGTAACTGATGTAGATCGGCGAGACAAGTAAGACGACGAGCTGCGCGACGGCAACGATCACGACAACTCGGCAGCGCCGCACGCGCCAGGCCGCGCACGCCAGCACCAGGGCCAGGACGGCGAGCGCGACGAGGATCGCAATTCGCTCGGGTAGCGCGAGTTTCTGCAATGGGCCGAGGGTCGAGAGCTCGCCGATGCGCTGGGCGCGCGAGCCCGTCATCGCGTGCCGGCGCAGCTGATCAGTGACGACCATCCGCCACATCGCGGTGTGCGCATTGACGAAGAAGGGCCCGTCGATCGCCGCCATGGCGACGCCCGCACCCGCGACCAGAGTCATGGCGGCACGCCGGCCGCCCGTCGACAACAGCCACGCCAGCACGACCACCAACGCCACGATCCACCAGATCTTGACGCTCGCGGCCACGCCGAATGCGACACCGGCCAGGAACACGCCCCGCCGGGTGAGCGAGGTTGCGCGGTGGGAGTCGGCGGCGTCCGGGCCGGCCGCGGACAGCAGCGCCAGCACGCCGCACAAGAAGGCGAAGCTGCCCAGCGGCTCCAGCCGCACGGACACCTCGGCACCGATCGCGCCGAACCACACCGCGTAGAAGCCGCCACCGAGCAGCGCCGCCGCCCGCGACAACTTCAGTCGCCGGGCGATCCGCACGACAAGTCCGGCGTTGATCGCACCCAGTAGCGCGAACGCCGCGTTGGCCACGACGAAACCCGTGTGGTCGCTCGTCAGCCGACCGAGTAGCGCGAAGGGGGTCAGCGCGAGTGTGAGCGCCGGCGGGTGCAGCAGAACGAGTCGTCGTAGGGCAGCCGCCCGAAGCTCAGCGCATCGGCCGACGCGTAGTACACGCCCGGGTCGTAGCCGAAGTTGCCCCACGGGCCGCCGCGGCTGAACCCCACGTAGGCCCACCGCAGCACTGCGGCGAGCGCCGTGACGAGCACGGCGTCGGGGATCCGAGCGCGCGCCACGCCCGTGATCGGCGCGGCGGGCGGCGGGCGCTCGTCCACATCGGTGGTCATCACTGTGAGCATCCGGCCGTCGAACTGAACCCAGCCTGACCGTTCCCGCCGGCTCGGGTCGCGCGGCGAACGTCAGAGCGGGCCTACCTCGAGGACGGAGATGACCGGCTCGCCCGCCACATCGCTGGCGTCCAGGTCGACGTCGGCAGTGATGCCCCAGTCGCGATCGCCGGCCGGGTCGTCGAAGACCTGGCGCGCGCGCCACGTTCGCGCTCCCGTCTCGCCGTGATCGAGATGCAGTAGCTGGGCGCTTCGGGCCTCGCCGCCGGTGCCGATGCGGTCGTACTCGGTGAAGTAGCGTTCCAGCGCCTCGCGCCACCGCTGCGCGTCCCAACCGGAAGCTGCGTCGAGCTCACCGAGATCGTCCGCGCGGCGCAGCGCAGCGAATTCCACCCGGCGGAACAGGGCGTTGCGGATCAGGATCGTGAACCCTCGGATATTGCCGGACAGCGTCTGCGGCGTGCCCGGCCGTGCCTCCGGCGGCTGGTCCGGCTCGGCGGCCGAGGTCAGCTGTTCCCATTCGTCGAGCAGGCTGGAGTCGACCTGCCTGACCAGCGTCCCGAGCCATTCGACGATGTCGTGAACGGTCTCGGTGCGTGCGCCGTCCGGCACACCCGAGCGCAGGGCGCGGTACGCGTCGGTGAGGTAGCGAAGCACCAGGCCTTCACTGCGGCGCAGGCCGTAGTAGGAGACGTACTCGGTGAACGTCATCGCTCGTTCCCACATGTCGCGCACGATCGATTTTGGGGACAGCTGGTCCTCGGTCAGCCACGGATGGCTGCCCCGGTAGATGGCGAATGCGGCGTACAGCAACTCCGCGAGCGGCTTCGGGTGGGTGACGTCGGCAAGCTGCGCCATCCGCTCGTCGTAGTCGAGCCCGTCGGCCTTCATCGCCGCGACAGCTTCGCCGCGCACCTGCCTCTGCTGCGCGGCAAGCACCTGCCGCGGGTCCTCCAACGTCGATTCGAGCACCGACACGACGTCAAGGGCGTAGCCCTCCGATTCGGGGTCCAGCAGATCGAATGCGGCGAGTGCGAACGTCGACAGCGGCTGGTTGAGCGCGAAGTTGGCCGGCAGGTCGGCGACCAGGCGGACGGTGGGGCCGCCCCCGCTGGGACGCTCGACGCGTTCCACCACGCCGGCAGCGAGCAGCGCCCGGTACGCGCGGATCGCGGCCCGCACGTGCAGCCGGCGCGCGGTCGCGTCGGGCGTGGCGCCGTAGATCAGCTCGCGCAGTGTCACGAACGCGTCGCCCTCGCGCACAAGCACGTTGAGCACCATCGCCGGCGTCACCCGGAAGTGCGAGCTCAGCTGTTCGGGCGCCCCGGTCTGCAGGCGCTCGTGGGTGTTGCGGCCCCACGAGACGAACCCGTCCGGCGGTTTCTTGCGCACGATCCTGCGGCGCTTCTTCTCGTCGTCGCCGGCCTTCGCCAGCAGCCGCGCGTTCTCCACCTCGTGGTCCGGGGCCTGGACGACCACGGTGCCGGCCGTGTCGAAACCGGTGCGCCCGGCGCGTCCGGCGATCTGCAGGAACTCCCGCACCTGCAGCTGACGCGTCCGCTGCCCGTCGTATTTCGACAGGGCAGCGAACACGACGGTGCGGATCGGGACGTTGATACCTACCCCGAGCGTGTCGGTGCCGCAGATGACCTTCAGCAGGCCGCTCTGCGCGAGCTGTTCAACCAGGCGCCGGTACTTCGGCAGCATCCCCGCGTGATGCACCCCGATGCCGTGGCGGATCAGCCGCGACAGCACTTTGCCGAACCCGGTGGTGAACCGGAAATCGCCGATCGCGGTGGCGATGGTGTCACGCTCGGCGCGGGTGGCGACGTTGATGCTGGTCAGCGACTGCGCGTGCTCGAGGGCGGCGGCCTGGGTGAAGTGCACGACGTAGATCGGCGCCTGATCGCCGGCGAGCAGGTCGGTGATGGTCTCGTGCAGCGGCGTGATGGCGTAGTAGTGGTGCAACGGCACCGGCCGTTCGACGTGCGCGCCGACGATCCGAGTTTCCCGCGAGGTTCGCTGTGCGAGATCTACCGCGAGCTCGGAGACGTCGCCGAGGGTCGCCGACATGAGCAGGAACTGCGCCCTGGTCAGCTCGATGAGCGGTACCTGCCAGGCCCAACCGCGATCCGGGTCGGCGAAGTAGTGGAATTCGTCCATAACGACGACGCCGAGCTCGCTGCCGGCGCCAGTGCGCAGGGCGAGGTTGGCGAGTACCTCCGCGGTGCAGCACAGGATGGGCGCGGCGGCATTCACCGCGGCATCGCCGGTCATCATGCCGACGTTCGCGGAGCCGAAGACGGCGCACAGCGCGAAGAATTTCTCGCTCACCAGCGCCTTGATCGGGGCGGTGTACACGCTGCGGACGCCGGCGGCGAGGGCGAAGTAGTGCGCCCCGACGGCGACGAGAGACTTCCCGGACCCGGTCGGCGTCGCCAACACGACATTGCTGCCGACGACCAGCTCGAGCAGCGCCTCGTCCTGTGCGGCATACAGCTCGATGCCCTGCCCGGTGACCCACTCGACGAATGCGGTGTACAGCCCGTCCGCGTCTGCCGCGCCGCCGGTGACCGGCGGCAGCGTGTCCGGGAGGAATCCGGCCGCGGTGAGGTCCATGTCACCGCTCAGCCTGCCCGAGCGATCGACGAGCCCGAACACCAGTGCCGGACGACCGGCATGCCCACCGTGCCGTCTGCGGCGTGTCAGGCGGTCGTCACCCGCGCGTGGTGCTGCGATGAGCCGGTGACCGAACCCGCAGAGACCTCGAGCCGGCCCACCCCGCACGGGCGCCACCCCGCCGTCATCGCCGTCGCGGAGCGGCGCGCAGCCGACGTCCAGCTGCGCCTCGCCGATCTGATCACCAAGTTCGCCGGCTCGATGCCGTTCGTCTACCTGCACATGGCGGTGTTCGCCTTCTGGATGCTCGTGCTGGAAAAGAGCCCGTGGCCGACGCTCACGCTGATCGTGTCGCTCGAAGCGATCTTCCTGTCGACTTTCGTGATGATCGGTCAGAACCGGCAGGCCGACTTTCAGCAGCGCAAGGCCGACCACGACTTCGTCGCCAACGAACTCGAGCTGCGCAACAACACCGACCTGACGCGACAGGTAGCCGAGCTGACCCGCGAGATCCACCGCAACGTGTGCGGCCCCCACAGGCCCGACGAATCCGGGTCGGGCTGAACGATGGGCCCGGCACCCAGTGCAGGCTTGTTGCTGCATCGTCCCGGGCCCGGCGGCCCACAGGTGCTGCTCGGCCACATGGGCGGGCCGTTCTGGGCGCGCAAGGACGAACGCGCGTGGTCGATCCCGAAGGGCGAGTACGCCCCGGACGAGGATCCGATCGCCGCCGCGCGTCGCGAGTTCGCCGAGGAGCTGGGCTCGCCTCCCCCGCCGGGCACCCCGGCACCGCTGGGCGACGTCCGCCAGCGCAACGGCAAGGTCGTCACCGCCTGGGCGCTGGCCGGTGAGTTCGACGCCGCGGCAGCGGTGAGCAACACCTTCGAGCTGGAATGGCCGCCGAAGTCCGGGCGCACGCAGGCCTTCCCCGAGATCGACCGCGCGCAATGGTTCGACCTCGAGATCGCGCGCCGCAAGATCGCCGCGGCGCAGGCGGAGTTCCTCGACCGGTTGGTCGCGCTCCTCGCGTCCTGAGCATCCGGAGCGGCGCAGTACGTTGGAGGCGTCCCCACACTCGGAAGACATCGAGGAGCCGGTTTGCGCACCGTCACCGCCTACGCCACGCCCGCGGCCAAGGCGCCGTTCGAGAAGACGACGATCGAACGCCGCGACCTCGGCCCGAATGACGTATTGATCAAGATCGCGTTCGCCGGGATCTGCCACTCCGACATCCACACCGGGCGCGAGGAGTGGGGCAAGGTCCATTTCCCGCTCGTGCCCGGCCACGAGATCGCCGGCACGATCGAGGAGATCGGCTCGGATGTAGCGGGTTTCTCCGTCGGCGACCGGGCCGGTGTGGGCTGCATGGTCGACTCGTGCCGCGAGTGCGAGAACTGCAAGGCCGGCGAGGAGCAGTACTGCCTGAAGGGCAACATCGGCACCTACGACGGCGTCGGACGCGACGGGCGCCCCACCGACGGCGGCTACAGCACGCACATCGTCGTCGACGAGAACTACGTCCTGCACATCCCGGACGGCATCGAGCTCGACGTCGCCGCCCCCCTGCTCTGCGCGGGCATCACCCTCTACTCGCCGCTGCGGCACTGGCAGGCGGGACCGGGCAAGAAGGTCGCCATCGTCGGCATGGGCGGGCTGGGCCATGTGGGCGTCAAGATCGCGAAAGCCTTGGGCGCGGAGGTCACCGTGCTGTCGCAGTCGCTGCGCAAGGAAGTGGACGGCAAGCGTTTCGGCGCCGACCACTACTACGCCACCAGCGAGCGCGGAACCTTCCGTGAGCTGCGCGGCACGTTCGACCTCATCGTCAACACCGTGTCGGCCGCCTTGCCGATGCAGCAATACCTCTCCCTGCTCAAGCTCGACGGCACCATGGTCAACGTCGGCGCTCCCGCGCAGCCGCTGGAGGTGCCGGCCTTCGCGCTGATCCCGATGCGCCGCAGCTGGGCCGGTTCGATGATCGGCGGCATCCGCGAGACGCAGGAGATGCTCGATTTCTGTGCCGAGCACGGCATCGGCGCGGAGATCGAGAAGATCAGCGGCGAGCAGATCGACGAGGCCTGGGACCGCGTGGTCGACAGCGACGTCCGCTACCGCTTCGTCATCGACACCGCGACCTTCGCCAGCTGACCGGAGGAGGCGGCCATGACCGACACCCTCGCCCGGCACCATCATGTCGTCGTGATCGGTTCGGGTTTCGGCGGCTTGTTTGCAGCCAAGAAGCTCAAACGGGTCAACGTCGAGGTGACAATGATCAGCAAGACGACGCACCACCTGTTCCAGCCGCTGCTCTACCAGGTCGCCACCGGCATCCTGTCCGAAGGCGAGATCGCCCCCGCCACCCGCGAGGTGCTGCGCCGCCACAAGCGGGTGCAGGTGCTGCTCGGTGAGGTAGTCGGCATCGACCTCGCCGAGCACACCGTCACGTCCGCCGCAGGCGGCATGACCACCACCACGCACTACGACTCGCTGATCGTCGCCGCGGGTGCCACCACGTCCTACTTCGGTAACGACGGCTTCCAGAACTACGCACCCGGCCTGAAGTCGATCGACGACGCGCTTGAGCTGCGGGGGCGGATCCTGTCCGCCTACGAGTACGCCGAGCTCGAACACGATGAGCAGGCCCGCACCGAGTGGATGACCTTCGCGGTCGTCGGCGCGGGCGCCACCGGGGTCGAGATGGCCGGGCAGATCTCTGAGCTGTCCCGCCGCACGCTGAAACACGACTTCCGCGCGATCGACACCCGCAACACCCGCATCGTGCTGGTCGATGCACTCGACGACGTCCTCGGGGCCTTCGGCACGAGGCTGTCCGCGAGCGCGGCCAAACAACTCCAGAAGCTCGGCGTCGAGATCTGGTTGGCCGAGAAGGTAATCATGGTCGACGAGCACGGGCTGACCGTCGAGGACAAGAGCGGCGCCCGTGCCCACATCCCGGCGCGCACGATTATCTGGGCTGCCGGCGTCAAGGCCTCGTCGCTGACGCGGACGCTCAGCGAGCAGACCGGCGCGGCCGTCGATCGCAGCGGGCGCATCTCGGTGCAGCCTGACTGCACCCTGCCCGGACACCCGGAGGCGTTCGTGATCGGCGACATGATGACGCTCAACGGCTACCCGGGCGTCGCGCAGGTGGCGATGCAGCAGGGTGCCTACGCTGCCGAGCAGTTAGGTCGCCGGCTGCGCGGCAAGGCCGACAAGGGCCCGTTCAGCTACTTCGACAAGGGCAGCATGGCCACGATCTCGCGTTTCCGGGCTGTCGCCAACGTCGGGCCGCTGCGCTTCGGCGGGTTCATCGCGTGGCTGCTGTGGCTCGCGGTCCACGTCCTCTACCTCGTCGGGTTCAAGAACCGGGTGACCACGGTGCTGCACTGGGCCGTCTCCTTCCTCGGCCGCGGCCGCGCGCAGCGCGCCACGACCCATCAGCAGCTCGTCGGCCGCGTCGCGCTCAACGAGCTGGACCTGCCGGATCTCGCCCAGCCGCCGGAACACGACGCCGAGCGTGCTCGGGTAACACGCGCGGCGAACCGCGGTTGATCCGGTGCTGACCCTGCTGATCCCGCTCGGGCTGATCGTCCTCACCGCCTTCGCGCTCGTAGCCGCGCTTGCGGCCAGCGCGGCTTGGTGGGTCGCGGTCGCCGTGCTGGGGATATTCGCGATCATCGCGTGCTACGACGTCACCCAACGCCGCCACTCGATCCTGCGCAACTACCCGGTCGCCGGGCACATGCGCTTCCTGCTCGAGAAGATCCGCCCGGAGATCCAGCAGTACTTCATCGAGCGCAACTACGACGGCCGTCCCTACGACCGCGACACCCGCACCGTGATCTACGAGCGCGCGAAGGGCATCCACGGCGAGCTGGCCTTCGGCACCGAGCGCGAGGTCAACGAGGTCGGCTACGAGTGGGTGCTGCACTCCTCCTCCCCGCGTGAAGCGCCGAAGGAACAGCCGCGCGTGCGCATCGGCGGCCCGGACTGCACCAAGCCCTATGACATGGCGCTGCTCAACGTCTCGGCGATGAGCTTCGGTGCGCTGTCGGCCAACGCGATCCTCGCGCTCAACGCCGGCGCCAAGGCCGGCGGTTTCGCCCACGACACCGGCGAGGGCGGGCTCACGAAGTACCACCTCGAGCACGGCGGCGACCTGATCTGGGAGATCGGCAGCGGCTACTTCGGCGCACGCACCAAGAACGGCGATTTCGACGCGGACATGTTCCGCGACAAGGCCGCGAACGACCAGATCAAGTGCGTGTCGCTGAAGCTGAGCCAGGGTGCGAAGCCCGGCATCGGCGGCGTGCTGCCGGGTGCGAAGGTGACGAAGGAGATCGCGGACGCGCGCAACGTGCCGCAGGGCGAGAAATGCGTCAGCCCCGCCGCGCATCGCGTGTTCCACACGCCGCGCGAACTCGTCCAGTTCATCGGCCGCATGCGCGAGCTTGCCGATGGCAAGCCGACGGGCTTCAAGCTGTGCGTCGGGTACCGGCACGAGCTGCTCGCGATCTGCAAGGCGATGGTGGAGGAGCAGATCACGCCGGACTTCATCGTCGTCGATGGCTCCGAGGGCGGCACCGGCGCCGCGCCGCTGGAGTACGAGGATCACTTCGGGACGCCCCTGACCGACGGGCTGATCATGGTGCACAACGCGCTGGTGGGGACGGGCCTGCGGGACCGGATCAAGCTCGGTGCCAGTGGCAAGGTCTCGACCGGCACCGACATCCTCAAACGCCTCATCCAGGGCGCCGACTACACCAACGCCGCACGGGCGATGATGATGGCGACCGGCTGCATCCAGGCGCAGAAGTGCCACACCAACGAGTGTCCCGTCGGTGTGGCGACCCAGGATCCGCGTCGCCAGCGCGCGCTCGTCGTCGCCGACAAGGCGCCACGGGTGCAGCAGTACCAGGCAGCGACCGTCGCGCAGGCACAGCAGATGATCGCGTCGCTCGGCCTGTCCGGCCCGGCGGATCTGCACCCGGCGATGCTGATGCGCCGCATCGACCACGTCCGCACCGCGAGCTATCTCGAGCTGTACGACTGGTTGGGGCCGGGCGAGCTGCTGCACGAGGCGCCGCCCGACTGGGCCGCGGACTGGGCCGCCGCGAGCCCGGACAGGTTCACCCGTCAAACGAAAGGCCGCGTCGAATGAGCACCGTCGCCAAGATGATCGTGACCGCACTCGCCGACCAAGGGGTACGCACCGTCTGGGGGGTGGTCGGCGACGCGCTCAACCCGGTCACCGACGCGATCCGCGAAGAGGAACGTCTCGAGTGGATCGGGGTGCGTCACGAAGAGGTCGCCGCGTTCGCCGCCGGCGCGCAGGCCCAGCTGACCGGCACCGTCGGCGTCTGCATGGGCACCGTCGGCCCCGGCTCGGTGCACCTGCTCAACGGGCTCTACGACGCGAAGAAGTCACACGCGCCGGTGCTCGCAATCTGTGGGCAGGTGCCGCTCGCAGATCTCGGCAGCGACATGTTCCAGGAGGTCGACAACGACCTGCTCTTCCGCGATGTCGCGTGCTTCACCCGCACCGTAACGTCTGCGGAACAGGCGACGTCGCTCGTTGAGCAGGCCCTGCAGTCGGCCTATGTGGCGCCCGGCGTCGCCGTGCTCACGCTGCCCGGCGACGTCGGCAGCCTGGAGCTGCCCGAGGACGCGTCTCCGCCGAACGTCATGGTCGCGCATCCACCCACCTCTCCGGACACACCCGCGCTGCGCCGGGCGGCGAAGCTGATCAACGACGCGAAGAACGTGACGTTGCTGGTCGGCATCGGCGCGCGCGAGGCCCGCGGCGAGGTGCTCGCGGTTGCCGAGGCGCTGCGGGCGCCGATGGTGCTGACGCTGAAGGCCAAGGAGAACCTCGAGCGGGACAACGACTTCCAGGTCGGGCAGAGCGGGCTGATCGGCAATCCTGCCGCGCAACTCGCGCTGGAGAGTTGCGATCTGCTGCTTATGGTCGGCACCGACTTCCCGTACCGCGAGTGGTACCCGAAGGGCAAGACCGTGATCCAGATCGAAGCTCGCCCCGAGCACATCGGCCGGCGCACGCACGTCGATCTCGGGCTCGTCGGGCACAGCGCACCGACGCTGTCCGCTCTTGCCGGGCACCTCAAGGCGAAGAAGAGCGACAAGCATCTGAAGCTCAGCCGCAAGCTCTACGCAGAGTGGCTGGAGCGCCAGCACAAGCTCGCGCGGGCCGACTACGACAAGACGCTGATCGGGCGCGTCCGGGAGAAGTTCGACAACAGCAGTGACCGCATCCGGCCCGAGGCGTTGGCCCGCGCGCTCGAGCAGGCAGCCGACGACGACGCGATCTTCACCACCGACACAGGTATGTCGACGGTGTGGTTGTCGCGGTTCGTGATGATGACCGGCACCCGCCGGTTGCTCGGCTCGTTCAACCTCGGCTCGATGGCGAACGCGATGCCGCAGGCACTCGGCGCGCAGGCGCTGGACCGTACCCGGCAGGTGATTGCCTTCTGCGGCGACGGCGGCCTGTCGATGCTGCTCGGCGATCTGCTGACCGCCGTCGCCTACGACCTGCCGGTGAAGCTCGTCGTGTTCGACAACGGCCGGCTCGGCATGGTGAAGCTGGAGCAGGAACAGGGCGGCCTGCCGGAGTTCGGGACCGTGCTGCAGAACCCGGACTTCGCTGCCGTCGCTCGCGCCATCGGCCTGCACGGCGTGCGGGTCGAGGACCCGGCCGAGCTAGACGACGCGGTGCGTGCCGCGCTCGCGCACCCCGGCCCGGTGCTCCTCGACGTCCTCACCAATCCCGAGGAGATCTCGGTGCCTGGCAAGGTGAAGCCTGGGCAGGCCTGGGGGTTCGCCATCGCGAAGATGCGCGAGACCGTTCTCAGTCAGGGGGATGCGTGACCTGCTTCGAGGCGACCGTTGAGTCGAGCGCCAACATCAGCGCAGCACGCCCGCAGGTGTGGAAGGCGCTGACCGACCCGGTGCTGCTGCCGAAGCTGACGCCGCTGCTCAGCGATATCGACGTCGAAGGCGACAAGTGGCACTGGCACATGATGAAGATCGCGGCGCTCGGGGTCAGCGTCGTGCCGGTCTTCACCGAGACGATGACCTTCGAGGACCAGAAGCGCATCGAATACGCCCACACGCCGCCGCGCGGCAAGCGCGAACGCGCCGGCGCCGAGGGAACCTACGAGCTGTCCGACGTCGAGGGCGGGACGCACCTGGCGATCAGGCTGACGCTGCGGGTGGATCTGCCGCTGCCGAAGGCATCCGCGCGCGCTGTGCAGCGGGTCATGCGCAAGACGATGGAGCGCACCGGCGAGAAGTTCTCGGCCAACCTGCTGCGGCACCTGGACGCCCACGAAACGTGAACTCTCCCGCAGCGGCGTTCAGCCGTCGGCCTCGATCTCGTCCATCGTCCGACCGGTGAGCACCGACGCCGGATGGGTGCTTGTCGGGTTGCGCCGCGCGTCTGCCTCGGCGTCCTTCTTCTTGACCAGCAGCCACATGCCCTCGCCGCGCGTGCGGATCAAGCTGTAGCCGCCGCGCAGCTTCTCCCCTGCCAGCACGAAGGACAGGTGTCCCCGCTCCAGGCCCGCGCCGGCCGTCAGCTCGCCGCGCGCGTCCGCGCTGACGTTGCGGTAGGTGCCGCGGTCCCAGACCTGGACGATGCCGCCGCCTCGCCGCTGGTGCGACAGCACGCCCTCGTACAGCTCGTAGTCCATCGCATGGTCAGGGGTGCGCTTCGCGAGCCGGCGCTGCTGCGGATCGGTGGACGGTCCCTTCGGCACCGCCCAGGAGACGAGCACGCCGTCGATCTCGAGCCGGAAGTCGTAGTGGTCGGCGGTCGCGAGGTGGTGCTGGATCACGAAGTGCGGATCGGGCATGTGCGCTCAGCCGCGACCGACGGCCTTCTCCAGCTGCGACTTCGACATCGTCGAACGCCCGGCGATGTTCTTCTTCTTGGCCTCCTGGTAGAGCTGGGCCTTCGTGCGCCCACCGGCCCCCTTGTGCGAGCGCAAGCCCCCGCGGCTCCCGGAGGAGATGTCCTCGGTCGAGGTCTTGCTGGCCTGTTTCGCCTCGCCCGAGCGCGCCCGAGCCTTGTTCACCGTGCGAGCCGCGATCTCCTTCGCGGTGTCCTCGCTGCGCCCGCGCTCTTCCAGGCTGTCCTTGATGTCGTCGTACTGCTTCGCGCGCTTCTTGCTCCACCCCGGCTGTGGCATGCGCCTCTCCTTCCCTCGTCTGAGTCGTACCCGGATTGACGGATCACGCGATCGACGAAACGCTGCCGGTGTGCTGGGACTACCCGACAAGATCAAGGCCTGCCTCTTCGACCTGGACGGCGTGCTGACCGACACCGCCGCCCTGCACCGCAAGGCGTGGGGGGCGACGTTCGATCCCGTGCTCGATGCGCACGGCCAGCAGCCGTTCTCCAACGAGGACTACAACGACTACGTTGACGGCAAGCCCCGTCTTGACGGCGTGCGGGATTTCCTCGCGTCCCGCAAGATCGACATACCGGACGGCGGCGACGACGACGCTGCCGACGCAGAGACGGTGCACTCCATCGGGCAGCGCAAGAACGACCGGGTGCTGCAGCTGATCAAGGACGAGGGGGTCAAGGTGTTCCCCGGTTCGCGCCGTTACCTCGAAGCAGCCGTCGAATCGAAGCTGCGACGAGTGGTGGTGTCCTCGAGTGCGAACACCAAGGACGTCCTCGCGGTCACCGGGCTCGCGCAGTTCGTCGAGGATCGCGTCGACGGCGTGACGATCACCGAGACCGGCATGCCGGGCAAGCCTGCCCCGGACTCCTTTCTCGCCGGCGCCGAACGCGTCGGCGTCGACGCGTCCGAGGCGGCGGTGTTCGAGGACGCCACCGCAGGCGTGCAGGCCGGGCGCAGCGGCAATTTCGGGTTCGTCGTGGGGGTGAACCGGCACGGCGCCGCGCATGCCGAGGCGCTACGCGAGCACGGCGCGGACATCGTGGTGGCCGACCTCGCCGAGCTGCTGTGAGCGAGCAACGCAGCTCGGTCGGGCGCAGCGAGCGGTTCCCGGCCGAGCCGTGGTGCGTGCGGGAGGTCGGCCTCGACCAGGCGTCCCTCGCGCAGAGCGAGTCGCTGTTCGCCCTGTCGAACGGGCACATCGGGGTGCGCGGAAATCTCGACGAGGGCGACCCGTACGGTCTGCCGGGCACCTACCTCAACTCGTTCTTCGAGACGCGGCCGCTGCCCTACGCCGAGGCCGGCTACGGCTATCCGGAGTCCGGGCAGACCATCCTCAACGTCACGGACGGCAAGCTGATCCGGCTGCTCGTCGACGACGAACCGCTCGACCTGCGCTACGGCGACATCGTCTCGCACGAGCGCGTGCTCGATCTGCGCCGCGGCGTGCTCGAACGTACCCTCGAGTGGTGCTCGCCGGCCGGCACCCGCGTGCGCATCCGCAGCACCCGGCTGGTGTCGCTGACGCGCCGGTCCGTGCTCGCCATCCGATATCGCGTCGAGCCCGTCGACCGGCCCGTGCGCGTGGTCGCGCATTCCGAACTCGTCTCCAACGAGGAAGTTCCGCGACAGTCAGGAGATCCGCGGGTGAGCGCGGCGATGGAGAATGCGCTCGAGCCGGTGGAACACGGCGGCAGCGGGCTGCGCGCGCTGCTCATGCACCGCACCCACTCGAGCAAGCTGCAGATGGCCGCCGCGATGGATCACCTCATCGGGGCACCCGACGGCAAGTACATGAGCGAGCACGCCGCCCATCCCTACTGGGCCCGCATCACCGCTGCCACCCAACTGGAGCCCGGCGAGCACCTGGAACTCACGAAGTTCGTCACGTACGGGTGGTCCAGCCAACGCTCGGTCCCGGCGCTGCGCGATCAGGTGTCCGCCGCGCTGACGAGCGCGTTGGTCGCGGGATGGGACGGGCTGGCCCGCGAGCAGGCCGCCGCCTACGCCGACTACTGGGCCGGCGCGGACGTCGAGATCGACGGGCCGGTCGAGATCCAGCAGGCGGTGCGCTTCGGGCTGTTCCACGCCTACCAGGCCGCGGCCCGCGCCGAGCAGCGTGCGATCCCGGCCAAGGGACTCACCGGTCCCGGCTACGACGGGCACGCATTCTGGGACAGCGAGATGTTCGTCCTGCCGCTGCTCTCGGCCACGGCCCCGAACGCGGCCGCCGATGCGTTGCGCTGGCGGCACACGACTCTCGACCTTGCGCTCGAGCGAGCGAAGACGCTGCGCCTAGGTGGTGCCGCGTTTCCGTGGCGGACCATCCGCGGACAGGAGTGCTCGGCGTACTGGCCGGCCGGCACTGCCGCGTTCCACGTCAACGCCGACATCGCCGTCGCGGCGGCGCGGCACCTCTGGTGGACCGACGACGCGACGTTCGGACGGATATACGCGCTGCCGCTGCTCGTCCAAACCGCCCGGCTGTGGGTGTCGCTCGGCTACCGCGGCGACGACGACCGATTCCACATCGACGGCGTGACGGGGCCGGACGAGTACAGCGCAATGTGTTACGACAACATTTACACGAACCTGATGGCCGCGCAGAATCTGCGCGGCGCGGCCGTCGTGGCACGGCGCTGGCCGGACGATGCCGCCGAGCTGGAGGTCACGGACACCGAGATCGACAACTGGAACTGGGCCGCGGAGCACGTCGCCGTGCCCTATAGCCGCAGCAAGCAGGTGCACGAACAGTCGCGCGGGTTCACCGAGCACGAGGTCTGGGACTTCGAGCACTCCTACCGCAACGACGAGTACCCGCTGCTGCTCAACGTCCCGTACTTCGATCTCTACCGCAGCCAGGTGGTCAAGCAGGCCGACCTCGCGCTGGCGCTGCACTGGGCCGGGGACGCGTTCACGGCGAAGGAGAAGGCGCGGGCGTTCGACTACTACGAACGGCTCACCGTGCGCGACTCGTCGCTGTCTGCGTGCACGCAGGCGGTCGTGGCTGCGGAGGTCGGCCACCTCGATCTCGCCTCCGACTACCTCGCCGAGGCGGCACTGCTCGATCTGCGCGACACCCACCACAACTCCAAGGACGGGTTGCACATCGCGTCGCTGGCCGGCGCGTGGCTCGCGTTGGTGGCCGGCTTCGGCGGGCTGCGCGACTGCGGGGACCAGCTGATCTTCCGTCCGCAGCTACCGCCCGGCTGGCAACGGCTGCGCTTCGGGGTGCGCTTCCGCGGGCAACGCATCCACGTCGACATCGCACCAGGCAACGTGACGTACACCCTCGACGGCGCAGAGTCCGTGCAGGTGACGCATCGCAGCCGGGACAAGGCGGAGGACGTGACACTCAAGCCCGGCAAGCCGGTGAAGCGTCGGTGGGCTCGGGTCAAGCCGCTCTCGCCGCGGCCGCCTCAGCCGGTGGGTCGGGAACCCCGCGGCGCGCTCTAGCCGAGGGTCATCTCCACTCCTCTCCCGTCCCTCCCCTCCCTTTCTTGTGGTTCCAGATGACCGCTTCGACGCGTCTGAAGTGGTTATCTGGACCCACAAGGAGGAGCGACGGACGCGATCTTGCCGGAGGGTGCACGGTGCGTCGACGATGATGAGGTCATGGACATCGGGCCGGCGTGGACTCCCGAACCGCCATACACCGCGGTGATCTTCACCTCCGTTCGCAACGACGGCGGCGACGACGACTACGCCGCGATGTCGCACGCTATGGAGCAGCTCGCGGGTGAGCAGCCGGGCTACCTCGGGATCGAGAGCGCCCGCGAGCAGGTGGGCATCACCGTGTCGTACTGGGCGAGCGCGGCAGACGCCCGGGCCTGGAAGGGCGTGGCCGAGCACCGCGGCGCACAGCGACTCGGCCGCGAGAAGTGGTACCGCACCTATCGGGTACGCATCGCCACCGTGGAACGCGAATACGGCCGCTGATCAGCCACGTACCCGCCGCCGGGGGACGCGCGCTGCGAGGACCTCGAAGTACACCAGCTTGCGATACTCATCGAAGACCTGCTCTAGCCGCCTGCGGTCGACCGGATTCTCGCGTTGCTGCGCACCGATGAGCAGGTTCAGCGCGATCCGGGCCAGCAGCCGCGCGCGGGGGCGATCGACGCCGATCGCTGCCACCGCATCGACGAGCAGGCGTTCACGCCGTTTGTCCACGCGGGCCACGACCTCGGCCACCTCGGGCAGGCTGCGCCCCCAGGCGCGAATCGCGGCCTCCGACTCGTGCGGCAGATCGACTGCGATGTCGACGACGACGTCGACGCGCCGATCCGGGTCCCGCTCGGCACGTGCTGCCGCGATGAGGCGGTCGCTGTGCTCGGCCTCCCAGTATGCGAGCAGCGCCTCCGCGAAGCTCGGCATGCCGCCGAAGTGGTGGTAGAAGGAGCCCTTCGTGACATTCAGCCGCTCTCCGAGGCTGGCGATCGTCAGACCGTCGCTGCCCACCGTCGCGAGGATCTCGAGCGCTTCCCGGAAGTAATCGGACGTGCTCAGCCGCTCCACGCGCTGCTCCTCGCCGCCTGCCAGCCCGACCAGCGGGTGACAGCCACGACCACCATCGGACCACGCGGCGGCTGCTCGACGTATGCCCGGTACCGAGCCGCGAGGAGCTCGACGCCGACCGGTTCGGCGGCCACGTCGACCACCTGTGCCGTGCCGTCGGCCCGCGCCCACCACAGCTGGGTCCAGTCCTCGTCATAGCGGTCGGCGAGCACGCTCACCGCCGGGTTCGCGGCGATGTTCGACAGGCGCCGCAACGCCCGCGTCGACTTCGGCTTGGCGTCGACGGCGAAGTACACCCTGTCGCCGGCGACCGCGAAGGTGATCGGGACGAGGTGCGGCACGCCGTCCGCCGACACCGTCGCGAGCCGCGCCACGCGGGCGTGCACGAACCGGTCCCGCGCCAGGTCCGCGCTCATTCGCACGGTGCGAGCGTAGATGTGTCGGCCGATCATGGTGGGATAGACCGCATGAGTTCCGCGCACAACCCGCAGGCCGGGAGGATCGTCGTCAACGAGCTGACGAAGGTCTTCAACGGCAAGATCCGCGCCGTCGACCGGCTCAGCTTCACCGTCGAGCCGGGTTCGGTGACCGGCTTCCTCGGACCCAACGGAGCGGGCAAGACCACGACGCTGCGCATGGTGCTGGGGCTGGTGAACCCGACCGGCGGGCAGGCCACCATCGGCGGGCGGGTGTACCGGCAGTTGGACGACCCGTCCCGCACCGTCGGCGCGGCTCTGGAGTCCTCGAGCTTCCATCCGGCGCGCACCGCCCGAAACCACCTGCGGATCATGTGCACTGTCGCCGGACTGCCCGTGCAGCGCGCCGACATGATGCTCGACGTCGTCGGATTGCGTGACTCGGCGAGGCGCAAGGTGCGCGGCTACTCGATGGGCATGCGGCAGCGTCTCGGGCTGGCGGCCGCGTTGCTCGGTGACCCCAGCGTTCTCGTGCTCGACGAGCCGGCGAACGGCCTGGATCCCGAAGGCATCCGGTGGCTGCGTTCGCTGCTGCGCGATCTCGCCAATCAGGGCCGGACCGTCCTGGTGTCCAGCCATCAGCTCAACGAGGTGCAGGAGATCGCCGATCGCGTCGTCATCCTCAACCGCGGGCAGCTCGTCAGCTCGGGATCCATCCACGAGCTCACCGCAGGCAGCGATTCGGTGCTCGTCCGCACGCCGAACCCGCAGCCGCTGCTCGACGCGCTCGGCCGGCACAACGCGCAGGTGCAGCACGGGGAGGGCTCGAGCCTGCAGGTCAGGGGCGTGCCCATCGAGCAGATCGGCCGTCTCGCCCACGAGACCGGCGTCGAGCTGCACGAACTCACCAAGCAGCGCTACGACCTGGAGGATCTGTTCTTCGCCCTCACCTCAGGCGGGCAGCAGCAACAACCGCCGCCGCAACAGCAACCGCCGCCGCCGGGACCACCGCCCGCGCCGATGCAAGGAGGCGCGCGATGATTCGCCTCATCCGGGCCGAGTTCCTGAAGCTGCGAACCACTCAGGTGTGGTTCTGGCTGCTGCTCGGCACGATCGCGATCAGCGCGCTGCTGGTGGTGGCACAGATCGCGCCGAGTGACGGCGTCCAGAACGCCTCCGACGTGCCTGACCTGTTCGCTTCGTCGAGCAGCGCGTACATCATCGTCTTCGTGCTCGGCGTGCTCGGTGTGACGACCGAGTTCCGCTATCAGACGATCACCCCGACCTTCCTGCAGACCCCGTCGCGGTGGGCGATCATCACGGCGAAGTTCCTCACCTACGCGATCCTCGGTGTGCTGTACGCGCTCGTCGCGGTGGCCACCCAGCTGCTGATCGCCATCCCGTGGCTGTCCTCGAAGAACGTCAACGTCGACCTCGGCGACTCCGACGTCCTTCATTCGATCGTCGGCGTATTCGGTGTCGTCGCCCTGTTCGGCATCGTCGGGCTCGGCGTCGGCGCGCTGATGCGCAACCAGGTGGTGGCCGTCGTGGTCGGCATCGTGTTCCTGCTGATCGTGCAGAACATCCTGCTGGCCATCCCCGGCGTGCGCGAGGCATGGCCGTTCACCCCGAACGGCGCCAGCCAGGCGATCCTGCACACCACTGGTTCGACCGAGGTCACCGACGGCGTGCACCTCACCTCCACCGGCGTCGGCGTCCTTGTCCTCGTGCTGTGGTCGCTGGTCCCGGCAGTCCTCGGGGCGGCCTTTTCGATGAACCGGGACATCACCTGACAGGCTGGTCGCTCATCTCGCCGCCGGGCGTGACGCGTAGGCTGATCCGTTGCTAGCGCATCGAAAAACGACCTGAGGACGGCCTGGCGACAGTGGCGACGACGCAGCAGCCGACAAGCACCGACAACCCCTCCGCACTCGGCGACTTCGGCGCCAACGAATGGCTCGTCGCGGACATGTACGAGCGCTATCAGGCCGACCCGGGCAGCGTCGACGAAGCCTGGCACGACTTCTTCGCCGACTACCGAGGCGGCTCCTCCGCGAACGGGCACGCCGCAGACGACACGGACGCAGACGACACGGACGCCGACGACACGGACGCCGACGATGCACCGGGCGAGCAGGACGCTGCCGCGCCCGCCGAGACCAAGGCCACCGGGCCCGCGCAGCCCAAGGCCGGGGAGGCCGCGCCCGCCGAGGTGAAGACCACCGAGGTGCATGCGGACGAGGGCAAGCCGGCTGATGCCAAGCCCGTCGAGACCCGACCGGCGAGACCCAAGACCGACGACCCCAAGGCCACAGCCGACAAGCCGCCCGCCCCGGCCGACGCGGTTGCCACGAGCAGCACCACCCTGCGCGGCGCGGCAGCGCGCGTCGTGGCGAACATGGAGCAGTCACTGCACATGCCGACCGCCACCAGCGTGCGGGCCGTGCCGGCCAAGCTGCTCTTCGACAATCGCGTAGTGATCAACAACCACCTGCGCCGTGCCCGCGGCGGCAAGGTCAGCTTCACGCATCTCATCGGCTATGCGGTGGTCAAGGCACTGGGCGTCCACCCCGAGATGAACAACGCGTTCGGCGAGGTGGACGGCAAGCCCGCGGTCCTCACCCCTGAACATGTCAACCTCGGCATCGCCATCGACCTGGTGGGCAAGAATGATTCGCGCTCGCTGGTCGTCGCGTCGATCAAGGCGGCGGAGGCACTCGACTTCGCGACGTTCTGGAACGTCTACGAAGACATCATCCGGCGCGCTCGTACCGGAAAGCTGACCACCGAGGACTTCGTCGGCACAACGCTCAGCATCACCAACCCGGGCACGATCGGCACGAACCACTCGGTGCCACGGCTCATGCAAGGCCAGGGCACCATCGTCGGCGTCGGCGCGATGGACTACCCGGCCGAGTACACCGGCATGAACCCCGACCAGCTCGTCGACCGGGCGATCAGCAAGATCATGACACTGACGTCCACCTACGACCACCGCGTCATCCAGGGCGCGCAGTCGGGCGAGTTCCTGCGCACGCTGCACGAGATGCTGCTCTCCGACGACTTCTTCGACGAGATCTTCGCTGCGCTGCGGATCCCGTACGAGCCGGTTCGATGGCGGGTCGACCGCGACACCTCGCACGAGGGCCAGATCGGCAAGAACGCCCGCGTCATCGAGCTCATCAACTCCTATCGCAGCCGTGGGCACCTGATGGCCGACACCGACCCGCTCGAGTTCACCGTGCGCACGCACCCCGACCTCGACATCACCCAACACGGCCTCACCCTCTGGGATCTCGATCGCGAGTTCCCCGTGGGCGGTTTCGCAGGCAAGCGGCTGATGAAGCTGCGCGACGTGCTCGGTGTGCTTCGCGACGCGTACTGCCGCCGCGTCGGCGTCGAGTACATGCACATCACCGATCCCGAGCAGCGCCAGTGGCTGCAGGAGCGCATCGAGGTCAGCCACGCCGCGCCCACCCGCGACGAGCAGCTGCACATCCTGGGCCGGCTCAACGTCGCCGAGGCGTTCGAGACATTCCTGCAGACCAAGTACGTCGGTCAGAAGCGTTTCTCGTTGGAGGGCGCCGAAACCGTCATCGCGCTGCTGGACGCCGTGCTGGCCGAGGCAGCCGACCAGAAGCTCGACGAGGTCGTCGTCGGCATGCCGCACCGCGGCCGGCTCAACGTGCTCGCGAACATCGTCGGCAAGCCGTACGCGAAGATCTTCAACGAGTTCGAGGGCAACATCGACCCCGGCACCGCCCAGGGCTCCGGCGACGTGAAATACCACCTCGGTGCCGACGGCACGTTCCATTCCCCCGAGGGCAACGAGATCGTGGTCACGCTCACCGCGAACCCGTCGCATCTCGAAGCCGTCGATCCGGTGCTCGAGGGCATCGTGCGCGCCAAGCAGGACCTGCGCGACCTCGGGGACGACGGCTACACCGTCCTACCGGTGATGATGCACGGCGACGCCGCGTTCGCCGGTCAGGGCGTCGTCGCCGAGACGCTGAACCTCTCGCAGCTGCGCGGCTACCGCACCGGCGGCACGGTGCACGTCGTCGTCAACAACCAGGTGGGCTTCACGACCTCGCCGTCGTCCTCGCGCTCGTCGCTGTACTGCACCGACATCGCGCGGATGATCGCGGCGCCGATATTCCACGTGAACGGCGACGACCCGGAGGCATGCGTGCGCGTCGCGGACCTGGCGGTGAAGTACCGGCGCGAGTTCCGCAAGGACGTCGTCATCGACATGGTCTGCTACCGCCGCCGCGGCCACAACGAGGCGGACAATCCGTCGTTCACCCAGCCGCTGATGTACGACATCATCGACAACAAGCGCAGCGTCCGGAAGCTCTACACCGAGGCGCTCGTCGGCCGCGGCGACATCACCCTCGGTGACGCCGAGGCCGCCCTGAAGGACTTCCAGTCCCAGCTGGAGAAGGTGTTCGTCGAGACCCGCGACGCCAGCGGCAAGGCGGCCCCGGAACCCGAGATCCAGCACGAGACGCCGTCGCAGCAGATCACGTCGGCCGTGTCTCTGGACGTCATCAAGCGCATGGCCGAGGCGTACGCGAACCCGCCCGAGGGCTTCACCGTCCACCCGAGGTTGAAGCCGCAGATCGACCGTCGGGTCGCCATGGCGAGTTCCGGCAACGTCGACTGGGCCACCGCGGAGTTGTTCGCGTTCGGCTCGCTGGCGATGGAAGGACGTGCCGTGCGGCTGTCCGGTCAGGACTCCCGACGCGGCACGTTCACCCAACGGCACGCCGTGCTGACCGATCGCATGACCGGCGCCGAGTACACGCCGTTGCGCGAGCTGTCCGACGATCAGGCACCGTTCTTCGCCTACGACTCACTGCTGTCGGAGTTCGCCGCGGTGGGCTTCGAGTACGGCTACTCCGTCGCCCGCCGCGATGCGCTCGTCTGCTGGGAGGCCCAGTTCGGCGACTTCGTCGACGGCGCGCAGACGATCATCGACGAGTTCATCTCTTCGGGTGAGGCGAAGTGGGGTCAGCGCTCGGCGCTCACGCTGCTGTTGCCGCACGGCTACGAGGGACAGGGCCCGGACCACTCGTCCGGCCGGCCGGAACGGTTCCTGCAGATGGCCGCAGAGAACAACATGACGATCGCGATGTGCTCGTCGCCGGCGAACTACTTCCACCTGCTGCGCAGGCAAGGATTGTCGCCGGTCCGCCGCCCGCTGATCGCTTTCACGCCGAAGTCGCTGCTTCGGCTGAAGTCGGCCGTCAGCGAACTCGACGACTTCACCAGCGGCGCGTTCTCACCGGTGCTCGGCGATGCGTCCGTCGAGCCCGGCTCGGTGAAGCGCGTCCTGCTGTGCACCGGCAAGATCTACTACGACCTCGTGGGCGAACGCGAGAAGCGCGGGCGGGACGACGTCGCGGTGGTGCGGGTCGAGCAGCTGTACCCGCTGCCGGCGGCCGAGCTACAAGCCGAGCTCGGCCGCTACCCCGGGGTCGAGGTGGTGTGGGTGCAGGAGGAGCCGACCAATCAGGGGGCGTGGCCGTTCATGGCGCTCAACCTGCCCGAGCACCTGGAGGGTCGTCCGCTGCTGCGCGCATCGCGGAAGGCCTCCGCGTCCCCGGCTGTCGGTTCGATATCGGTGCACGAGGCCCAGCAGAGGGACGTCGTCGCCACCGCCTTCGCGTGACCGGCACGCCCGCGCACCCCGTCTTTCCCGCGGCCGCCCCTCCCGTTGACTGGTGCGTTTCGGGTTCACTGGTGCGTTGTACCGCACCAGTCGACGGATAGCGCACCAGTCAACTGAGGGGGAGCTCGCGTGGAGGACATCCGGTGGGGCATTCTCGGCGCCGGCGGCATCGCCGCAACGGTGTCCGCGGACATCGCCGCAACCCCGGGCAACGTGCTGCACGCCGTGGCAGCACGTGACCCCGAGCGGGCCGCCGCCTTCGCCACCGCGCACGGCGTGGCTCGCTCGCACGCCGGCTACGCCGAGCTGGTCACCGACCCCGACGTCGACATCGTCTATGTCGCCACCACGCACGGCCAGCATCTCGAGCACGCGCTGCTCGCCCTGCGTGCCGGCAAGCCGGTGCTGGTGGAGAAGGCCTTCGCGCTCAATGCAGCGCAGGCCCGCGAGATCGTCGCCGAGGCACGTGCGCGGCAGCTGTTCTGCATGGAGGCGATGTGGCTGCGCCTCAACCCGTTGATTCGCGCCGCCGTGGGCATCGCGGGCTCGGGACGCATCGGTGACGTCCTCGGCGTCCGGGCCGACCTGTCGCGGTACTTCCGCTACGACCGGTCACACCGCCTGTTCGACCTGGCCGCAGGCGGGGGCGCACTGCTCGATCTCGGCGTCTACCCGATCACCTTCGCCTGGCTGGTGCTCGGCCGCCCGGACACCGTCGCGGCGGCCGGCTCGCTGGCCCCGACCGGTTCGGATCTCACCGCGGCGCTGCAGTGGGGGTACACGGACGGGCGGGTCGCGCAGATCTATTCGAGCGCCGCCGGCACCAGCCCGCTCGCCGGCCTGATCACCGGGACGCACGGGTGGATCAGCGTCGAATCGCGCATTCATCATCCGCACCGGCTCGTCGTGCACGACGCCGCCGGTCACGAGATCGTGCCGGCCCCACCGGTCGACGGCCACGGGTACCAGCTGGAGATCGCCGAGGTGGCACGCTGTCTGCGGGCCGGCGAGTTGGAGAGCCCGCTGGTCCCGCTCGACGAGGCAGTGGCGATCCTGGAGATCATCGACGACGCCCGCGCGCAACTGGGCGTGCGCTATCC
>JAABUT010000973.1_pt1 | contig 37215 bp, 45 predicted proteins | sample 5559281 | NCBI WGS metagenome assembly JAABUT01 (sample SAMN10711880, study PRJNA513359) | rock metagenome | isolation source: Antarctica rocks | place: Antarctica: Victoria Land, Ricker Hills nord | collected 2016-01-04 | reverse complement strand
CGTCCCAGACGTACGCGTAATACGTGTTGCCCGGGTCGAACGAGTCCGGCACGTCGGATTCGGCATACTTGACGACGCCGCCGGTCTTCGTCGAGACGTTCACCGTGCCGGTGTTAGCGGCGTTGTACGACGCCTTGACGTTCCCGGCCGCCCCCGCACCACCCGACGACCCCCCCGGATTGTTGGATGCGCCGCCGCCACCGGAGCTGCTGCAACCTGCAATGCCGATTCCGAGAGCAAGCGCGGCGGCACCTAGCCATACACCGCGACTCCTCCTGACCGGTCGACCTCGTTCGCTCACCAGACCTCCAAGCGTTCATCGTTACCTCGAAAGCCCGAGTCTCGACCCGCCACCGCGGGCGCCATGTCCAGTTCGAGAGAGTTCGAAGTTTCAAATGGATAACGTGCTTGCACGATCTCGCGGCAGGACGCGGGCCATGCGACACGCAGAGCGGTTGAGCTCGCAGACCAGCTCACGCGTGGCTGGTGCCCGGACCAAAGGCCGTGTCCCTCGCCGGGCGGCTACCGTGATCGCAGGTCAGACAAGTGTGCGGCCCGGCGTAATGGGTAAGCATCGTCGTGGCTTCCGGCTAGCGTGCGCCACAGCAACGGACAAGAGGAGGCTGCGAGTTCCGCGATGACAGCATTGATGCCGAGCTCACGCAGTCATCGTCTGCATCTGGGCGACCCAGACTCGGTCCGGGTGGCCGCTGCGCGGTCTTCCGCGTTCTCCGTCGTGCACTGGCTGCTCGACGAGACGTCCCGCGCACGAAGTTCGGCGTCCCGGCCGTCATCTACGCCCGTCGCCCGTCATGCCATTCGTCCGGCAGTGACGGCGCTCGGCATGCCCGGGCTCGATCGCATGCCTGATTGCATCATGGCCCTCGATCCGAGAACGTCGACGATTCGCGAGCACGTCGAGCGGTTACGGGATTCATCCGGCGAGGAGCTGACGCGCGAGGTCCGGGAGCTTTGGGGACCGACACCACCGCCGCCATGGCGCTACGCCGCGGAACAACCTCGGATCTGGATGCGTTCGCTCGCGCTCGCTTCGATGGACGTGTGGAGGACGAGTGGATCGCGCTGGGTTCGCGGCCAAGATGTGCTGGACAGGGAGGTCGCACGAATAGGCGTTGCCTCGGTCACGGGCAGCCTGGATGTGTTGTTCAACAGCCTGCATCCGCGCCTTCGTTTCAGGGACGGCAGCCTCGAGTTCAATATCGATTGCGGGAACCGGATCGAGCTGGCGGATCGGCGGCTAATCCTTGTGCCGATGCTTGTTCGTTCTCACCAGGTTGCTGTCAGCTTCAATGGCCCCGATTTCGCGTACGTCGCGTATCCCGCGCTGGGCAACCCCGGCGACCGCGGCGAAGTCGGGAGCACCAAGGACAGCCTTGCGCTCGTGCTTGGTCCTCTTCGCGCCGGGGCGCTTAAGGTGCTTGCGCGACCACGAACGATGCGGGATCTGGCGCGCCTTCTGCACTGTGCGCCGAGTACTGCCACATATCACTGCGATCAACTCGAACGGGCCGGCCTGATCACGCGAGAGCGACGCACCCAGTCAGTGTGGGTCGCACGAACCGGCCGCGCCGACGAGATGATCGAATTGCTGGCTGACTAACCGCCCTGAGTCTCGGTCATTGCAGCGTCGGATCGACTTCGATGGTGCCTCCAGGTCGGGCGATCATGATGTCCCCGCCAAATCCGCGGGCGGCACACTCTGTCGCTGCGTCCGCATCGGTACCGGGCAACAGGTGCGTCAGCATCAACCGGGCCACTCCGGGGCCACGCACCACAGCCGCCGAGGACGCTAAGCCATGGCACGCACCGTACCTGCGCTTCATCCAGGCGCTCTGCCTGAACGACCGCGCATCCATCGCGCAAAGCCGGACCGCCTATGAGACGCGCACGGCCGTAGGGCTGGGGGTCATCCGGTCGCGACCGAGGCAAGCCAGATTATCCCGCCCGAGGTCGGTGACGACGAGTCCGCGGTCGTTGCGGCGACGGACCAGCCATCTCATCCGGACAAAGTGATCGAGGAGCGCGGCGGGCAGCGCGCCGGCCAGGTGCGGACGCCGTTCGGTCCAATCCAGGCAGTCTCGGGCGAACACGCGACGGGAGTGCTGGAACGAGTCGATCTCGACGCCTAGTTCTGCCAGCAGCCCATAGCCCCGCTCGGTGAGGCGGTGATCGTGCAGGCCGTCCGGCGCCAACGCGCCTGCCTCCAGCAGTGCAGTGCGGACAGCGACGCCGGCCCGACCGGCGAGATGGTCGTAACAACTGCGAGCCTCGATGAGCGCGGACGCCGCGCGGGACTGGCGCAACGAGCGGACCGGTACCGGCGGCGCGACCAGCGCGATCGCCTCCAACGCGGCAGCGACGAGCGGACCTGACAGGACGTAATAGCGGTGTCGCCCGCGCGCACGGACCTGGATCAGACCTGCGTCGACGAGGCGGCGCAGGTGCCCGCTCGCGGTGGGCGCACTCACCCCCGCCGCACGAGCCAACTCCCCGGCCGGTCGCTCGGATCCATCAAGCAAGGCGTGCAGCATCGCGCACCGAGCCCGATCCCCCATCACGGCAGCCACGGCAGCCACGTCCACATCGGCAACCTCGTCCACCGAACCAGTGTGACGCAGCGACATTGCGGCCAGGACCGAAACGTCGCGAACCTACGGTGGATCGATGACCGACATCGACGCACCTGATGCCCCCACCACCGACGCGCGCGACCCGGCGATGGTCGTGCCGGGCGCGATCGGGGAAATTTTGCGCCTGGCCGGCACCTGGCTGGCGTGGGACGGCGCTCCTCGTTACGGCGAGGGCAACGCCTGGACCCCACACAAAGCGCTGCGGCGGGTCACCGACCACCTGCTCGATCATCTGGCCGAGATCGACGCGCTGCTCGCCGGCGCCCCCAGCGTTCCCGATACCTGGCACGGGCGAAGCGTGACACTGGACGCAGACTGGGCTCGCTTCACCGAGAGCGACCTCGACGAAGCCGGGAGCCGGCTTCGTCGCTACGGCGAGCTCTACCGGCTCCGCCTCTGCGACCTGTCTGCGGACGAACTGGACCGAAACCGCGCCCCATCGTGGACGATCCGCCAGATCGCCCACCACGTCGCCGACGTCGTCTTCTACGCCCGCCAGGTCGGGGATCTCACCAGCCACAACGCCGCCTCCGCCGTTGATGCCGACTTCGTTTTCACCGAATGGGACCGCCGTACGCGCACCGGCGACATCGACGGCCTGCTCGAGCTCTACAGCCGCGACGCGGTACTCGAAAGCCCGTTGGTGCCGCGCATCCTCGACCAGCCGACGGGCGTGCTGCGGGGCCACGACGAGCTACGGGCCTTCTTCGAACGCGGCACCCGCGTGCGGCCGCACGATCTCGTTCGGTTCTGGCGCACCGGCCGATACCTGTTCAACGGCGCCACCCTGATCTGGGAATACCCTCGCGCGACCCCCGAAGGCGATCAGCTCGACCTCGTCGAAGTAATGGAACTGGCCGGGCCGCGCATCACCCACCACCGCATCTACTGGGGATGGTCGGGCACTCCGCTCCTGACCCCGTCGAACGCAGGTGGGAGGCCGCTCACCCCGGTCGGCCCGAGCCCGGTGACAGGCTGATCCCGGCGAGGATCCAGCGCAGCCCGTGATCGAAGTGCCCGGCGTGGTCCTCGCCGGACGGTAATGGGACCTCGCCGGTCGCGAGCGGCGAGCGGGTGGCGAAGGCGGCCGAGCCGATCGTGTAGACGATGAGGACGTGCAGCGCTTCGCCGGCACGTGACCCGGTCACCCCGGCGTCAGCGAGCAAGGCGAGCATGACGTCGCCGAGGTGTTGCGCGTTGGGCCCGCGGGCGCCCTGGCGGGCGAGGTAGAGCGGGATGAGCTCGGCGTGGGCGAGCAGCACCCGGTACGTCGAGGTCATCAGGGCACGCACGCTGCCGAGCGGATCGCGCGAGTCGGGGGCCAGGGCCTGCACGGCGGCGAGCACGTCGTCGAGGAGATCGTCGACGAGGGCAGTCTTGTTTTCCACGTGGCTGTAGAGGGCGTTCGGACTGACGCCGAGGCGTTCGGCCAGCGCCCGCATGGTGAGGCCATCGAGCCCTTGGTCGAGCAGCAGCCCACGCGCGGCAACGAGGACGCTGCTGTGCGTGAGGCCGGCTCGCTGTCCGGGGTTGCGTGGCGGCATTCGAGTAACTGTACATTGTTCAGCTAAGCTGTACGCTGTACAGAACGACGACGAAGGAGCCCGCTGAATGACTCGGATCGCCTTGTTCCACTCCGTCCTCGGGGTTCGCCCCGGCATCCATGACGCTGCGCAGCGACTGCGGGCAGCAGGCCACGATGTGCTGGTCGTCGACCAGTACGACGGCCGGGTGTTCGACGACTACGACGAGGCCGACGCGTTCGCGCAGTCGATCGGCTACCCGGAGCTCATGCGCCGTGCCGCGCTCGCCGTGCAGCCGTTGCCGGACGGGTTCGTCGCCGCCGGCTTCTCCAACGGCGGCGGCATGGCCGAGTACGTGGCCACGCAGCGTCGGGTCGCCGGCGTCGTGATGCTCTCCGGCGCTCTGCCGCTCGAGTTGCTCGGCGTCGGCGCGTGGCCGACGGAGGTCCCCGCGCAAATCCATTACACCGAAGGCGACCCGTTCCGCGAGCAGAAGTGGGTCGACGCAGTGGTGGCATCCGTGCGCGACGTCCGCGCTCCGCTCCAGGTTTTCGACTATCCCGGGGACGGGCACTTGTTCACGGACGCGTCCCTGCCTAGCGAGTATCAGCCCGAGCAGGCGGAGTTGCTGTGGGAGCGCGTGCTGGCGTTCGCGCCGCTGGCCGGCGGTGCCTCATGAGTTCCGTCGGGCTCCGTGTGGAGGTGCATCGCGTGCCCGACCGCAATGAGCCCGTCCCGAAAGGTCAGCACCTCGTCCACCAAGGCGCCTCGTTGGTTCCGGTAATGAAGGGCGACGGTATCGATGCCGGCGTAGACCTCGACCAGCGTGAAATGAAGGTCCGGATTGCGGCCGAGGGCGACCGTCCAGTAGCTGCGCAGAGCGGCTTTGCCCTCGATCACGCCGCCGCTCTCGGGCACCACTCGCAATGCGGTGGGCGACGTGAAGACGATGTCGTCCGCGTAGTGGGCCAGAACCGCCTCGATGTCGCGGGCGTTCCAAGCACGAATCCAGCACTCACCGAAGACGACTGGATTCGGCATGGTCACGATACGCAAACTATGTGCCCCACCGGCAGCACAGCAACGTCATCGATCTCAGTTTCACGATTACCGAACCGCCCCCGCTGGCGCAGGTCCGATGAACGTCAGCGTGCCGATCGGAGCCGACGCGACCTAGCCGTCGGCCGAAGCTCTTGGCCCTCGCCGTCGTGCTCGCGCAGCAACTGCAGAATGCGCTGGACGGCCGGATTGGATGTGACCGCACGCCGTACCCGCACCTGGATACGCCGCTCAGGTGCGGGATCGGCGACCGGCACGGCCCGCACACCAGAGGGCAGCACAAGTGCAGCCAGCCGGGGCAGCACCGTCATGCCGACGCCGGCCTCGACGAATGCGATCGCCGACGGATAGTCCTGTGCCTCGACCTGGAACATGGGGACGAAGCCCTGCGCCGCGCACGCATCCACCACGGCTTGTCGGCACGGACCGCGCGCGAGGTCGTTGTCGATCCACACGTCGTTTCGCAGGTCCACCAACCGCACGGCGCGCGCAGCCGCCCGCGGATGGCCGGCCGGCAACACCGCGACGTACGGATCGTCCAGGAGGGTCTGCACGTCGTACCCCTCAAGCGAGGAGGATTCCGCGTGCTGGATGAACACCTCTACGTCGGGCACGAACATTGGCTCGCGCGCCAGCTCAATGACCCGCAGGTCCAACCGTAGGCCGGGGAACTCGCGGGTGAGCGCGGCGATGATCGGCGGGATGAGCGCCGAGCTCGCCGAGGCGAAGTAGCTCAGTGTCAGCCGGCCGATGCGCCCCTCGCGCAGGTCGGCGACCATCGCCTCCAAAGCGGCCAGGCGCTCGAGCACGGCACCGGATTCGGCGGCCAACGTGCGGCCCGCCTCCGTCGGCCGGATGCCGCGGCCCACCCGATCGACAAGGGTCAGGCCGGTCTGGTCCTGCAGCGCGGCCAAGTGCTGGCTGATCGCCGAGGGGGTGTAGCCGAGATTGGCGGCGGCTCCGTTGATAGAACCGGCGGCGACGACCGCTCGAAAACTGCGCAGCTTGTGTGTGTCGAGCATCGGCGAACACTACAGCAGAACTGAACGATGTGTCACTAATCATCGCTTGTGCTGTTGTGTTCGCGGCAGGAACGATAGCGCACATGACCTCCGCTGAACTCACTCCCGCGGCACCGCCGGTCGTCCGGCAGCCAGCCCACTCGTGGCTCGTACCATTCGCCACGGTGGCCGTCGTGGTGATGTGGGCGTCGGCATTCGTAGCGATACGCAGCGTCGGGGACTCGTTCTCCCCCGGTCCGTTGGCACTCGGCCGGCTGACGGTCGGCTCGTTCGCCCTCGGGCTGCTCGCGTTGCGGCTGCGACGTCCGGTCCCGCGTGGCCGGTCTATCGGACTGATCGTCGCGTACGGCCTGTTCTGGTTCGCCGGCTACACGTTCGTGCTCAACGCCGCGGAGCGACACCTGGACGCCGGGACGGCCGCCATGCTGGTCAGCTTCGGGCCGATCATCGTGGCAGTCCTCGCCGGGCTGTTCATGAGCGAGGGCTTCCCGCGTCCACTCGTCATCGGCATAATCGTCGCGTTCACCGGCGTCGTCTTCATCGCGATCGGCGGCTCAGGCGGCCATAGCGACCGGATCGGCATCACCCTGGGCTTGGTGAGCGGGTTCCTGTACGGGACGTCGGTGCTGCTGCAGAAGATTACGCTCCGGTCGATCGACGCAGTCAGCGCCAGCTGGGTCGGGTGCGTGGCCGGCAACATCGCGCTGCTCGGCTTCGTGCCGCAGACAATGCATGAACTGTCGGACGCGCCGGCGAACGCGATCGTCGGCATGGTGTACCTAGGGTTGTTTCCCACAGCGATCGCCTTCACGCTCTGGGCCTATGCGCTGACCCACAGCGATGCGGGTCGCCTGGCCTCCACGACGCTGACCGTGCCGGCGATAGCTGTCCTGCTGTCGTGGATCCTGCTCTCGGAAGTCCCGACCGCCTACGCGATGGTCGGCGGTGCGCTGTGCCTGAGCGGCGTGGCGCTGAGCCGGCGGCGCGACACCCGCGTAGCGCGTCGATGATCTGCGGGTCGGCTGATCACGGCGAGCGGAACTGGCCTGTCAGAACCCTGCGGTAGACCACACCGCATGGCCGTCGAGCGCACCGCGCCGCCGATCGAGCCGCCCGTCACCTCGCGGGTCGCCACCGCCGTCGTCGCCCTGTGTCTCGTGCAGTTCATCGACGTCCTGGGTGTGACGGTCGTGGTGACGGCGCTGCCGCACATGCTGTCCGACGTCCGGGCCGGGCCCTCGGCCGGCAGCCTGGTGGCTACGGGATACGCGATGTTCTTCGGCGGCCTGCTGATGTTCGGCGCGCGCCTTGGCGACCGTGTCGGCCACCGCCGGTGCATCCTCGCCAGCCTGGTGGTGTTCGGCGTCGGCGCCGCGTTGGGTGCGATCGCCTCGTCCATCTGGGTGCTGACGGCCGCGCGCTGCGTGCAGGGCGCGGCGGCGGCAACCGCGGTTCCGTCGGCGCTGCGGTTGCTGACCACCGTGGCCGACTCCGAGGTCATGCGCCGCCGCGCGCTGGCGGCATGGAGCGCGGCCGGCGCCGCGGCTGGCGCGAGCGGCTTCGTCATCGGTGGCGTCGTGGTCCAGCTGACGAGCTGGCGGTTCATCTTCTGGGGGTACGTCCCGCTCGCGATCGGGCTCGCGGTGACGGTGATGCGCACGGTCCCGTCCGGCGGCCCCGGCGACGCGGACCGGCGGCTGAACTTCGCAAGCTCGGCGCTACTCACCGCCGCCGTCATGGCCGCGGTTGTCGGTGCCACCGAGGCCGCCGCGCCCGATCGCGGACTGCTCGGCGGCGTCCTGATCGTCGCGGCCGTGGTGCTGTGCATCGCGCTGCGAGCGGTGGATCGCCGGGCTGAGGCACCCTTGTTGCCGCAGGCGCTGCTGCGCCGATCGCCACTGCGACGCGGCGCGATCGGCAGCTCGCTGAACACCGCGACCACCACGTCAGTAGCGACCCTGGTGACCCTTTACCTGCAGGACGCGCTGTTTCGCAGTCCGCTGTCCGCCGCCGCGATCCTGTTTCCGCTCAGCATCGCGGCCGTCCTCGGCGCTGCCCTCGCCGCCCCCGCGCTGCGCACGGTTCGTCCGGAGCGGGTGGCGGCGGCGGGGCTCTCAGTCATCGCCCTCGGCGTCGGCGTGCTGATCCCGACCGCGACGCACGTCGTAGCGATCACGGCGTGCATGGCCGCCGTCGGTTTCGGGCTCGGGCTGTCCTCGGTGGCGACGACATCGCTGGGCACTGACGTTCCGGAAGACGACCGCGCGGCCGCGTCCGGCCTCATCAACACCACGGCGCAGCTCGGGACCGCGATCGGTATCGCGGTACTTGTCCTCACCGCGGCGGCTACCGACCGGACCCCCGCGGCCGGCACAGCACCGCCGTCGATCGCGTGGGGCCTGGCCGCGCTGGTCGCCGCACTCGGCGCCGTCGCCTTCACCTTGCTGCGCCCGTCCGTTGGCCGCTCGATCTAGAACCTTGTGCATCCCATCGGGGGCCGCCATCAGGTAGTAGCGCCAGCGCGCGATTCACGCTGTGCCGGCCGGGTGGGTCTGCGGTGCGACGGGGTCGCCGCGGCGCAATCGCTTCTGCCCATACAGCGACAGTGCAACGGCAGAGACGACCAGAAGGCCGCCTGCCGCCAGCCTTCCATCGATTGACTCGTCCAAGATCAAGGCGCCGAGCGCGACCGCGACGATGGGGTTTACGTAGGCGTACGTCGCCACGGTGCTTGCGGGCAAGCGCTGAAGGGCGAACACGTACGCGGGTAGCGCGAGAAGCGAACCTGGGCCGATGAGGTAGGCAAGCGCCAGGATGGCCGGCCAGCCCACGTGCGCCAGCCGAAGATCGCCGAACTCGCCTACGCAGGTACCGGCGATCAACAGGACGACTCCCCCGGTGATCATTTCGAGGGACGCGCCGACGAGCGCCCGGCTCGGCAGCGGCAGGCGAGTGCCGAGCACCGACCCCGATCCCCAGCTGGCACTGGCGACCATCACGATCAGCACCCCGCCCAGGGGGCCGCCCCCGCTCGGATCGGCTAGCACGGCAACGCCGCCGAAGCCGACCAGAAGCGCGGCCACGACACTGCCGGTGACCCTGGTGCTGAGGAAGACGCGAGCCGCCAACACCATCCACAAAGGGACTGTCGCAACTACCAGCGCCGCCAGACCCGAGGAAATCCTGGTCTCGGCGACACTCACACCGCCGTTTCCCACGGCCAGGAGCATGGTGCCGACGAGGCCGGCTGCCAGCCATTGACGGCGGCCGGGGCGAGGCCCCTCCACCGCTGCGTGGCTGTTGATCCGCACCGATACGGGATAGAGAAGCAAACCCGCGATCAGGTACCGGGTTCCCGCGAGAAGTAAGGGAGGCAGGTCTTCCACCGCCACCCGGATCGCCAAGTAGGTCGAGCCCCACACCACGTAGACGACCATGAGCGCCAACCACGGCGCCCAGTCCCGCAGGCGGTTCACTGCGATGCCTGCGCGTGCGCCGCAGGCTTCGCCCACGAGATCGTCGCCGGCATGAAGTCTCCATTCTTGGTTGCTGGTCGCTGGTACATGACCTCGTCAGGAAGCACAGCCGGCCGCTGTCAGCGGCAGCGGAAGTGCGAGCTTCGGGAGGGAGAACCCCGGGGGCCGTGGCCCTATGCCGGGGGCCTCGGGTCGTACTGGATTTCTCGGCGCACCTCGACAGCCCGCTCGCGGCTCGCCAGCCGAGCTACGAGGTGCAACGCCATGTCGATCCCGGCGCTGACACCTTGGCTGGTGATCAGATCGCCGTCGTCGACGAAGCGGTCGTCGGGTCGTACCAGGGCGGTTGGCTCGATTTCGTGCAGCAAATCCAGCGCCGACCAATGCGTTGTCGCCGGTCGATCGCGCAGCAAGCCGGCGGCGGCGAACACCAAGCTGCCCGTGCACACGCTGGTCATCAACGGCACCGTTGTCCGCTGCAAGCGGATCCAATCCAGATAATCAGGATCACGCATGAGTGCCCGCGTCCCGTTGCCGCCGGGGTGGAGAAGGACGTCCAGTGGCGGGGCGTCCGCGATCGAGCCGTGGGCCCCTACGACGAGGCCTTTCGCGCACGTCACCTGACCGCCGTCCAAGGAGAGACACGTCACCGCCCATCCGTCCTCGGGGTGACTCTGCGTCCAGCTCGTCAGCACTTCCCACGGCCCTACCGCATCCAGTTCCTCGACGTCGTTGAAGAGCACGATGCCGACGAGCCGCGGCGGCCGTTGGGGATGGATGTCAGTCATGCACTCGATGTTGCCTGGGACGCTTCAAGCCCACGAGTGGCAGGACTGCCTATCCATGCAACTTTTCTGCCTGTGCTCGCCGCCGATCGAGCTCGACGAGGGCTTCGGTGTGTCGTCGCGTCGGCGTCACGAGGCGAGGCTTGGGTTGAGTGCAAAGGCCTCGAACACTTTCGGGTCCTGGAACACCACGTTTCGTGAGATCCCGTGCGCGGTCACTGTCAGCACCTGCAGCGTGTGCAGGCTCAGGACGCCGCTGCCGTCGGGGCAGTATGCGGCGAGGGCTGGTTGGCCATTCGCCGAGGTCACCACCATCCGCCAGCCGGTGCCGCGTGTGGCGAACACGCGGGTGATGAATCGAGCGTAGCCGGCGCGCCCGCGGTACCACAGCGGCACGGGCGGCATCTCGAGAACGGCGTCGGCGGTGAGGAGCGTGACGAGGGTTTTGACATCGGCGGCCTCGAACGCGTCGACGTAGCGCTCCACCGTTTTCCGGATGGTCGGCTCGTCGGGCTCTCGGAGCGCCTCTTCCTGGAGCGCGGCTTCGGCGAGCGCAGCCCGCGCCCGCTGCAGCGCGCTGTTGACCGCGGCGGCGGTGCTTTCCAACTGCTGAGCGACCTCAGCCGCGCTGAACTCCAGCACGTCTCGCAGCACGAGAACCGCCCGCTGCCGCGGCGGCAGTATCTGCAAGGCCGCGATCAGCGCGAGCCGCACTCCGTTGACCTCGGCCGAACGCGCCTGGGGGTCGGCGTGATCGCTGCGCAGGTAGTGGCCGGGCAGGGGCTGCAGCCACGCGACGTCGAAGTCCGCCACGAGTGGCGCATCCGGGTCGTCGCTCGCCGAGCCCAGTCCTGACGGCAGCGCTCGGCGCGCCCGACCCTCGAGCGCGCTGAGGCAGGCGTTGGTCGCGATCCGGTAGAGCCAGGTGCGCAACGAGGCACGGGTCGCGTCGTAGCGCTCGCGGGCGCGCCACGCCCGCAACATCGTCTCCTGCACCAGGTCCTCGGCTTCGTCCACTGACCCCAGCATCCGGTAGCAGTGCACCACGAGCTCGCGTCGAAAGCCGTCGGCCGCCACGGTGAAGTCGCTATCGGTAATGCTCACGCACTTTCCTCCGCCCCGATGAGTTGTGCGGGGCCCACCGGTATGTACTGGCATGAACAACATCATCGTCATCGAGTTCATCACGCTGGACGGCGTCGTGGAGGATCCTGACGGATCTGCCGGGACACCGCACGGGGGCTGGGCGTTTCGCTTCGGCCCGGCGGCAGTGGCTGGGGACAAGTTCAAGCTGGGTACCCGGCTGGACGCAGGTGGACTCCTGTTCGGCCGTGGCACCTGGCAGCTGTTCTCGACCATCTGGCCCGGCCGCACGGACGAGTTCTCGACACGGATGAACACCGCGAATAAGTGGGTGGCGTCCCACACGCTGACCGACGTCAGCGCTTGGAACAATTCCACGCTGATCGCCGACGACCTCAGCGGCGAGGTGCGGCGGCTGCGGCAGGAACGCGACGTCATCGTCATCGGCTCCACTACCATCGTGCAGGCTCTGATGGAGCATGATCTCGTCGATGAATACCGCCTCCTGATCTTCCCGACCGTCCTGGGCGAGGGCCGCAGGCTGTTCGAGGGCGACGCCGGCGTCGGCGACCTGCGACTGATCTCCGTTGAGCAGAGCGGCCCCGCCGCGCTGCTGCGCTATCAACGGGCTGGCAGTCGCGGAGACGGGTGACAAGCCGTTGCGCTGGTACCGGTCAGCGTTCCGCGAGAGCAGTTGAATCGGGCGATCTGGTCATCATGCCGCAATCGGCGAACACGTCAGCTGCGCTGCAGATCGTCGCGAACTCGCGTTCGCGTAGCACGACCTCCGTGCGCTCGATGATCTCGGACGCGCTGAGTGATCCGGCCGGTGAAGTTGTGGTCGCATCGGTCACGAACGTGACGTCGAATCCGAGGTCGTTGGCCACCCGCGTCGTGGTCTCGCAACACTGTTCGGTGCGGATGCCGCAGACGATCAACTCGCGAACGGACTCCTGCATCAGTTGTTGCGCCAGGTTGGTCGTGGTGAACGCATTGATCGACGTCTTCACGATTACTGGCTCGGACGGCAGCGGTTCCAGCTCAGACATCAGCCGGACGTGACCGAGTTGCGGGTCGAACACGCCGCCTGTACCCGGCTCGGAGTGCAGAACCCAGAACACCATTTCGCCGGCATCTCGGGCGGCCTGCACGAGCCGGCCGACGTCGTGGGCGATGTTCGGGTTGGCGATCTGCGACCATGACTCGCGGGCGCGGAAGGACTCCTGGACGTCGATGACGAGAAGTGCACGATTCATGGGTCCATCGTCGCGGCCTCGTCGGGCCTGTTCCAGGGGCATTCACGACAGGTACCGGCATGATCCGGTCAGCGTGGTCACGGGCCGCTCAATCCTTGTTTGTATCAGTACTCAGGGGTCACCTCCGCCCCCACTCGCTCGTCACCCTGCACGATGGGCGATTCCGGGATAGTGCAGAACGAGCCCGCTTTCGTCGTAGATCAGTTCGCAACCGAAATCGAATGCGGGGGCACGATAGTCATATCTGTGAGCGTCATCGTTCACCCGGGTGTAGTGCTGTTCAAGGCGTTCGACCTCTAGACCGACGGCGCGGACATAGGCAGCCGGCGCGCTTGTGGGCTCGTTCGCGCGCATGGTGTGGCGGTGCACAGGCAGTGCATTGGTCATCGCTGACGATTCGAGGTCGATGTCGAGGCAGCCGTCGAGGTGCGGAGCCGGCACGCCGTCGATGCGCCAGCCACCCACACCATCGTGGTCTAGAGAAACTGTCTTGGGTGCGGGCCCGAGGCGTGCGCGGACACGAGCCGTGCAGGTAACCCAGTGCTCATTGAGGTGGATCTCGTAATCGACGATCCAGCTCCGCCCACCCTCGTGCGCCGTCGTGCAACCGGCAGCTAGGTGTCCGCCGTCTTCTTGCCGAAAATGCACGACCTCGAAGCCGACGCGGGCGTCGTTGTGCAACCATGCCGCGCTGGGCGGTAGTTCCGTGAACGGTCGCGGCCCCATCGCTTCGTCCACTCGTCACCGCACCCATCTCAGTAGCACGATTCCACCATGCCAGCCATCGCGCCGCCCTCGGTTTCGACGTCTGTGGCCACCGGTCCGTAAACACAGCACCCGGTGTTGCCGGCGGCACGTGCCGGGATGCCTATGCCGTTAGACCCAAGTCATCGAGAGGTTAACCTCGGCCATGCACTTCGCCTTCAAGACATCGCCACAAGACACCACGTGGGACGCCATGCTCGAGGTATGGCAAGCAGCCGACGACATCGAAGTCTTCGAGTCCGGCTGGACCTCCGACCATTTCTACGCCATACACGACTCCGACCCCTCTGCCCCTCGTCTGGAGGGCTGGACCACGCTGACCGCGCTCGCGCAGGCGACCACGCGGCTACGCCTGGGCACACTTGTCACCGGCGTGCACCACAGACATCCGACGGTGCTCGCGAACATGGCGGCCACGCTCGACATCGTGTCCGGCGGCCGCCCCGCCGATATGCATAGGCGGCAACGGCGAGAGGCGCACAATACGCACCGCAGCCCGCTTCGCGCAGCACTGGAACTTCGGAGGCGGAACGCCGGAGCAGTTCAGCCGGGCGCGGAATGTCGTCACCGTTCGACGACCCGACTGCCTGCCGTCAGGCCTCATAGGTGGTGCGGTCGTCGTGCGTCATCGAGACCTCCGATGCCTGAGTCGACCGAGATAGAGGAAGGCGGGCTGGAAGCCGTAACGCTCGTACAAGCCGACCACCGGGTTGTGCGGCAGCGCACCGACGATCACATCGTCAACATCCGCACTGCCGAGGCGGTCCAGCATTCGTGTGAGGATAAGTGTGCCGAGGCCCTGACCGCGGTGCTGTGAGCGGACGAGTAGCGACTCGATCTCCCCGACGCGGGTGCCGGTAACCCAGGTGTCTGCGAGCCAGGTGTCTGCGGCGGGGCGCACGTGCGAAAGGCCGTAACCGACCAACTTCGTGTCGAGAGTGCAGAGCACGAGGTCTGTCCCCGGCCGGCCGAGAAGGTCTTCGTAGTGTTCGCGACGCGTCGCCCAGCTGTCCTCAGCCGCTTGGTATGGGGCGAGGCCGGGCATGATCTCGGCGTGATGCGCGTGCAGCTCGAGCCATAGGTCCTTGAGCTGGTCAATGTCGCGGCTGCTACCTAAGCGAAGTCGTGCCACGGAACGCGGCGACTCGGTCACGGCTCGTGGCCCTCAGCCATGACGCCGCGCCCGTCGAGCTCCTCGGCACCCTGCTCGCAGGAACACGAGCCGATGACCGCGTCCTGGAAAGAGCTGGTCAATGAGCTCCGCTTACGGATCGACCAGCTGCCGAGGATGAAGCCAAAGTCATGGTTCCGGTCGCCGGGAAGGATCGTCGCCACGATGGCTGTCCCCTCCGTTCAGAAGATCGCGCTGCGGCTGGTCGGCCAAAGAACCAAGGCGCGAGGTGCGCCTACGCCTCGGTGGCCGGTCGATTGGAGCAGCTGCGCCATCATCGCCGCCGAATCGTGAATCGGGTGGTCGTACCTTCCGACCACAGCAACCAACACCCGTTCGTTGTCGATCACCGGCAGCTGCGGAAATGTATTGGTCGCCGGCTCGGTCTCCAGCACCGCAAGGAGGCGCGGATCTGACTCCAAAACCGGCGGCGGGACGGCACGTGCCGAGGCTGCGTCCGCACCGTCTTCGATCTCCTGCACGATGATCGAGATGGTGGACGACGATCGCTCGGTGTTTGACACCGCAGGTCCGGCTGCCGTCCGCTCCTCGAGCCCTGGGTATCCGGCCGGCGGCCTGAGCAACCGGACGTCGTCGGAATCGACGATCATGCTGTTCGCCCGGTTGCGATGTTCGAGCCAGGCTGCGCTGGTGTAGAAGTCCGATAGCGCAGTTCGCCGCGCCGGCATGTCAGGGAACCCGCGCATCCACACGAAGCGATCAGAGTCCTGGGTGTCCGCGAATGTGCCGAGTAGACGAATCTTGGCGGCGTGTTGCGTCTCGACGAACTCCCGCTCGAACAGTTCGATGAAGTCCTGTCGCGTACCCGGCACGAGGGTGTACTGCCTCAGCTCGACCACCGAACAGGTTTGACCGTAGATCACGATGGCAACGTAGAGAGCGAAGTGTCTGGTATCAAGCACTTCGCGAAATTTCGAAGCCCAACGCCCACGCTAGAGGCAGCAGTTCGCCTTCTCGGTCCTGGCTCTCCGCGACGAACGCGACGCTGCGCACGTTCCGGCACGACGATTCAGCCGCATAACCCGGTAGGTCCTTGACCGCCGCACAAATGCGAAAGCCGCCGGACAGACGAGAACATCTCGTCCGCAGGCGGCTTTCACCACCACTTTCGTGAGCATCCACGCGTACAACCGTGAACACCACTGTGGGGTGTTCACGAAATTGCTCTGAGCCAGCGAATTGGGGTCGTGCTGTCGCATTCGGCGTAGTCGCGCACACCTGTTTCATGATCATTGCACGCTCGGTTTCGGCAGTTGGGCAGCGTTGTCCACGTGCAGCAACTGGGCCCACGTCTTGCGCTGGCGACGAGGTGCGGGCGGCGGTGGCTGACCGATTTTGACCTCTTCTGACCAGCTGGGCAGCGTTTGGCCCCGCCACCCGAACTGCACGATCGCGTCGGCGATCTCCGCGGGAAACAAGCGAGAGTCGAGCACGCCTTGATCGACTTTCTCTTCCAGCTCGCAGCTGAGCCCGGTAATTGCGCCCCAGTCCCGCCAGTTGCGGCTGTCCCAGTACCAATTATTGAGGTAAGGGATATGCCACTGTTGATCTGCGCGGACCCAGAGCTGGCGGCGCAACTGTTCGCGACGCTGTCGCCGAGTACGGAGACCGCGACGCCGGCCTGTACGCGGCGCTCGACACTGGCTGTCAGCCGGCGTTCGCGCCGCGGCTTGCTCTCGGACTGGAGACCCTTTTTCAGCGGGGGCGCGAGGCGAGCCAGGGCGAGCAACTCAGTTGTGTGCGCCTTGGGAACTGTTACGCCCGGCGGATATCCGAGGGCGGCAAATGGGTGCCGGACTGGCAGCCCGTGTGCCACCGCCGTGATCAGGACGACGCTGATACTCAAGCCTCGGTCCCTCAACGCCCCGACCTCAGACGCGCACCCAACCTCGAACTGTTCCAGCGACGCCGTGCCCGCGCGACACGCGATCTCCTCGGGCGACCGACTGCTCTCGATCTCCGCATCTCGCATTAACTGCTCGCGCGCCGCAGCGACACGTTCGGCCCGCTGCCGCTCGAGCATGTCCAGATCCGACCTCACGGACACGGCAACCGCCCCATGAGTATGCGGGCACGATCATCACGCTCGGCGTGAGCGGCCGCGCTCACAGGTCGTCCTCGATCGGCTGCTGCAAAGCGACCAGACGGAACGCCAGACCGTGGGTGGCCATCGTCTTCAAGAAGACCTCGATGACGGCCTTCGATGCCCGGAGTCGCACGGCCGGATTCTCGTCGTTGATCTGCGCGACCATCTCGGCTGCGGCCGCAGGTGTGCCATTGCCCAGCGTGACCAACAATTCGGTCAGCCGGACGGCGTTCGCGGTGTCGATCATGGCCGCGATCTCCGGAGATTTCAGCTTTCGCTGGGCCGTCGACACGCTGACACCAGCCGCCTCCGCGATCTCTGCAAGAGGCCTTCCGATGACCGCCGACGCCACCAACGCGCCTTGGTCGAAACTCTTCTTCATCTCACACGCCTTCCTGGCCGCAAACTGCAGCCAAACGAAAGGCGCTCCAGGCGCTCGCAATGCCACTGCGGCAGAGCCGGGATCAACACCGGACTGCCGCGACATTAACGGTAGACGCAGCACGCGTCCGTGGTCAACCCAACAAGGCGGTGGTCTGAACCCCTACGCACAGGAGAGCGCGTGGGAACCGCGACCGATAACTGATCGCGCAGTCCCGACCCCACCGTCATCCGGGGCCGCTGCCGAACTGGTGACAGTTAAGTCATGCCGCTTGGGCGGCGGTGTGGGTCATGATCTTCTCCGACTCGATGGGGGTCAATCGGCCTAGGGTGGCTTGTCGTCGGCGTCGGTGATAGGTGCGTTCGATCCAGGTGACGATGGCGGTGCGCAGCTCGTCGCGGGTGGCCCAGCGGCGGCGGTCGAGCGCGTTGCGTTGGAGCAGCGAGAAGAACGCTTGCATGGCGGCGTTATCCGCGGCCGAGCCGACCTGGCCCATCGAGCCGACCACCGAGTGACGGGTCAGCGCGCGCTGCACCTTGCGTGATCGAAATTGACTGCCGCGATCGCTGTGCAGGACGCAGCCGGGCCGCCGCGCCCAGGTCGGTGGCCGCGATGCGAAGATCTGCTGCTGGGGATGCCCAGCGCCGACGATCCGGGTTGGGCATCTGCTCGACTATGCACAGCGCCCACCGTCCGTTGGTCGAGTTCGTGACCTTGAGCGGTGCCGCAGGTGCTGCCGGGTCGTCGTCGTTACCAGTTGTGCCAGCACTGATCTTCATCGCGTACGCCGAGCACCGCTGCTGACAGAGATTCTTACTGCGGAGTCGTCGGGTGACCGAACGCCGCAGCGGGTGGTGCGGTGGCGTCGATGATCGTGGACAGGATCGCACCGGATCGGGGAGTCGGCTCTTGCAGGCCGTGGCGTGCGGTGGTGACGAACAGTCGGTCGCCGGTGGATCCGCCGATGCACACGCTGGTGGGTTGTGGGCAACGCAGGTTGACGACGTCATGGAGCGAACCGTCGGGGTTGTAGCAGCGCACGGCGAATCCGTTCCACATCGCGACCCACAGGCGCCCGGCGTCGTCGAGTGTCATGCCGTCCGGTGTTCCTTGGCTCGAGGGGATGGCGGCGAACACGTGCTGTTCGGTGATGTCGCCGCTGGGGACATCGATGCTGCAGTGGTAGATGCGGCCGGCTGCTGAGTCCGTCACATACATGCCGCTGCCATCCGGGTCGAAGGCTGGGCCGTTGACGATCGTCATCCCGTCGAGCACCCGCGTGACCGTGCCGTCGACGTCCACTCTGTAGAGGGACGCGACGCCGGGGGTGTTGTCGTAGGCCATGCTTCCCGCCCAGAATCGGCCGTGCGGGTCGCATGCTCCGTCGTTCATCCGCATCAGGACCGTTGCGTGGTCTTCCGGACGGTCGACCCAGCGCAGCCGTCCGGTGGCGTCCAGAATGGCGATGCCGGTTCCTGCGGCGACGATCCACTCTTCTGAGCCTCCTGCGACGGCCGCGACGGCACCGAGTGGCGCGTCCACCTGGGCGAGCAGTCTTGCGGCCTCGGGCTGGGTTCCGGAGGTCTCGAAGAGCCGCCCGGTGAGTATGTCGACGTAGACGAGCCTGTCGTCGATCCATCGTGCGCCTTCGGCAAGTTCGTAGCCGCCGCTCGTCCAGAGCACGACCGGTTCGGGCTCTGCTGTTGGGACGTGGGTCATCGCAGTGTGGCCCCGGGCGCGACATCGAGCAGACGTAGTTCTTCGCGGGTCGGCAACCCTTCCCAGTCGCCGCATTGCGCGACAGCGAACGCGCCGAGGCTCACGCCGCGGTCCAAACGCGCTACGACGTCCTGACCGTCGAGGGTGGCGGACAGGTAGCCGGCGACGAACGCGTCACCGGCGCCGACGACATCGACGGCGTGCACGGTGCGCGCGGGTGCGGTGCGCGCGCCGTCGGAGGTGTACGCCGTAGCGCCTGCCGCGCCGCGTTTGATGACGACCGCGCCGACGCCGTCGGCGACCAGTTGATGGGCGACCGTCTCCGGATCGGCACGCGGGTCGGCTGCGACGAGTGTCAGTTCGTCCTCGGAGGCGAAGAGGACGTCGACGTGGGCGATGAAGGGACGCAGCGTGTCGCGCGCGGCTGCGGGGGCCCATAACCGCTTGCGGTAGTTGACATCCAGCGAGACAGCGACACCCGACTCGTGGGCCCGTCGAGCGGCGGCACCGACGCCATCAGCCGCGGCCGGGCCGAGCGCCGCGGTCACTCCGGTGAGGTGCAGCATCCGGACGTCCGGCGTGACTGACGGCAATATGTCGGCGGCGGTGATCGCGCCGCCCGCGGATCCGGCGCGGTAGTAGCTCACCCGGACGATGTCGGCGATCCGCTGTTCGAACAGCATTAACCCGGTGGCCCGCTGATCGTCGATTGAGACGGCAGTCGTGTCGACGCCCTCGGCGCGAAGCGTTCGGCGCACGAGTTCGCCGAGTTCGTCGTTACCGACGCGGCCGACCCACTGCGTGGTGTGCCCGAGCCGCGCGAGCCCTATGGCGACGTTGGACTCGCTTCCGGCGATCGACAACTGCATGGTGGCGCCGAGTCGTAGCGGCCCAATACCTCGCAGCGCCGCCATCGCCTCGCCGAATGTGACGACATCGGTCATGGTTGCGCCGGCTGCAAGGCGTGCCGGAAGGTGCGCGCGCGCCGGCGAAGTTCCTCGAGCGATCCTCCTGATGCGGCGTCGGCGACGAGTGGTGAGCCGATACCGACGGCGGTTGCTCCGGCGGCGAGATAGGCACGTGCGCCGTCGGCGTCGATACCGCCGACCGGCACGAACGCCAATTGCGGGAACGGGTCGCGTAGCGCATGCAGGTAGCCGGTGCCGCCGAGGGAGGCCGGGAAGAGTTTGATGGCGTCCGCGCCGCGTTGCATGGCTTCGACGACCTCGCTGGGGGTGAATGCTCCGGCGATTACCGGCAGGCCCCGCGACCGTGCCTCGGCGATGCCGGGGCCGAGGGCCGGAGTGACGATGAAGCCGGCACCGGCATCGGCGGCTCGCGTGGCGTCTTCCGCGGTCACGACGGTTCCGGCGCCCAGCGACGCGCCCGTGCCGAGCGATTTCCGGGCGCGGGCGATGACCGTCGTCGCGTTGGCGGTGGTGAGTGAGACCTCGACGACCTCAATGCCCTCTTCGACGAGGGTCAGCACCGCCTGTAGCGCGGCTTCAGGTTCCGATCCCCGCACGATGGCGACTATCCTGGCGCAGCGCAGGCTATCGGTGAGAGTCATGACGCGATCCGCTCTGCGGTGATGTGCAGTTGCCAGTCGAGCTGTCCGGATGCCGGGACAGTGGCAGCGTCTTGCGGGCCGGCGTCGGCGAGGTCGAACACCGACCCGAGCATGGGTTCCACCCCGATGCTGCGGTACGGATTGGCCGCCGGGTAGCCGGCAAGGTTGCGCCACAGCGCCGTCGAGGTAGGTACGTCGCTGGCGGTGCGCAGGCTGAACGAGAGCCGGTCGTCGCCGTCAATCACCGTGGCTCGGGCGCAGCCGGGGGCGATGGCGGCGATGGCGCTGCCGTCATCGGGTCCGAGCCGGGAGAGCGGCAGACCGCACGGTTCCGGCCAGCGGCCGAGGAGGTAACGTGCGCCCTCGGGCCAGCCGCCGAGGTGGGCGGCTGCCTCCGGATAGACGCGGATCGGTGTGCCGGCCGGCAGATCGAGCCTGGCCTCGGTCGAGACGTCGAGCAGGGCGTGCGCGGCCCAGAGGAATCGAAATCCCGGTCGTCCGATCAGCCGGTAACCTGCCACCACCCGATCGGCATAGCGGTGCAGTCTGCGGCGCAGCCGGAACTCGCCGCAGTCCACGACGTCGTCGCCTTGTTCTCGATACCAGACGCGGCTCCAGGCGGCGCCGTGGTCAGGAGTGCCGCGCACGGTGGGCACGCACTCCTCGATGCCGCCGGCGTCGATGAAGGCCTGATCGGGGCGCACGGAGCTGCGCTGTGAGTCGTCGCGGTGCCACAGCCACTCTCGGTCGAGGAGGAGAAGGGAGGTCCACCGTCCGCCGAGCGACAGGTTCGTCGCGACGTGTGCCCGAGTCCGGGTGCTCACCACTCGCGAAACGACCCGTCGGCGCCGCGCCAGATCGGGTTGCGCCAGCGATGCCCGATTTCCGCGGCCCGTTCGACCGCCCGCTCATCTATCTGGATACCGAGCCCGGGAGCGGTGGGCAGCATGGCGTAGCCGTCGACGAAGTGCAGCGGGCGAGGGTCGATCAGGTAGTCGAGCAGTTCGTTGCCGGCATTGTAGTGGATCCCGACGCTCTGTTCCTGGATGAGGAAGTTGGGGGTGGTGAAGGCGATTTGCAGGCTGGCGGCGAGGGCGATCGGACCGAGGGGGCAGTGCGGGGCGAGCGTGACGTCGTATGCCTCGGCCATCGCGGCGATACGACGCACCTCGCTGATCCCACCGGCGTGCGACAGGTCCGGTTGCGCCACGGCGATGCCTGTCTGGAGCACATCGCGGAAGTCCGCCCGTGAGTAGAGCCGCTCGCCGGTGGCGAGCGGTACTGCCGTGCTGCTGGCCAGCCGGTGCAGGTCGCGGCTGAATTCGGGCAGGACGGGCTCTTCGACGAACAGCGGGAAGAAGGGTTCGAGCAGCGGGAGCAGCCGTCGCGACATGGCCGTGGACATGCGTCCGTGGAAGTCGACTACGACGTCGCGGTCGGGGCCGATGGCCTCGCGTACGGCGGCGAGCCGATCGACCACCTCTCGAGTGCGGGCCAGGGTGTCGATCGGACCCATCGGGCCGGAGCCGTTCATTTTCACGGCGCTGTAGCCGGCGTCGACCTGCTCGCGGGCGAGGTCGGCTACTTCGCCCGGTTCGTCGCCGCCGATCCACGTGTACATCCGGACCCGGTCGCGCACCGCTCCGCCGAGCAGGCGATGCACAGGCACCCCGAGGGTCTTACCCGCGATGTCCCACAATGCTTGATCAATGCCGGCGACCGCGCTTGACAGGACCGGGCCGCCACGATAGAAGCTGCCCTTGGTCATCTGTTGCCAGTGGTCTTCGATGCGTAGCGGGTCCTCACCGATCAGCAGGTCGCTGAGTTCGTTGATCGCCGTGCGGACCGTGGCGGCTCGTCCTTCCAGCACGGGCTCGCCCCAGCCGGTGATGCCCTCGTCGGTGTCGATGCGCAGGAACAGCCACCTCGGCGGGACAAGGTAAGTGCTCAGACTGGTGATCTTCACGGTCAGGATTCCATTTTCCGCACAGCTTGGGGCTTGTCGGCGCAGCGGCGGCTCGTGCTGTGAGCGCTGTCGCGCTCGACGACCTCCACATCGACCGACGCCTGCTCGAGCAGCGTCTCCACCGCCCTGGCCGCGGTTGCCCCGTCGCCCGCCTCGATGGCGTCGAGGATGGCGCGGTGGACCGGAACCGAGTCCGGCCAGTGCTCGCCGCTGTGTACCACCATGTCGCGGGCTCGCAGCCCGGCCTCGATGACGACCACCATGCGGCTGAGCAACTCGTTGTGGGCGGAATCCAGCATTGCCCGGTGGAAGGCGAGGTCGGCCGCCACGACGGCGGCGGCGTCGGAACCCGCGTCTGCCATCGCCTGCAGCGCGATGCGCAGCGCGTCGAGGTCTGCGTCAGTGTGCCGGGCCGCGGCCAGGCGGGCACCGGCGGGCTCGACAATGCCGCGCACCTCAGCGAGATTGGCGAGGAAGGCGGCGTCGGGCTCACCACCCTGCCAGCGCAGCAGGTCGGCGTCCAGCAGGCTCCACGACGACCTCGCGCGCACGATGGTCCCGCGCTTCTGTCGTGAGTCGACCAGCCCCTTGGCAGCAAGCACCCGCAGCGCCTCCCGCAACACCGTCTTGCTGATCCCGAACTCCTGCTCGAGTTCTTCGGGAGCCAGCGCACTGCCGGGTACGTAGCGACCGTGCACGATCCGCGATCCGATCGTCTCGACCGTCTGCCCGTGCAGCCCACGCAGGGCAGCCGCGGGTCGTGCTGCGTTCGCTCGCCACCCGTCGATTCCAGCGGCACTGCGGGGTCGTGTTTGGTGTGTCATAGAAATCTCCCTACGCCCATCAGGCCGAGTCCTTTGCAATGCTCCAACCGCCGTCGACCACGACGGACGCTCCGGTCATGAACGATGCGTCACCAGAGGCAAGAAAGGCGACCACCGCCGCAACCTCTTCCGGTCGGCCGAGTCGCTTGGCGACCGTGGCGTCGACGCTCGCCGCCAGGGCGTCGTCATCCACGCGGTCCCACATCCCGGTGCGGATGGGTCCGGGCAGCACCGTGTTCACCCGCACCTGCGGCCCGTACTCCACGGCGAGCTGCCTGCCGAGCGCGCACAGCGCCCCCTTCGCCGCGGCGTAGGCAGGGTGACCGGGTAGTCCCACAAGCGCGTGCACCGAGGACGTGATCACGATCGAGCCCCGGGTGCGTTGCAGCGCCTCCACGCAGGACCGAACACCGAGCCAGGTGGCAGTGAGCGAGGTCCTCAGCTGGACGTCCCATTCGGACTCGGACAGCTCATGGGCGGCCTTCGGCACAACCCGGCTGGCATTGCTGTGCAGGACATCGAGGCGCCCGTGTTGCTCATCGATGTGCGCGCGCAAGCGGGCCCAGTCCTGCGCCGACGACGCGTCGAAGAGCAGGAAGGCCGCCCGGCCGCCGTCGGCCGCGATCGCCTCGGCCGTTCGCGTCCCGGCGGCATCGTCGATGTCGAGCAGGATGACGCTGGCGTCTTCGGCGGCAAAGCGCCGCGCGGTGGCGGCCCCGATGCCCGCGGCAGCGCCGGTAACCACGACGACGCGGTCACTGAATCGGGCGTGGTCCACGCGTCTCCTCGCGATCACGAAGGCCCGGCGCGGTGCACGGGTATCGCCACGCTAGCGCTACAGATTAAATATGTAAATAGGGTTGACATGGGGTGCAATGCGCCGCACGATGTTCCCATCGCTACGGCGCGGCGTCGGGTCGCGCACCGACGTCGGTTCCTTCGGTCGCCTATCACCGAGGGGCTGCAAAGAAGGGTGACCACGATGCGAAGCTCTCTCCACCGGCCGGCAGCGTTCGGCCTCGCTCTGGCGTCGGCCGCGGCGCTCGCCGCGGGCTGTTCCACGGGCAAGTCGTCGTCATCGCATGCCGGCCAGTCGGGGGTCCCTGCAAAGAAGACGGGGGCGATCACGATCGCCTATCTGCAGAAGCAGGGCGATCAGCAATACTTCGTCGATGAGGCCAACGGCGCCAAACGCGAGGCGGCGAAGCTGGGCAACGTAAAGGTGAACGTCGTCAATCTCGGGACCGACTCCAATAAGGCGATCGGCGCGGTGAGCACAGAGGTCGGTCAGCACGTCGACGGCCTCGTGATAGTGGTGCCGGATCAGAAGATCGGTCCGCAAGTCATCGACGCGGCGGCTGGAGCGAAGATTCCGATCGTCGCCTCCGACGACCCCATCAAGGGCGGCAACGGAAAGTCGGCTGCCTTCGTCGGCTTCGACAGCTTGCAGATGGGGATGTCGGTTGGGCGGAAGGCAGGCGAGCTGTTCAAGAAGGCCGGCTGGAGCGCTTCGAACACCAAGGTGCTCGCCGCCTACCAGCAGGGCCTGTCCGACTGTCAGCAACGCCAGCAGGGCGAGGAACGGGGATTCAAGGCCGCTGCGGGAGCCGCGCTGCCGATCGTCAAACTCGGCACCGACAACTCCGTCGTGGACGCCCAGAACAAGGCCGGAGCTGCCTTGACCGCGAATCCGGGTGTCAAGCACTGGGTCGTCTGGGGATGCAACGACGAGAGCGAGACCGGTGTGGTCACCGCGCTGCAGAACGCTCACTTCGCGCCATCGAACATTGTCGGCGTGGGCCTGGGCGCTTACCTGACATGCAAGGACTGGAAGGCGGGCGTGCAGTCCGGCAACAAGGCCGCGCTCTACATCGGCGGCGCGGATGTCGGCTCGGCAGCTGTCCGTGTGCTCGTTGCCCAGCTGCGCAGCGGGACGGCACTGCCACCCAAGACGATCGCCAAGACGACGATGGTCGATGCGAAGACGTGGAAGCCCGTGATGTCCTCGTGCAGCTGATCGACCCCTCAGGCGCAGACGCGGGTTCGTAGACCAGGACGGAGGACGAGGTGGCAGCCGAGAGCACGGGCAGCGATTCGCCGCGTCTGGTGATGCGCGATGTCAGCAAGGGATTTGCCGGCGTGCAAGCTCTGCGTGGAGTCAGCGTGCAGGCGCATGCCGGCGAAGTGCTGGCGCTCGTCGGGGAGAACGGCGCCGGCAAGTCCACCCTGCTCAAGATCCTCTCCGGCGCCCAGGCTCCCGACGCCGGCACGATCACGATCGACGGCGAGCAGGCGCGATTCGCCGCCCCTCGGGACGCGCACGGCGCCGGCGTCCGAGTGATCTATCAGGAACCCGAGATCATCGGGCATGTCTCGGTCGCCGAAAACATCTACGTCGGCGCGCTTCCCCGCAAGGGCTGGATCTTCGACCGGCGCGGACTGCACGCCCGGCTGCGCGAAGACCTGGCACGCTACGGCTTCACCGACGCGCTGGATCCAGCAGCGCTCGGTGAGCAGCTTTCGCCGGCACAGCGGCAGCTCGTCGAGATCATGCGCGCCCTCATCGCCGACGTGCGCATCATCGCCTTCGACGAGCCGACGTCGTCGTTGTCCGAGCTCGAGGTCGGCCCGCTGTTCCGTCTCATCGACCGGCTGCGGATCGGCGGCGTCACCGTCCTCTACGTCTCGCACCGCCTGCCGGAGATCTTCCAGATCGCGGACCGGGTCACCGTGTTGCGCGACGGTGCGGTGGTGGGGACGCGCTCGGTGAAGGAGGTGAGCGACGACGAGCTGGTGTCGATGATGGTGGGCCGAGACCTCACCGCGATGTTCGTACGCCAGGCGCACGAGCCTGGTGACGTGGTGCTCTCGGTGCGCGATCTTTCCAGCGACGACGTCGCAGACATCGGCTTCGACGTGCGCGGCGGAGAGGTACTCGGCATCGCCGGGCTCGTCGGCGCGGGCCGCTCGGAGCTGGCCCACGCGCTCGTTGGCAACGAGCCCGTCCGCTCAGGGCAGGTGAGCGTCGACGGCCGGCCGCTTCGCATCCGCAGCCCACGCGACGCCATGCGCGCAGGCATCGGCTTCGCGCCGGAGGAACGCAAGGCGCAGGCGCTGCTGATGCACCGCTCGGTGCGTGACAACATCTCGTTGGCGGTTCTGCGCCGAATCAGCGTCGCGCACGTCGTGAACCGGCGCGAGGAACGCCGGATCGCCGCGCGATTCGTCGAACGGCTGCACGTTCGGACCCCGTCGGTGGAACATCCCGTCGCCAACCTGTCCGGCGGCAATCAGCAGAAAGTGGTGCTTGCCCGCTGGCTCGCGGCCCGCCCTAAGGTGCTCATCCTGGACGAGCCGACGCGCGGGGTCGACGTCGGGGCGAAAGCCGAGATCTACCACGTGATCAACGATCTCGCCGCCGAGGGCATCGCGATCCTCGTCATCTCCTCCGAGCTGCCCGAGATCCTCGCGCTCTGTGACCGCGTGCTCGTCATGCAGGCCGGGCGAATCACCGGCGAGTTGCCCAGACGCGACGCGACCGAGGAACGGATCCTCGCCCTGGCGATGACGGACGACCTGGCGAACGCCGGAACCGGAGCAACCTCGTGACCTCGACAACCACGCCTTCGCACGCCTCTGAGGCCGAAAAGACGCCGGCCGCCTCCCGGTCGAGGCTGCATCGCGCCCTGGACGTCATCGGGGTGCAGAACATCAGTCTACTGGTCGCGCTTGCCATCCTGGTCGCGATCATCGGGTCGAAGAACACCAATTTCTTCTTCCTCAGCAACATCCAGACGATCGGCACGACCGTGTCCATCGTCGGGGTGCTCGCGGTCGTGCAAACCCTCGTCATGCTCATCGGCGGCCTCGACATCTCTGTCGGCAGCGCCGCGGGCCTGAGTTCGGTCACCTCGGCGATGGTCTTCACCAGCGCGCACAGCGCCGGCGCGGGCATCCTTGCCGCGCTCGGCGTCGGCGTGCTCACCGGTCTGTTCAACGGACTGGTGATCATCTACGGGCGGGTCAACTCCGTCATCGCCACGCTCGCCACCTACGCGGGCTTTCGAGGCCTAGCCAACCTGATATCCAATGGCCGAGCGCAGGGATACACCGGCACAGACTCGACGTTCGTCTTCCTCGCCCGCGGAGCGATCCTGGGACTACCCACCCTCATCTGGATCCTGATCATCATCGCGCTCGCTGCGCACATCCTGCTGCGATACACCGACATCGGCCGCAACATCTACGCCATGGGCGGCAACCCCACAGCGGCACGGCTGGCCGGGATCAACCTCAACCGCTACATCATCGCCTGTTACCTCGCCGCCGGCGTCGTGGCAGCCCTCGCCGGGATCATGCTGACCGCCCGGACCGGTTCCGGACAGCCGACCTCGGGAAGCCAGGGCCTGGAACTACAGTCGATCACCGCGGCCGCGCTGGGTGGTGTCGCCCTGCAGGGCGGCAAGGGATCCATACCGGGCACCGTCCTCGCCGTCCTGCTGCTCGGCGTGCTGCAGAACGGACTGACGATCCTCAACGTCAACTCCTTCTGGCAGGACATCGCCCAAGGCTTCCTGCTCGTCGTCGCCGTGATCATCCAGCAACGCCGCCGCGGCACCCGCGCCATCGGCCTGCCGTGACGCCACCCAGTGCCGCCAACGTCCCCTGCGCTCCGTCGCCGATCCGAAAGAGCACACCGATGATCAGCCGCAAACGCGCCACCATCGCCGTCGACGTCGTTCCCCCTACCCGGACCAGAACGACCGTGACTTGCCACGCGGACGCAAGTGAGCACCCGGGTCTATCTCGCTGCAACAGCGCCCTCGGCCTCGATGCCCAGTTGCTCCAGCCATGTCCAGTCCCCACTGATCGTTCCCCACTCGGTGACAAGCGAGCGTGCTGCGCGAGCCCCGCTCAGGAACGCCGCGGGCCCGTTGCCGCACGAATCACCAGGCCGGTCACTGCGGCGATGGCGGCGCAGGTGGCGATGAGCACTGCGGCCCGCCCGTTCCCGGTGATGGGATAGCCGGCGAGGGCTCCGAGTTGGGCGCGGAAGGCGACGCTGAACGGGACGCTGCCGGCGGCGGCGAACCCGGCCCAAAGCAGGGCCGCCTGCCATCGACGACTCCTGGCCGTGGGGGCTGCGACAGTCGCCGAGCGCACCAAGCGCAGGTACGAGCCGACGGCGAGCAGCACCGCGAATAACCCGCTCGCCTCGATCGTGACAAGCAGCGCGCCGTGGGTCACGGCCACCACCGGGTCGGCAGACACTCCCTCTCGGGCCGCCTCGGCCAGCGCCAGCGCGAGTCCGACCCCGATCGCGGCTGCAAGCGCTGCAACAACTCGGTGCCGACGCAGCCCGTGTCGCCCATCGATGACAACACCCTGCACCCAGGCGACAGCCTGAGTAGCGCCGCGCCACGCGAGACCCCACCGGCCGAGCTGTTCCACGACGACCGCGAGGAGATCCTCCACCCAGTCCGGGTCCTGCACCGACGGCCGGTAGCGCTGCCACACCCTCGCTCGCCGCTCAGCTGCCCATAGCGCAGCAACACTCGCCAGCGATGCTGCCGTCACGACTGCCAACACCGCGATGAGAGCCCTACCCGGCCCACCCCAGGCGTGGCCGTTGACGCCCAGCGCGACGGCGACCCAGTCCACCGCCACAGTCACCACGATCGCTCCTGTGACGACCCGGGCCCCGCGCAGCAGGTCCCGGACCCGCACGGCTGGCAGCGGGAGGTTCCGTCGACAACGCAGTGCCCGCATCGCGATAGCTGCCGCCAGCACGGGCACCACCAGCTCAGTGAACGACACGACCACGTCATAGGGGTCGTTCTGCCACGGACTGTGCGCGCGCAATGACTCGTCCTGCGTGGTCCAGAATGCAAACGCCGTAAAAAGCGCAGAACAGGCCAGGCACCACACCAGCGCCCGTCGGGTCGAGTCCCGCGACGGGTCTCCTATCGCCAGCACGCTGCTCCCCATCAGCACTCCAATTAGCTCACCGACTCGCCGGATAATCCCGCAGAAGGCCCCCCAAAAGAACCTGCCACGCAGAATCAGTCAAGGATCCCGAATCGGAACCGGGGTTGTCGATAGGCATCGGTTCCGATCGGCTGTCGGATTCGAGCACTTCAACTACTCGCGAGTAGTGATGCGCAGGTAATAACCACTGGGATCCAGCATCCGGAAGTCCGGCAATCCCCAGGGTCGGTCTGTGACGTCTTCGGCCAGGGGCCAGTTGTGGGCGAGAACGCGGTCCCGCTCGGCCGAGAGATCATCGACTTCCAATACCAGTTCGACGCCGGTTGGCGGGCGACGATGCTGGGGATCTGATGGTGCCGGGCGGGCTGCCGCTCCTATTCGAACCTGCTCGCGCTGCACACTGAGGTAGGGCTGATCGGCGGACCGCTGGTCCTTCACGATCTCGAAGCCGAGAACGCGGACATAGAAGTCAGCCGTGGCATCCAGGTCATCTGGAAAGATCTCCCACCGAGCGGTCATCGCCATCTGCACAGCGTCACACGACACCTCTCGGCGTCACCACACGCGCCGCGGATTGGCTCGTCACCTGCCCGGACGGAGCAGGACCCCGGTGGCCTGGTGACATTTCGATGCGCACCCTGTTCTGGATGTGGATCGCTGGCCCGGGATCGCAGTAGACGATCCTGATCAGACACAGCGGGATGCGTCCGAGTCGTGCTTCGCCGGACGACGTGGTGAAGTGAGGACAAGCGCCGGTCATTTGCAGCGGAGGAGTCGATGGATGACGGGCGGCCGGGCGTCATCGTGCTCGGAGCTGGCGTCATCGGCCTGACCATCGGGGTGTGTCTGGCCGAGCAGGGATTGCGGTGCAGATTCGCACTCGTGAAGTTCCGTCGGCGACGACTTCTGTGGTGGCCTCGGCGATGATCGGGCGCAGCTTCGCGTCTGCGGATGATCCGGTCGGTGTTCGTGAGCGCGTCCGGCATAGAGGAGTTCACCGCGCTGGCCGCCGTGGCGGGCACGGGGGGCCCTGCGCCGGGGTGGTTGGTCAGCCGACAAGCGGGGCCGCTACCGCCCGGGGTGGAGCTGTGCGCGCCCGACGAGCTGCCCGTGGGCTTCGCCGCGCCCGAGCCGAGCGCGGCACCATCCGCGCCGACAACCGCGAAGCCAGCGCAGCCGTCCTGCTCGCCTCATTGACCCACTACCCGATCCTCAACGTCCTGATCGGCCATTCTCCGGGAGACATCAACGCCGACCGCTTCGCCGAGACATGGGTCCAGCATGCCGCGGCCACGCTGGGCAATTGACTGCCCAGGCTCGATGACCGGTTCACGAACAGTTTTTCGCGAGTTCGCGCCGAGGCGGTTCTGAAGGCGCGTGCCGATCGAGCAGTCTGCTGACATGACTACCGGGACGCGCGAGCTCAGCTGGCGCTGGATGTGCCGATGGCGACCGAACTGGGCGCCACGCTGCTCGATCACACCGGTCCGACTCGCGGCGCGACGTTTCTGGTCTCAGGGCTCGCGCTGAACGGCGCAGGCGCAGCACATGCGTCGGCCCTGTCGGCAGCGCTGGAGCTGGCCGGATATCTGGCACTGCTGCCGGAGCTCACAGAGTCCGAGTACGCGGTCACCCATTCGATCGCACTCAATCTCATCACCGGCGCGCCGCAAGGGCATTGCGTCGAGGTCAGTGGCGAGGTCGATCGTCGGAGCAAGAAGCTCGCGTTCATCACGGTGGCCGCGCGCGCCGATGGACAGATCGTCGCTCGAGGGCGACTGGTGAAGTCCATCGTGGCCTTCGCCGCACCTGCGCTCTGACGCCCGGTGCCCGGCAATAGGTGGTGAGCCGGCCGAAACTCTGGCAGCCGATCGCATGCAACGGCACTGGCTTCTGCCGGGGCTGTTTGGCAGGCTCGGTTCTAAAGCCATTAGCGCCCTTTAACGCAACAGTGCCCCTCTGCGGCGTCAACCCCGTTGCCAATCGATCGATTGATTGGGATGCTGGTCGGTATGACGCTGGTGGATGTACAACGGGCCGCGGTCGACCTGTTCTCGGGTCGGGGCTTCGAGGCGACGGGGATCCGTGAGCTCGGCGCGGCGGTCGGATTGAACTCGGCGACGCTATACCACTACGCCGGTGGCAAGCAGGAACTGCTCGCCGAACTCATGCGCATCTGCCTGGACGAGTTGCTCGCGTGCGGACGGGCGGCGTCGGCGTCCTCCACGGTTCCGTTGGAGCAGCTGGCGGCGTTGCTCGCCTCGCACATCGGCATCTCGGCGCTTAATCCGCGCACGGCGGTGGTGACCGATCAGGAGATGCGCGCGCTGACTCCAGAGCGGCGAACGGTACTGACGGGCGTGCGGGACGAGTACGAGGCACTGTTCACCGCGGTGCTTGCCCGCGGCGCGAAGGCCGGCACCTTCCGCATGGCCGATGCCGGCGTCACCCGGCTGGCGTTGCTGGAGATGTGCAACGGCGTCGCTCACTGGTACCGGCCCGGGGGGCGGCTGGGCGTCGAGGACGTCCAGCGACGGTTCGTCGAGATGGGTGCGCGACTGGTCGGAGCGGATGGTCCCGAACCGTGGACCGGCGGGCTGGTCGAGGCCCAGATGTTGGACATCGAGCCGCGCGTGACGGTGTCGGCGTGACGATCATCGACGCGCGGGTGCGACTGCCGCAGGACCGCCGACCGAACCCGACCTATTCGTCGCCGCGCCGGCAGACCGAGCAATACGACAAGGTGCTGGACCTCACCGACAAGATGAACCAGGGCACCCTCGCCCGGTTGTTGCGCGACCTCGACCGCTGCGGGATCACCCGGGCGGTGATGCACGCCGAGTCCGAGGGCGGCGAGGACGGCGAGGCGCTCAACGATGCGCTGCTCGGCGTTCTCGCCGATCACGGCGATCGATTCGTCGGCATCGGCTGCCTCGACATCGAAGGGCGCCGCCCGACCGAGATGGCGCGGCAGGTCGCCCGCATCGGGGCTGCCGGACTGCTCGGCGTGACGCTGCAGCCGGCGTTCTTCGGCCTCGACATCGACGCGCGTCCGCTCTACCCGATGTACGCCCGCGCCGAAGAACTGGGCCTGATCGCCTGCGTGCACACCGGCATCACCTACTCGCGGATGCACCCGCTGCGCCACGAACGGGCCGAACTGCTCGACCAGGTCGCGTGCGACTTTCCCGACCTGCGACTCATCGCCTGCCACGCCGGCTGGCCCTGGGCCACCGAGTACGCCGCCGTCGCCCGCCGCCATCCCACCGTCTACCTCGAGTTCGGCGCCTTGGCGCCCAAGTACGTCGCCCGGCCCGGGACGGGGTGGGACGCGCTGTTCGGGATGATGCCGAATGTCCTCCGCGGACAGGTGCTATATGGCAGCGACTGGCCGATGATGGCGCCCGAGCGCGCGCTACGCGAGTGGCGCGAGTCCGGCCTGAACGACGTCGCGCTGCAGGCCTTGTTCCATCACAACGCCGCAGGCCTGTTCGGCCTCGCCGCCAGCCAATGACGATCACGTCGATGCTGGCCGCAGCAGCGTCGTCGCGACCCGGGTCCGTTTTCGTGCGCTCCGTCGAGGATGAGGTGACCTATCTCGAGACGCAGGACCGGGTGCGGAGGGTCGCTGGCGGCCTGGCTCGCATGGGAATCGGCCCGGGCAGCGCGGTCGTGCTGACCATGCGCAACAGCACCGATCAGATTGTGGTCTGGTTCGCGCTCGCCCAGCTGGGCGCATTGCACCTCCCCCTCAACACCGCACTCGTCGGCCGGCAACTGGAGCACGCCCTATCCATTGCCGCACCCACGATGATCATCGCCGACTACGACCTGCTCCGACCCATCGCAGCCACCGTCCGCGCGGCTGCACCCACCGCGACAACTCTCGTCCGCGGCGCGCCTGCGGACATGGCCGCGTCCAGGCTCGAGGACCTCCTGGTCGGCGAACCAGCCGACCCGACCGCCACCGACGAACTCGACGTGGCGACGCTGCTGTTCACGTCCGGCACCACGGGCGCCTCGAAGGCGTGCGAGCTGTCGCACAGGTACCTTGCGCGGCAGGGCGAGATCCACGCGCGACAGTTCGGGCTGCGGGCCGACGACGTCCTCTACTGCCCGTTCCCCCTGTTCCACATCGACGCCGCCACCCTGACCGTCGTCGCTGCTCTCGCCGTCGGCGCCACGGCAGCGCTCGGTGAACGCTTCAGCACCTCGCGGTACTGGGACGAGGTTCGCCGCTTCGACGCCTCCGTCATCAACTTCATGGGCGCCACCCTCACCATGCTCTGGAAGCAGCCTGCGTCACCGACCGATACCGACCACCGCGTCCGCCTCGCCTGGGGCGTTCCCATGCCCGACTGGCGGCACGAGTTCGAGACCCGCTTCGGGTTCCCCCTCTTCCAGGTCTACGGGCTCACCGACGCGGGCGTCCCCGTCTACGACCCGATCGACGGAACGCAACGGCGCGGGGCCTGCGGCCGGGTCATCGACGAGTTCGAGGTCCGCATCGGCGCTGGCGACGAGATCCTCGTCCGCGGCCGCGAACCCGGACTGATCATGAGTGGCTACCACGCGATGCCCGAGGCCACCGCCGACGCCATCGACGTGGACGGATGGGTGCACACCGGCGATCGCGGGCGACTCGATCCCGACGGCTTTCTCACCTTCCTCGGCCGCTCCACCGACTCCATCCGCCGCCGCGGCGAGAACATCTCCGCCCACGGAGTCGAACAGGCCGGACTCGAGCACGCAGACGTCATCGAGATCGCCGCCATCGGGGTCCCGAGCGAACTGACCGAAGACGAGGTCAAGATCTTCGTCGTCCTACGAGAAGGCGCCACCCTCACCGCCGCGGAACTACATGAGCACTACCGCACCGTCGCCACACGGCACCTAGCGCCCCGCTACATCACCTTCCTCGACCAACTCCCCAAGACCCCCACAGAGAAAATCGAGAAGTTCAAACTGGCCGCCAACGGCGACAAGTGGCCGACCTGGGACAACGAGGCCGACCGATAGCCGTCGATTTCGAGCACCCCGAGAGTGGGCCATAGCGCAGACAAGTCGTTCTGCGTGGCGGGCCGTGATCCGCGTTTCGCGATCGCGACGGTGCGCGACACTTGAGTGAGCCGGGATGACTGGTGGACCTGATTGTGCGGGAATTGAGGAGCGCGGATGTGCCGGTTGTTCGGGTTGCACGCAGGATCAGAGGCGGTGCGGGCGACCTTCTGGTTGATCGACGCTCCGGACAGTCTTGCTGAGCAGAGCCACCACAATCCCGACGGGACGGGGATTGGCACGTTCGACGCGGCCTGCCGTGCGGTCGTGGACAAACAGCCCATGGCCGCGTGGCAGGACGCTGACTTTGCCGCCGGCGCTCGTGATCTGCAGTCGCGCACGTTCTTGGCACACGTCCGCTACGCCAGCACCGGAGCGTGCACCTCGACCAACACGCACCCCTTCACCCAGGACGACCGACTGTTCGCGCACAACGGCGCCTTCGAGGGCCTGGACCTGCTCGACGCGCGATTGGCCGCGCTCGGCGTTGCGGATCTCGTGCACGGTGACACCGACAGTGAGCGGATGTTCGCGCTCATCACCGCTGAGATCCGCCACGCGGATGGCGACGTCCGCGCCGGCATCGCCGCGGCCATCGACTGGCTCGCCGACAACGTCCCCGTCTACGCCCTGAACTTCGTCCTCACCACCCCCACCGATCTCTGGGCCCTGCGCTACCCCGCCACCAACGAACTGCACCTGCTCGTTTGCACCTCTACAGACGACGAGCGGCGCCTGGACGCTCGAACCGACCGTATCCACGCCCGATCCGAGGAGCTAGCCAACCGTCCCTGGATCGTCGTGGCCAGCGAGCCCATGGACAGTGAGTCCAGCTGGCAATCCATTTCGCCTGGCAACCTCGTCCACGTCGATCGCGCCCTGAACACCACGTCGCACGACATCCGCCACTCCGCGCTAAAGTTCCCGCTGACACCGGCCGACCTCAGCAGCAAAGCTGCCGCATCACAACATCCGTCCAGCCCCGTGTAGGTGTTGGGTAATCGCAATCGGTTCAGCAGACGCCGCCCCCGTCAACAGTGAGCACGTCGCCCGAGTGACGATGCCACGCCGCTCGATGTTGTGATCGCCGAGCGCTTTGGGCGTCTGCCAGGAGAGGGTCTCGCCGATCGGGCCGGTCAGCGAAGGCGCCAGCGAAGACGTCCCTGCGGCGCGTTTTCAGCGACTGGCTACGAGCGCTGCGCGTGGTGAATGCACCCGCCGAGCCGCTCGAGTGCTGGCCGGATGCGGCGCTCGGTCATTCGGTCAGGTAGGCATGTTCGATCTCGTCGACTCGGTCGCACATCTCCTCACCGGTACCGGGCTCGCTTGAGCGATGTCCACTCTGATATCTGCAAGATCTGGCGTCGCTCGGGACTTGCGGACCGTCGACAGGCTTGCGCGGAGTTGAGCGATGACCAGTGACCGGGTCTTCGCGCCGCAATCGCAGTATCGATAGCGGTTCGGTTGAAAAACAGATCGACCACATGTGGTCGCGTGGGACTCGTGGCATCGGTCACTGGTTCGGTTCGCCAGACACACACCGCTGATGACGGGCAACACCGACTCGAACCGGGTAACTCGTTCGCCACCGCTACTAGCTGTCGGCGCTGTCCGCGCTACTGCCACCGCACCTGTACTCCGCCGACGATCTACCGCCCGATGGGTGAAGGGTGGATCCGAGTCGAGGCGAGGGCGCTGCGCAGCGACGCGGCCCCCACCGGCTGGCTCGAGGCCGCCACCCGCTACCTCGCCCAGCGCAAGCCCACGCACTCATAAGTCGCGTCACGGGGCTCACGCCGAAGTTGCGATGTCGAGCAGTTCCGCTTCCTTATCCGTGACCGCGACACGAAATTCACGGCGTCGTCGTCCGCGCCGGCCGGGCCTCGGATCGCCTTCAGCCCCTCGAAGATCGACTGCCCGTAATGCAGGACCGCGCTGGCCGGGTGCATCGGCGCGGGCGCGCACGCCTCCACCGACGGCGCCGACCAGCCCGTGCCACGGTGCCAGCTGGCGATCGCCTGGTGCGCCGTGAATCGGGTGCCGAACGCCGGCGCCGCGGCCGTTGTCGCTATCAACGGTGTCACTGCAACGCTCCGTTGCGCACGACGTCGATGACGTGCCGGTAGGCGTCGGCGTGCACCCGCACGTCGAGCAGCAGCGGGCCGGCGGCCGGTTCGGCCAGTGCGGCGTGCAACGCATCCTCCTCGTCGATGCGACGGCCGGGGACGCCCATGCCGGCGGCGACGGCCGCGAAGTCGGTCGGCGCGTACTGCACCGCCCCGTTGCCGCCGTGACCCTCGGCACGCTGTTTGGCCTTGATTAGCGACAGCGTGTTGTCGTTGAACACAACGACAGTGACGTCGCAGCGCAACCGCGCGAGCGTCTCCAGCTCACCCAGGCACATCTGCAGGCCGCCGTCGCCGACGAAGCAGTACACGCGCGACCGCCGCCGGGCGAGGGCCGCACCGACCGCGGCCGGCAGCGAGTACCCCATCGTGGCCAGGCCCGAGGAGATCAGCACCTCTCCCGGTTCGTTCGTCGTCCACAGCGGCATTGCGACAAGCATGTGCGCGCCGGCGTCCACCGTGGCGATGCTGCCGGCGGGTGCGGCCGCGCGCACCGCCCGGACTACCGCCGCGGGCGCGATGCCCGCACGCCGCACCGGGTCGCCGAACAGGCCGCGCTCGATGCTCGTGCGGTGTGCCGCGCCGACCCCCGCGGGCCATTCGTCGGGCAGCGCGGGCAGGTCGGCGAGCAGCCCGGCGAGCGGGCCGACGACGGTGGCGACCGGTACGACGTACCGGTAGGCG
>JAABUT010000972.1_pt1 | contig 37239 bp, 36 predicted proteins | sample 5559281 | NCBI WGS metagenome assembly JAABUT01 (sample SAMN10711880, study PRJNA513359) | rock metagenome | isolation source: Antarctica rocks | place: Antarctica: Victoria Land, Ricker Hills nord | collected 2016-01-04 | reverse complement strand
CCGTCGGGTGATCGCGGTGGCCCTGGGCACGCTGTCGACAGTGCTCGCGCTGGCACTGCACATCGACGATTACCAAAACTTCCTGCTGCTGATCGGTTCGCTGTTCGTTCCGTTGCTCGGCGTCTTCGTGGTCGACTACTTCGTGATCTCGCGCCGCAACTGGGATCTGTCCGAGCGCGCACCGGCGCGCTGGTCGACGGTGCTGCCGTGGTTCGTCGGCTTCGTGGCCTACCAGTTGATCAACCCGGGCTATCTCGGCTCGTGGTCGCGGCAGTGGACGCGATTCGGCCAGTGGCTGCACTTCACGCCGGCGCCGTGGATGAGCGCGTCGCTGATCTCGTTCGTGGTGGCGGCAGCGGTGACCGTGCCTCTCGGCCTGTCGACCCGACGGAAGACACGCAGCGAGGTGTAGGCGTGCTGATTCATCCCGAGGTCGCCGACGCGCTGCGCCGCGGCGCCCCGGTGGTCGCGCTGGAGAGCACGATCATCAGCCACGGGTTGCCGCGACCGGACAACCTGCGCGTTGCCCGCGACATCGAGAACGCCGTGCGCGACGGCGGCGCGGTCCCCGCAACCATCGCGGTGCTCGAGGGGCAGGCGCGCATCGGCCTGGATGATGCGGCGCTCGAGCGGGTGGCCGGCGACCCGGACGTCACGAAGGTGAGCGTGCGTGACGTCGCGATCGTGGCCGCGCGGGGTGGGGTCGGTGCGACCACTGTCGCCTCTACGGCGCACCTCGCTGCCCGGGCGGGAATCCGGGTGTTCGCGACCGGCGGCCTGGGCGGGGTCCATCGCGGCGCGCGCGACAGCTGGGACGAATCGGCCGACCTGACCACGCTGTCACGCACGCCGGTGCTCGTCGTGTGCGCGGGTGTCAAGTCGATCCTCGACGTCGCAGCCACTCTCGAACGCTTGGAGACGTTGAACGTCGGCGTGCTCGGCTACCGCACCGACCGCTTCCCCGGTTTCTACCTGCGCGACTCGGGTCACTCCCTGTTCTGGACGGTGGCCACGCCCGCCGAAGCGGCCGCGGTGCTGCATGCGCAGGACGAGCTCGGCAGCGCCGGGTACGGGTTGGTGCTCGCCAACCCGATCGACGCCGCGGACGAGCTCGAACGCGAGCTGCACGACCGCACGCTGCTGGCCGGCCTGGCGGCGGCCGACGCCGGCGCGGTGCGGGGCAAGGACGTCACACCGTTCCTGCTCGACTTCTTCCACCGCGAGACGCACGGCGCGTCCTTGATCGCCAACGTGGCGCTGGTGCTGTCGAACGCGCGGCTGGCCGCTCAGGTCGCCGCCGCCTACTGCATCGCGACGTAGCGGGGTCATCGGTGATCCACGTCGTCTGCGTCGGCGACCTGATGGTCGATGTGCTGGCCCGCCTGCCCGGTCCGCTGGCCCCCGGCTCGGACACTCCGGCCGTCGTGGAGCTCTCGGGCGGGGGTGCGGCGGCGAACGTCGCGGCGTGGCTGGCGGCGGCCGGTGCCCACGCCACGTTCGTCGGCCGGGTCGGTGACGACGCCTTCGGCCACCGCGCGATCGACGAGCTGGAGACGGGCGGGGTGCGCACCGCAATCACCATCGATCCCGACCTGCCCACCGGCACGTGCATCGTCCTGGTCGACCCGGACGGCGAGCGGACGATGATCCCCTCCGCAGGGGCCAATTCGGCGAGCGGTGCCATGACGGACCTGCCGGGCGACGCCGACTGGCTCTACGTGTCCGGTTACCCGCTGCTGGATGCCGCGGCACGACCGTTCGCGCTGGCCGCACTCGGGTATGCGCGCCGACGCGGCTGGTCCGTCGCTGTCGACGCCGCGTCGGCGGCACCGCTCGCGGCCGTCGGAGCGGAAGGGTTCCTGAGCTGGGTGGGAGCGGACGTGCTGCTGCTCGCGAATGCGGCCGAGGCGCGCATCCTCACCGGCCTGGACGAGCCCGCCGCCGCTGTGCAGGCGCTAGCGCGGCGGTGCGGGCGGGCGATCGTCAAGTGCGGCGGCGCCGGTGCCGTGTGGTCCGACGGCAGTGACACGCACTCGGTGGCCGCGATCGAGAGCACCATCGTGGACTCGACAGGCGCCGGTGACGCGTTCGCCGCCGGGTTTCTCGCCGCCGGCGGCGACGTCACCGCACGTCTTCGCGCAGCTGTGGCGCTCGCCGCGCGCGCCGTCGTCCAGCCCGGCGCGCGTCCCAGTCCACCCCGCGCGTAGGTACAAGTCGACGCAGTCCGACGACGCGGCGACGGGCCCGAACCGGCCCGTCCGATGTGGCAAGCGCGAACATCGTCGTGCACAGCACGATGACGTTGTAGTGAAATTGCTCAGCGGCGGGGAGCGAGATGCTCATGGCCGTCGCATAGAGCACGAGTAGCGCGCCGGAGCCGGCTGCGGCGAGTCGGATCTGGAGGCCGAGCAGCAGCGCTATTCCGAGGGCGATTTCCGCGACGGTCGCGCCTATTGCCGCAGTTGGGGCGATGTCGTCGGGCAGGAACGCGATGATTGAGCGGGTGTAGCTGACGAAGTTGGCGAAGCTGCCCCACTGGACGCCCGCCTGTCCGGGTGCGCCCAACAGGCCGAACCGGTCGGCGACGGCGAGCAGGAACTCTGCAGCCATCACGATGCGCATGGCCACGGCCGCCCACCGCGACCGGCGGTGGAGCCCGGCAAAGATGAGGGCCACGACAAGAATCACCGCGCCGATAGCGTCCATGCCGGGGTGGCGATGCAAGACGGTGGCGTTGAGGGTGAGCCAGGCAAGTTGGACACCGAGAGCTGTCCACAGTGCAGCGCCTGCACACGATCTGGCGAGCTGGGTCAGCGGTGAGCTCATCGGTGTTCCTCCAAGGAGTCAGCGGACGTGGTCAACAAGTCAGAGGACCCAGCGTCGAGACACGTTCCACCTGAGCACCGATGGCGCACGTGAGTCATGTCACGGGAACGTTTCGGGTGCCCCGCGCCTCTACCACCACAGGGCCCCGACCGGATGAGGAGCGAGGAGATGGATGCACCGGCACCGCGCGCCGATCCGGGCCGAGTCGCCACGCTGGTGCATGGCGCGCAAGCCGGTGATCACATCGCCGCCGGCGACCTGCTGGATCTGCTCACCCCCTACGTGCGACGGCTGTGTGGCCCGATCGCGCTCGAGGAGGGCGCCGATGCCACCCAGGAGGCGCTGATCGTCGTGCTTCGCAGCATCGGTCAACTACGCGAGCCGGGCGCCCTGTTCGGCTGGGTCCGGACCATCGCCGTGCGGGAAGCAGTCCGAGTCGCCCGTCGCCGACCCGTCACCGCCGAGCTGAGCGAGGTACCCGCGCGAGGCGACCCGCAACTCGCCGCGGACCTGCGAGACGTGCTGGGCCGGCTATCCCCGCAGCACCGCGCCGTGTTGCTGCTACGCGAGATCGAAGGCCTCGATGAATCTCAGACTGCGGCCATGCTCGCCGTCCCACCCGGCACCGTGAAGTCCCGCCTGTCCCGGGCCCGCCTCGCCTTCCGGAAGGAGTGGCAGCAATGACCGACAACGACACCTGGCCCGTCGCCGCATTCGATACCGTCCGCCAACTGCGGGTGATCGCCGCCGCCACACCCGGAGCAGTCATCCACGAAACTGTCCTGCCCGCTCCCTTGGAGACCGTGTGGGACGTCGCTGCCGATCTCGAAGACGAACTAGCGCATTGGCTGCTACCCGACATCCGCGCCGTACGCATCACCGACCACGACCACGACCGGCTCACGGCACGCATGATCGGCTACAGCGGACTGCGTGCCCGGTTCGACGTCGTCCTGCGCCCCGGATGGTGCGTCATGCAAAGCCGCTACCTACTCGGCGGCATGGCGGCAACCACGGAACAGGCGGGCACCCGCTTCGCGTTTCTCGGCGGGCTGCGCGGGCCTCTGCGGCTGATGAACCCCGTGCTCACACCATTCAGCCGCAGCAGCGGCGCGCACGCGCTGGACCGGTTCACGACGCGCGTCGAAGCCCGACTGTAAGTCAAGAGTCGGTCGCGAGCGGGGCAACATGTCCGGTGTCGATGCCGCGACTGGGCGATCAGCCGACGCATTGCCTGTTACGTAAAGTCACGATCTTAGCGAGACGCTTCACGACATATACCGTGGGATCCGATAATCCACGAAGATAAAGATGAATACCACGTAAGGTGTCAGCTCAATTGATCACAGAGGGTTACCCTAGGGCTGGTGGGACGCCCGGATCGGTAGCCGCAAAGTCGTAGTCGCATGCGCGGCGCGGGATAACGTCCATCTCCGTCACCACAGGCGCCGTCGTCCAGGGCCGCGCCCTGGCACGCAACGGAGCGGTCACCTTGGACAACAACACCTTCACCCCGGCCGAGTGCGGCACGACGACACCCGCGACCGCGACCACCACCACCGAATCGGTCCCTTCCGGTCCGGTCACCGCCGGGACCACGACGACGGTCACCATCTCTGTGTCCACGACCGGCCCGACCGCCCCGACCGGCACCGTGACCGTCCTCGACAACGGCGTCCCGGTCGGCACCGCTCCCCTGGACAGCACGGGTCACGCGAGTGTCGGGGTGCCCGCCGGGCTGAAGCCGGGACCGAGGAGCATCGTCGCCCGCTACAACGGGAGCCTCACCCACACGCCCTCGACGTCCGCGGCGAGCACACTCACCGTCCGCGCCGCCGCACCGACCCCGCGCCCCAGCGCATCCCACGCCACGACCGCTGCGGGCACCGTCACGCCCACGCCCGCAACAACCGTTCACGGGTCAAGAACCTCCAGCAGCGCCCTGGCCGCGACCGGACCGGCCCGCCTCAACGGGCTGATCACCCTCGGCGGCGCATTGCTGGCCATCGGAATCGCGTCCGCCTTGTCCGGCCGCCGCCGCCGACATGCCCTACACCGGCGCTGACGCAACGCCGCTCGGCATGTTCTTCTGGGCAAGCCGGCTGTTGTTGGCCACTGACAACCTGGAGGGACCCGATGACCCTGGAGATTGGCTCCATCACCGTCGACTGCGATGACGTCGCCACCGTGGCCGGTTTCTGGTCCGCCGCGCTCGGCATCCCGCTCGACGCGGATGCCTCACCGTATGTGGCGTCGCTGAATCGACACGGCGCCCAGCTGCCCCGGCTGCTGTTGCTCAAAGTCCCCGAGGCCAAGAGCGCCAAGAACCGGATGCACCTGGACCTCCTGATTCAGGGAGGGACATCCCGCGATGATGAAGTCGCCCGACTCGTGCAGCTCGGTGCGACACACCTCGCCGACAAGGATGAATGGGGGCACTCCTGGGCGGTGCTCAGCGACCCGGAAGGCAATGAGTTCTGCGTCGCGGGGCGGTGACACCATTGCGCAGTCGCACGACTACCGAAACCCGAGAGGTCTGACGTGATCATTGCCGTGTATGCCCGGACCCTCCGTCCTGGGGTCTCGATCCCGCAGTTCATCGAGGCATGGCGGCCCGAAGGCGGAGGTGAATACCCCGCTCAGGTCGAGATCGGCATCGATCCCACCAACCACCGGAAGGTGCTCACTCTCATCCGGGTGGACGGCTCCCTCGACGACCTTCAGGCTCGATTGCCCGATCTCGTGCATCCCGACTCGACGGCCCGTCTGGACGAGGTCGTCGAGTCCACCGAACTGGCGTCGATGTACCTCCAGCAATCAATCGACATGTGACGACAGCGCGTCACCTGCACGCAGTGTCGGGGCACGCGGCCACAATGGACGGGTGCCCCGAACGCTTGCCCCACTCGTCGCCCGTGACGCCGAGATCGCCGAGCTGCTGCGCGCCCTCGATTCCGCACAGGCCGGGCGGGCCGGCGCGGCGGTGCTCGGCGGCGACGCCGGTATGGGCAAGACACGGCTGCTCACCGAGGTCACCAACGCGGCGCAGGAACGCGGTTTCCGCACCTTGATCGGCCACTGCGTCGATCTCGGCGATTCGCCGCCGCCCTACCTGCCCTTCAGCGAGGCCTTCGCGCGGCTGGCCGCCGAGGACCCGGGTGCCGTCGACAGCCTGCTTGTCGAGCAGCCCGCACTGGCCCGGTTGCTGCCCGGCCGCCCCGGCGGAGATGTCGACGCGCGGATCGAGCGTGGCGAACTGTTCGAGTCGGTGCTGGGCGCGCTGGCCTCGCTGGCAGCAGCGCAACCGGTCACCGTGTTGATCGAGGACCTGCATTGGGCCGACCAGGCCACCCGCGACCTGCTGGGCTTCTTGTTCACCCGCATCCGCCGCGAACGGCTGGCCATCGTGGCGAGCTTCCGCAGCGACGATCTGCACCGCCGCCACCCGCTGCGCCCGGTGCTCGCCGAATGGGGCCGGTTGACGGCGGTCACCCGCGTCCAGCTCGATCCGCTTCCCGCCACCGAGGTACGCAGGCTCATCCGCGCCATCCACCCCGCGCCGCTGGCCGAGGCCGATCTGTCCAGCATCGTCAACCGCGCCGACGGCAATGCTTTCTTCACCGAGGAGCTCGTCGCCGCCACCGAGCAATGCAGCGACGCCGCACACCTGCCCTGGCAGCTCGCCGACCTGCTGCTCGTGCGTCTCGACCGGCTCTCCGACGACGCCCGCACGGTGGTGCGGATAGCAGCCGTCGGCGGGCGGCGGGTCTCGCATGGAATGCTCGCCGACGTCGCCGACCTGCCACCGGCGCGCCTGGACGCGGCGCTGCACGACGCCATCGACGCGCACGTCCTCGAACTCACGTCCAGCGGCCGCGGGTACGTGTTCCGGCACGCGCTGGTGGCCGAGGCCGTCTACGACGATCTGCTGCCCGGCGAACGGGTGCGCCTGCACGCCGCCTACGCGGCCGTGCTCGCCGACGAGCCCGGTCGCAGCCGGGCCGAGCTCGCTCGGCATGCACTTGCCTCACACGACCTCGACACCGCGTACCTGGCCAGCGTGCAGGCCGGCGACGAAGCCATGGCCGTGGCAGCGCCGCAGGACGCGCTGGCGCACTACGAGACGGCGCTGGATATCGCGCCGCGATCGAGTGCGGCGCCGGCCGACCGTGCCGATCTAGTGCTCGCCTTCGTCGACGCCGCCGAGGGCGCCGGCCGGTGGCAGCGTGGCGTCGATCTTGCCCGCGAGATGCTCGCCGAGCTGCCCCCGGATGCCTCCGACACCTCCCACGCGAAGCTGCTGTACGCGATGGTTCGCGCCACGCTCGGCGGCGAGGTCGACGAGGAGGCGCTGTCGGCTAGCTCGGCCGCGCTGCGGCTGGTGCCCGACAAGCCACCGACCGTTTGGCGTGCGCGGCTGCTCGCCCAACACGCCCGGGTGACGGCGATCATGGGGCAGGAGGTCGACAGCGAACGCTCTGCCCTCGACGCGCTGCGCATCGCCGAAGATCTCGGCGATCAGCCGACGATCAACGACGCGCAGGCCACGCTGGCGATGATCGAACGGCGCCGCGGCGACCCGGATTCCGCGGTGCGTCTGCTGAAGGTCGTCATCGGCCGCGCCCGCACGGTCGGCGACGTGTCGACCGAGCTGCGCAGCCGGTTCAGCCTGGCGAGCTTGCACCACGAGATCGGCGATCTCGCCGGCGCCCAGGACGACTTCGAACAGGTTGTGGCGCGCGCCGCCGAGACGGGCCGTCCGTGGGAATCGTTCGGCCTGCATTCACGCGCGATGGTGGGGTTGCTGCGCTTCACTCGCGGCGACTGGGCCGGCGCGAGGCAGATCCTGGACACCACCGGTCAGCGGCCGCCGGACCTCGCCGAGGCGCTGCTGCAGGCGATGGACATGGTGGTGCGCGCGTCCGGCGGCGACCGTTCCGCGCTCGGTGGCGCACCCGCGCTGCGTCCGTTCTTCGAGCGGGAGGGACGCATCGGGCTACACACCTGCATCGCGGCGCTGGAGGTGTACGAGCAGTCCGGTGACGTCGACACGGCCGGACGGCTGATGGATCAGACCGTCGAGGCGCTGGGCAAGATCTGGCTCACCCCGTGGTTTCTCGCGCGCATCGAACTGTCCGCGCGAGCGATCGCCGTGTTGTGCGCCGCCGGGGCTGCGGCACCGGCGCAGGCGCGGCGGGCGCTCGTCGAGGCCGGCCGCGACTACCTGCAGGCCGGTCACGAGAGTGCTGAACACGGCCTGCCGCGTGGACGCCGTATGGGGCTCGAAGGCGACGCCTGGCTGCACCGCCTCGATGCGGAGTGGGCACGGTTGCGCTGGCTGGCGGACGTCGATGCCCCGGAAGCGGACGAGCTCGTTGAACTCTGGCAACGCACCGTCGAGGCATACGACTACGGCAACGAGACTCAGCTGGCCAAGTCGCGCACCCGGCTGGCCGGTGTGCTGCGCGCGGTGGGCCGACCGGCCGAGGCCGCCGAGCAGGCGGCGCTGGCGCGCGCGGCCGCCCAGGACATGGGCGCCCAGCCGCTGCTCGACGCGCTTGCCGCGTTCGGCGGTGCGCGCGGCGCTCGCACGCGCAGCGGCGGCGCGGCGGCGGGCATCCCGTCCCTGACCGATCGCGAACGCGATGTGCTTGCGTTGCTCGTCGACGGGCGCACCAACCGGCAGATCGCCGCGCAGCTCTACATCAGCGAGAAGACGGCAAGCGTGCACGTGTCGAACATCCTGGGCAAGCTCGGCGTGCGCAGCCGGGGCGAGGCGGCAGCTGTCGCCAGGCAATGAGCAGCAGTCAGGTCAACCGGATCGCGGCCCAGACCTCTTTGCCTGTGCCGATCTTCCGCACGCCCCAGTCTGCGGCGACCATGTCGACGATGCCCAGCCCGCGCCCGGACGTGTCGGTGCTCGCCGCCACTCGCTGCTCGGGCGTTCCCGGCGCGTGGTCCTCGACCCCGATCCGCACGCACTCGTCTTCGATCAGGACGTGCACGGTGACCTGCGAGCCGCCGGCGCGCACGGCATTGGTGACGAGCTCGCTGACAACGAGTTCTGCATCGTCCACCGCCGAAGAGGGCGCATCGGGACGTTGTCCGGAGAACTGATGGGTCAACCACGCGCGTGCGACACCGACGTTGTCGGGTTCGCACGCGAACGTCTTGACCGACTCGAACTTCATCTTTTCCCGACTTCGCTTGCAACTCGAAGTATTGGGTACCCGAACGAGCCCGCCGCGTCACACGGACCGGCTGGCTGTCATCCCGACGGCGTCACCCGGGGGCGCAGCAGAACGTCCTCTGCGTGGCCATCGACCGGATCCCGCGCGACGTCGGTGCGCACGGCGTGCCAGGCGGTTCGGACGCCGACGACGGCCCTGGCGCAGACAGCAAGCACGGCCACCCCGACGATGCCGTCGAGCCACCAGTGATTGCCGGTGGCGACCACGACGAAGGTAGTCATCAGGGCGTGGGCGACACCGAGGTAGCGCCACGGGCCGACGCCGATGCGCCATGTGTAGTAGCCGACCAGGACCGCCCACGTGACGTGCACCGAGGGCATCGCGGACAGCTGGTCGAACGCGAAACCGTTTGCGTACACCGATTGGTCGTAGAGCAGACCGGTGTCCTTGATGCCGAGGCCGGTCAGCATCCGTGGCGGGGCCACCGGGATGAGTTGGATCAGCAGGCAGCACAGGGTCGTCCATGCGAGGACGGTGCGCACCGGCCGGTAGCGATCCCGGTGGCGCACGAACATCCAGATCAGGAACACGAACATCATCGGGAAGTGCATGGCCGCGTAGTACAGGTTGCTGCCCTGCACCAGCAGCGGGTGACCGATGATGAGGTGCTGCACGCTCGCCTCGGACGGCAGGAACACGTCGTGCTGGACGCGTTCGATCCAGCGGGCGCGCACGAACGCGTCATGGGTGCCGGTGACCGACAACTGGCCGGCCAGCTGCCACAGGCCGTAGAGCAACGCGATCATCGCCGTCTCGCGCACGAACGCGGCCACCGACCGAACCCGGCCGTCCCGGACGCGGCCCATCGCCAACCCGGTCAGGGCCAGCACGGCGGCGAGCTCGCCGGAATGCTGCCAGGACAGCGAGACGGTCTGCACGCGACAACTATGCCTGGGCCGGGCTACTTCGAGTACGAGAGGTCGTTGCCGGTGAGCAGGATTGCGAGACCGTCCGGGCCAACCTGCAGGGACTGGACCTTGATGTCGAACGGGATGCCCTGCAGCGGCACGGTGAGGTCGAAGACCTTTTTCAGCGCGTCGGTGACGTTCTGAGCGAGGTCGCCCAGGCCGTTGATCGTTGGCGCGCCGAACGCGAGCGCGCCGTTGACGATCTGCGGTTCCGTGGTGATCGACGCCTGGATGCTCTGGCCCAGGATCGTGATGCGTTTAGCTGCCTTGATCCGCCCGTTGCCGGCCGGTTCGACGTCGATGCCGAGCGTCTTGCCGAGTTCGCGGTAACCGACGAGCGCGACGGCGTCCGCGGTGTTCGCATGCACGGAGGAGAAGTCGCGTGAGACGTGCACGCCGTGCAGCGTCGCGCGAATACGGGACAGGTTGAGCAGGTGGACCTGTTGTCCGACGGGTATGTCGTGTGCAGTGACGGTGATCTTGTCGAAGTTGCCCGTCGCGAGCTGGGTCAGGAACGGGAATCCCGCGACATCGACCTCGGGCCGGGAATCGAGATGTTGCGAGGACTGGATCGTGTCGCCGGCTACCCGCTCGGCAACCGCTACGCCGACCCGGTCGGCGACCACGAACAGCACGACGAGCACCAGCAACGCGATGAGCAGGGCGCGCAGCCCGCGGGAACGGTGGGGGGGAACGGTCTGCGTCACGCGTCGATCCTCACACGCGCGGATACACAGCGCTGTCGGTGCCCGGCGGCAGACTGCAACCCATGGCGAAATCCCGCGAGCTGCTCGGCGAGCGGATCGCACGCCACGCCCTGGCCGCGCGCCCGTGCGACTCGGCGCTGGCCGCAACCGCCGTCACCACAGCGGTGCAGGCGCAGGATACGGCCGCATCCAAGCTCGGGCTGCGGGCGCGGGCTGCCGGCCTGACCGAAGCCGGTGTCGTGCACGCGATCGAGCACGACCGGACGATCGCGCGTACCTGGTTGCATCGCGGCACCATCCACCTCGTCCCCACTGCTGATCTGCGCTGGCTGGTGCGCCTGATCGGCCCGGCGATCGCGCGCAAGTACCGCACCCGGTGGCATCAGATCGGGCTCGGCGACAAGCTGCTCGATCGCATCGTCTGCGCGCTGCCCGACATCCTGGCCGGCGGCCCGCTGACCCGAGCTGAGATCAAGGCTGCCCTGGATGGACGCGGAATCGCGCTCGACAGCTCAGACCCGCAGGCACACTCGCATGCCGTCGTGTACGCCAGCACGACCGGGCTGATCTGCCGCGGGCCGGACCGTGGGCGGCATTCCACGTTCGCGCTCGTCGACGACTGGGTACCGTCTGCGCCGCACGGGCCCAGCGGCGACGACGCGCTGGCCGAGCTCGCGCGGCGGTACTTCGCCGCCTTCTCCCCCGCCACCGCGGCCGACTTCGCCGCCTGGTCGGGGTTGGGCGCGGGCCGGGCGGTCGCGTTGATCCGCGACGAGCTCACCGAAACCGATGTCGACGGCCGTCCGGGTTTCCGGCTCGGCTCGGTCGATCCCGCGCGCGGGCTGCGGCTGCTGCCGGCCTTCGACAACTACCTGCTCGGCTACCGCAACCGCGACGCGCTGATGCCGAAGGAGCACTACGCCGACGTGTACGAGGGCGGGATGATCCGGCCCGTGGTGCTGCACGACGGCCGGGCGGTCGGCACCTGGGCGCTGCAGCGGGCGAAGGGCCGGTTGACGGTGACGCCCTTCGACCGGCTGCCGCGCGCCGCGCTGCGCGGTGTCGAGGCCGAGGTGGCCGACATCGCGCGATTCCTCGACCGCGACCTCGAGCTGCACCTCATGGGTTAGCCCCGGGTACCGAACTCTAGGGCGCGGGCGAGCGGGACGCCGGGGCGGTAGGCCAGGTGCAGGTGGCTCGGCGCGTCGAGGACCGCAAGGTCCGCGCGGGTATTGGGCGCGATGCGGCCGATGTCGTCTCGTTGCAGTGCCCGGGCGCCGCCGGCGGTCGCGGCCCACACCGCCTGCGCCGGGGTCATGCCCATCTCGCGTACCGCCAGCGCGATCACGAACGGCATCGAGGACGTGTAACTCGTGCCGGGGTTGCAGTCGGTGGCAAGTGCGACGGTGACACCGGCGCCCAACAGCCGGGCCGCGTCCGGGTAGGGCGAGCGCGTGGAGAACTCGACCCCGGGCAGGAGGGTTGCCACGGTGTCTCCTGCGGCGAGCGCGTCGACGTCAGCGCCGCTCAGGTGCGTGCAGTGATCGACGCTGGCCGCGCCGAGTTCCACCGCGAGTTGCACGCCGGGGCCGGGCGCGAGCTGATTGCCGTGCACCCGCAGGCCGAGCCCGTGCTCGCGTCCGGCAGCGAGCACGGTGCGTGCCTCGCCCGCGTCGAAGGCGTGCGCGCTGGCCGGTTCGCAGAACACGTCGATCCACCTGGCGTGCGGCGCGCAGGCATCGAGCATCTCGCCGATGACGAGCCGGACGTAGTCGGTGCGCTGCGCACCGGGTGGCACGACGTGCGCACCGAGAAACGTGGTCTCGCGCGTCATGGTGGCGGCGATCTGCAGGGCCCGCAGCTCGTCGGCGACGGTCAGCCCGTAGCCGCTTTTCACCTCGACCGTCGTCGTGCCCTGGGCGCGCAACTCGGCCAGGCGCAGCGCGAGCAGGCGACGCAGGTGGTCGTCGCTCGCGCCGCGGGTGGCCTGGACCGTCGACGCGATTCCCCCACCGTCGTAAGGCGTGCCGGCGAGGCGCGCCGCGAACTCGGCGGCTCGATCGCCGGCGAAGACCAGATGCGTGTGGCTGTCGACGAAACCGGGCAGCACGGCCCGTTGCCCGAGATCGCGCCGCTGGTCGGCGGCCGGAGCGGCGGAGCTCGGCCCCACCCACAGGACCGTCTCGTCGGCGACGACGAGCGCGGCATCGGCGATGACGCCCAGCGGCGTGCCGTCGACGGACCGGTCGTTGGTGACCAGTTCGGCGATCCCCGTCACGAGCATCGCGCCCATCTCACCCCTCCTCCCCTGTTGACCAGGCCTGCGCGATCGCGGCCCGCAGCAACGCGCCGACGTCGCCCAGGACGTGCTGGCCGCCCTCCACGACCACCCGGCCGTCGACCAGCACCGTGTCGACGTCCGGCGCGCCCGCCGCGTAGATCACCTGTGCAGGATCGCAGCCCGCAGTGCGGACGGTGTCCAGGCGCACCGCCACGAGGTCGGCGCGGGCACCCGCCTCAAGCCGGCCTGCATCGGGCCAGCCGATCGAGTCGTGCCGGGTCAGCGCGCTGCGCAGCTCGTCGGGCGAAAACGCTCCCCGGCGCTGGGACGTCAGCCGTTCGTGCATCTCCAGCGCGCGCACTTCCTCGAACAGGTCGAGCACGGCGTGCTGATCGGTGCCCAGCGAGAGCGGCGCGCCAGCGTCGGCGAGCGCCCGCGCCGGGCCGATGCCGTCGGCCAGGTCGCGCTCGGTGCTCGGGCACAGACACGCCGTCGTTGCCGAACCGCCGAGGCGCGCGATGTCCTCGTCACGCAGATGCGTGGCATGCACCGCCGTCGTCGTCGGGCCGAGCACTCCCTGGTCGCCGAGCACCGCGGTGGGCGTGGCGCCGTAGAAAGCTTCGCAGGCGTCGTTCTCGCCCGGCTGCTCGGACAGGTGGACGTGCAGCGGCCGGCTAGCGGCCGCGTCGCGCACCGTGGGCAGCGCCGCGCGGGGCACCGCGCGCACCGAGTGGATCGCTGCGCCCACGCGCATCCCGGGCGACTCGGCGAGATCGGCTACCCGGGCGGCCCACAGTTGCGCGTCGGCATCGGCGAAGCGTTGCTGGACGCGGTCGAGCGGCAGGTGGCCGGTGCCGTCGAGGCCGCCGGCCAGGTAGATCGTGTCCAGCAGGGTGAGCCGGACGCCCGCGTCGGCAGCGGCCTGCCGCAACGCCTCGGCCATCGCGTTGGGATCGGCGTACCGGCGCCCGCCCGCAGCGTGGTGCAGGTAATGGAACTCCCCCACGGCGGTCACGCCGGCCAGCGCCATCTCGGCGTACGTCGCGCGCGCGAGCGCCAGATAGCGATCGGGGTCGAGACCTGCGGCAAGCGCGTACATCCGCTCTCGCCAGGTCCAGAACGTCCCGCCGCCGGCGTGGGTACGTCCACGCAACGCGCGATGGAACGCGTGACTGTGGCAGTTCGCGAAGCCCGGCAGCGCGATCCCCGGCAACCGGCGGGCCCCGTCCGCCGTTGCGTTCGACGCGACCGAGGTGAATCGGCCCTCGACGGTCTCGAAACGCACGTCGGAGGCGAGGCCGTCGGGCAGCAGCGCCAACTCGGCGAACCAGGCGGTCATCGCGCGAGGGCCTGCAGCACGGTGGCGAGCGCGTCGACACCGGCCAGGCAGTCGGCGCGCTCGGCGAATTCCGCCGGCGAGTGCGAAACGCCGGTGGGGTTGCGGACGAACAGCATCGCCGCCGGAATGCCTGCGGCGGCGAGGATCCCGGCGTCGTGCCCAGCGCCGGTTTCGAGCACGGGCGCGTCGTCGAGCATTGCCACGATGTCCGAGCAACGGCCGAACGCCGTCGCGTCGCTCCACGACTCCTCGACGACGGTGCCCCCGCAGTCGTTCACCACCCGGGTGACGTCCGCGACGACCGCGCGGACCTGCTCGGGCGCGGCGGCACGGGCGTCCAGCCAGCCGGTGACGTGCGAGGCGATCGCGTTGACTCCGTTGGGGTGTACGCGCACCTTGCCGCAGGTGGCGACCGCTGCGTGCCGGTGCCCGGCCTCGCGGGCGGCGAGTACCGCCGTGGCGTAGCCGAGCATCGCGTCGTGCCGGTCGGCGAGGCTCGTGGTGCCGGCGTGGTTCGCCTCGCCCGGCAGGTCCATCCGCCACCGGCCGTGCGGCCGGATCGCACTGGCGACACCGAACGCCCGATGGAGGTCGACCAGCCCTCGCCCCTGCTCGACGTGCAGTTCGACGAACTGCGCCACCCGGCGCAGCGTCTCGTCGTCGCGGCCGAGATGCTGCGGCGGTCGGCCTGCGCGCGTCATCGCGTCGGCCATCGACGTGCCGTCGGCGTCGCGCATCGCGCGGGCGCCGTCGGCGCTCAGGGCGCCGGTGACCAGGCGTGACCCGGCGCAGGGGACACCGAAGCGGGCGCCCTCCTCGTCGCCGAAGTTGACGATGCCGATCGGCCGCCCGGGCTCGAACCCTTGGTCCCGCAGGGCATCGAGTGCAGCGAACGCCGAGACGACGCCGAGCGGGCCGTCGAAGGCGCCGCCGTCGGGCACCGAATCGAGGTGCGAGCCGACTGCGATGCCCGGCGTCGCGTCCGGATCGCCGAGCCACGCCCACTGGTTGCCGGCCCGGTCCTCGACGAGCGCCAAGCCGCGCGCCGCGGACTCGCCGGCGAACCACTCGCGCAGCGTCGCGTCCTCGCGCGTCCAGGCATAGCGGCGGTACCCGCCGCTGGCCCCGTCCCGGCCGACCGGTTCGAGCGCGGACCACAGCTGATCGAAGCTCATTCGGACATGGGCACGCGCACGTCTCGCTGCGCGGCGATCTCGTCCGCCCGCTCATAACCGGCGTCGACGTGCCTGATGACACCCATCCCCGGGTCGTTGGTGAGGACGCGCTCGATCTTGCGCCCGGCCAGCTCGGTGCCGTCTGCAACGCACACCTGACCCGCGTGGATCGAGCGGCCCATGCCGACGCCGCCACCGTGGTGGATCGACACCCAGCTCGCGCCGCTGGCGACGTTGACCATCGCGTTCAGCAGCGGCCAGTCGGCGATCGCGTCCGAGCCGTCGGCCATCGACTCGGTCTCGCGGTACGGCGAGGCGACCGACCCGCAGTCCAGGTGGTCGCGGCCGATGACGACCGGAGCGCTGATCTCACCGCTCGCGACGAGATCGTTGAACGCGACGCCGGCCTTGTCACGCTCGCCATAGCCGAGCCAGCAGATCCGCGCGGGCAGGCCCTGGAAGTGCACCTTGTCCTGCGCGAGCTTGATCCAGCGCGCGAGCGACTCGTTGTGCGGGAACAGCTCGAGCACGGCCCGGTCGGTACGCGCGATGTCCTTCGGGTCGCCGGACAGCGCCGCCCACCGGAACGGGCCCTTGCCTTCGCAGAACAGCGGGCGGATGTAGGCGGGGACGAAGCCGGGGAAGTCGAAGGCCCGGGCCAGCCCAGCCGTCTTCGCCTCGCCGCGGATGGAGTTGCCGTAGTCGAAGACCTCGGCGCCCTTGTCCAGGAAACCGATCATCGCCTCGACGTGGCGGGCCATGGACGCCTGTGCCCGGCCGGTGAACTCGTCGGGCTTGCGTTGCGCGTAGTCGTGCCACTCGTCGAATTCCACGCCGATCGGCAGGTAGGACAGCGGGTCGTGGGCGGAGGTCTGATCGGTGACGATGTCGATCGGCGCGTCGTTGGCGAGCAATTGCGCCACCAGCGTCGCCGCGTTGCCGAGCAACCCGATGGACAGCGGCGTGCGCGCGTCGCGGGCCTCTTCGGCAAGCCGCAGCGCCTCGTCCCGACTCGACGCCTGAACGTCCAGGTATCCGTGCTCGATACGCCGCCGGATGCGCGCCGGGTCGCATTCGATGCAGATCGCGACGCCGCCGTTCATGGTGACCGCGAGCGGTTGCGCACCACCCATGCCACCGAGCCCGGCCGTCAACGTGATGGTGCCGGCCAGGGTGCCGCCGAACCTCTTCGCGGCCACCGCGGCGAAGGTCTCGTAGGTGCCCTGCAGGATCCCCTGCGTGCCGATGTAGATCCACGAGCCCGCGGTCATCTGCCCGTACATCGTCAGGCCGAGATGCTCGAGGCGGCGGAACTCGTCCCAGTTGGCCCAGTCGCCGACGAGATTCGAGTTGGCGATCAGCACGCGCGGCGCCCACTCGTGGGTGCGCATGACCCCCACCGGCTTGCCCGACTGCACCAGCAGCGTCTCGTCCTGCTCCAGCGTGGTGAGGGTGCGGACCAGCGCGTCGAAGGTCGCCCAGTTGCGTGCCGCTCGACCGGTGCCGCCGTAGACGACGAGATCATCGGGCCGCTCGGCGACCTCCGGGTCCAGGTTGTTCATCAGCATCCGCAGCGGCGCTTCGGTCTGCCACGAGCGTGCCGTGAGCGTGTTGCCGCGTGCTGCCGTTACCGGTCGGGCTCCGTCCATGCCCCTATTGCACACCAGCGGACGCTGCGTCGGGGCGGTGCGACGCCCGCAATCCGTCTGGGATCCCAGACCGCCGCGGCTACGCTCGAGCGATGGCGAGCGTTCCGGCGGCCCGGCAGACCCTGCAGATCCTCGCCTACCTGAGCCGCCAGGCAGGCCCCGCGACGGCGGCCGCGATCGTGCGTGACCTCGAGCTGCCGCGCTCGAGCGCCTATCACCTGCTGGACACGCTGTGCGGGCAAGGTTTCGTCACCCACCTGCCCGAGGACCGCCGCTACGCGCTGGGCATCGCCGCCTACGAGCTCGGCACCGGGTACAGCCGGCAGGTGCCGCTCGCTCGGGTGGCGCGGGTGCCGCTGGCCGAGCTCGTCGACCGCACCGGGCACTCCGCGCATCTGGCAGTGCTGCACGGGCGTGAGGTCGTTTACGTGATCGAGGAGCGCGCGCCCGGCCGGCCGCCGCTGGTCACCGACGTCGGGGTGCGGTTGCCCGCACAACTGACAGCGAGCGGGCGGGCCATGCTCGCCGCGTTGCCCGCACCGCAGATTCGAGCGCTGTTCCCCGACCCGGCCGCCTTCGTGCTGCGCACTGCTGTCGGCCCGCGCTCGCCGTCGGCATTGCGGGCGCTGCTGGTGGAGATCCGCCGGCGTGGCTACGCGGTGGAGGACGGTGAGGTGACGGCCGGCTTCGCGTCGATCGCGTCGCCGGTCCTCGACCACTCCGGACACCCGGTGGCAGGTGTCGCGCTGACGTTCCCGGCGCCGGGGCTGCCGCTGTCCGCCCGGGACCCGGTCGCCGAACGGGTCGCGCGCACTGCCGCGACGATCACCCGCCGCATCGGCGGCACTCCGACCGGCGCTCAGTTCGTCCGGACTCGCTCCTCATAGGCTGCGCGGGCGACGCCCGGGCAGCAGTAGGCAGATCGACGCTCGCCCCACCGGGTTTCTTGGCGCGACCTGGTATAGACGCGACATGGACAAGTCGACGCTGATCTCGCGGCCATGAAACGCTTCCGGCTGGCGCATCATCTCAAGACGAGAATGTGGTTCGTGCCGTTGCTTTTCATCCTCGGCGGAGTGATCTTGTCGCTGGTGATCTCCGCGATCGACGACGGGCACCTGATCCCACTAAGCGTCAGCGGCGATCCGCACGCGGCCCTACAGATCCTGTATCTGATCGCGTTTTCCATGCTGACGCTGACCGGTCTGGTGCTGTCCCTGGTCGTGGTGGTCGTGCAACTCGCCATGGGCGTGTTCTCCCCGCGCATTGTGCGGCAGATCCTCCAGGATCGACCCAGCCAATCCGCCATCGGGCTGTTCGCGGGGACGTTCGCGTTCGCGATACTGATGATGCGCGACGTCAGGACGACGGCGACCGGCGGATCGGTTCCCGGTCTCGGGCTCATCGTGGCCGTCGCGCTGGTGATCGCCTGCATCATCACCCTGCTGTGGTACCTCGACCACATCGGCCAGTCGCTGCGTGTGGCGGCGCTCGTCGAATGGGTCGCGGACGACGCGCTGAACACGTTGGATCGGGTCTGCCCCGACAGCGGCGAGGGCACCGACCACGATCCCGCCGCGGTCGTCACGCCCAAGAGTGGGGTCCTGTTCAAGGTCGAACACGAGCGGCTCGTCGGCCTGGCCGAACGCGCGGACTGCATCCTGGAACTTGTGTGGTCGCTCGGGGACTACGTGCCGATGGGTGCGGTGCTGGTCCGCGTCGCCGGCGATCCGTCCGGTCTGTCCCATGCGGACGTGGTCAAGACGGTGGCACTCGGGCCCGAGCGAACGCTCAACCAGGACGCGGCCTACGGCATCAGGATGCTCGTCGACATCGCCGAGCGTTCGCTGTCGTCCGGGCCGTTTTCGGACCCGACCACGGCGGTCCAAGCCATCGACCGGCTGCACGATCTGATGCGCCAGCTCGCGCGGCGAACGCTGCACAAGGCGAGTACCACGACGCGAGCGGTCACCTTCGGCTGACGGCGCCGACCATGCTCTGGGAGGGCTACGTGCGGCTGGCCTTCGACGAGGTCAGGCAGGCCGGCGCCGACTCGCCCCAGGTGACGCGTCGGCTGAGGTCCACCCTCGATGATCTGCTGACCGTCGCCCCGACGGATCGGCGCCCAGCGCTCGAGCACCAGCTGGCCATGCTCGAGGACGGCGCGGCCGTTGCCCGTAGCGCGCACGATCGCCACGTTGCCCTTGTGCCCGACCCGTCCGGACTCGGCTCGGCTGCTGACCTGGTCACCTCATGGGACGGCCGGGAGCCGAGCCGGACCAGCGAGTAGAACCGGGGCGGTGTCGCCCAAGAACTGCCACGTGGCGAACGCCGGGGCGCTCACCGGCCCACCCCGGCGGCGTCCATGCCGCGCAGTTCCTTCTTCAGGTCGCCGATCTCGTCGCGCAACCGCGCAGCAACCTCGAACTGCAGCTCGCGTGCGGCGCCGAGCATCTGGTCGTTGAGCTGCTGGATGAGATCGGCGAGCTGCGCGCGCGGCATCTCGGCGATGTCCAGGCCGCCGCCGGCATGCGCGCCGACACCCACCACTCCCCCGGACCGGCCGCCGGACACCCCGCGTCCGCCGCGGCCGGGCGACGGCGACTTGCCGCGCGACTGCGAGCGGCCGGACCCGCCGACCGCGACGCCGCTGCCGAGCAGCTGCTCGGTATCGGCAGCCTCGCGGGCGAGCATGTCGGTGATGTCGGCGATGCGCTTACGCAACGGCTGCGGGTCGACGCCGTGCTCGGTGTTGTAGGCGACCTGCTTCGCGCGGCGCCGGGTGGTCTCGTCGATCGCGAGCTGCATCGACGGCGTGATCGTGTCGGCGTACATGTGGACCTGCCCGGACACGTTGCGTGCGGCGCGCCCGATCGTCTGGATCAACGAGGTGCCCGAGCGCAGGAAGCCCTCCTTGTCGGCGTCCAGGATCGACACCAGCGACACCTCGGGCAGGTCGAGGCCCTCGCGAAGCAGGTTGATGCCGACCAGCACGTCGAACTCGCCCATGCGCAGCTCACGCAGCAACTCGACCCGGCGCAGCGTGTCGACCTCGGAGTGCAGGTACCGCACCCGCACCCCCTGCTCGAGCATGTAGTCGGTGAGGTCCTCGGCCATCTTCTTGGTCAACGTGGTGACCAGCACCCGCTCGTGGCGCTCGGAACGCTCGCGGATCTCGTGCAGCAGGTCGTCGATCTGTCCCTTCGTCCCCTTGACCACGATCTCCGGGTCGATCAGCCCCGTCGGACGGATCACCTGCTCGACGAACTCGCCCTTCGTGCGGCCCATCTCGTACTTGCCCGGGGTGGCCGACAGGTAGACCGTCTGCCCGATGCGCTCGACGAACTCCTCGAATTTCAGCGGCCGGTTGTCCATCGCGGACGGCAGCCGGAAGCCGTGCTCGACGAGCATCCGCTTGCGCGACATGTCACCCTCGTACATGCCGCCGGTCTGCGGCACGGTGTTGTGCGATTCGTCGATGACCAGCAGGAAGTCCTCGGGAAAGTAGTCGAGCAGGCAGCTGGGTGCACTACCCCGCTCGCGCCCGTCGATGTGCATCGAGTAGTTCTCGATGCCGGAGCAGAAGCCGACCTGACGCATCATCTCGATGTCGTAGGACGTGCGCATGCGCAGGCGTTGCGCCTCGAGCAACTTCTGCTGCTGTTCCAGTTCGGCCAGCCGCGCTACGAGTTCCTTCTCGATGCCGCGGATCGCGCGCTCCATGCGTTCAGGGCCCGCGGCGTAGTGGGTGGCCGGGAAGACGAAGACCTCGTCGACCTCGCGCACGACCTCACCGGTGAGCGGGTGCAGGTAATACAGCCGCTCGATCTCGTCGCCGAACATCTCGGCGCGGATCGCGAGCTCCTCGTACACGGGAAAGATCTCGACGGTGTCGCCACGCACCCGGAACGTGCCGCGGGTGAAGGACAGGTCGTTACGCGTGTACTGGACGTCGACGAGGCGGCGCAGGATCGTCTCGCGCTCGATCTGCTGCCCGACCCGCAGCTTCAGCGAACGGTCGACGTACTCCTGCGGGGTGCCGAGGCCGTAGATGCACGACACGGTGGCGACCACGATCACGTCGCGCCGGGTGAGCAGCGACATCGTGGCCGAGTGCCGCAACCGCTCTACCTCGTCGTTGACCGAGCTGTCCTTCTCGATGTAGGTGTCGGTCTGCGGGACGTAGGCCTCGGGTTGGTAGTAGTCGTAGTAGCTGACGAAGTACTCGACGGCGTTGTCGGGGAACATCTCGCGCAGCTCGTTGGCCAGCTGCGCAGCGAGAGTCTTGTTCGGCGCCATCACCAGCGTGGGACGCTGCAGGCGCTCGATCAGCCATGCCGTCGTCGCCGACTTGCCGGTACCTGTCGCACCGAGCAGTACGACGTCCTTCTCCCCCCCGTTCAGGCGCCTCTCGAGGTCGTCGATCGCCGTCGGCTGGTCGCCGGAGGGCTCGAAGTCGGAGATGACCTGAAACTTGCCGGTGGCCGGGGTGATGTCGGAGTGGACGCGCATGAGTCCACGGTACGAGCCGGGTACGACGTAAAGCTTCGGGCCAGGCCCGTCCAGGCGATCGCACCGAGGACGAAGTACGGCAGCCAGAGGAACAGGAACCAGCGCCCGAGGTGCAGGAAGTTCTCGTGCTGGTCGGCGGGTGTCTGCCCGGCGCCGGTGAGATTGAACCCGAACTCGACGTAGATGTCGACGCTGCGCGCGACGAGCAGGATGGCCCCGAACCAGGTGAGGACGACGAGTACCCGCCGCGCGGCGCGCTGACGGTGCGGCGGCCAGCCGACCTGCGTCGCGAGCGCGGTGGCCGCGCCGCAGAGGCAGAACAGCGCGATCGCCGCGCAGCCGAGCTGCATGCCCGTTCCCGCGTTGCGGACGATCTCGTCGCTCAGCGCGGTGCCGAGGCCCGTGGTGGGGCCGGCCGCCCAATACAGGTGCGGCAGTGCGAACACGACGGCCCATCCGGCGGCGAGCCAGGCCCAGGTGCGCGGGCTCATACCCGCCGTCCGGGGGTCCGCAAGGCCGGGACGGCGCACAGTGCCAACCCTGCGCAGAACACGACCGGCCCGGCGCCGGCGAACAGCCACGGTTCGAAGAACATCACGCCCAGCACCACCACGGCGATGCCGGTGACCGCAAGGACGCTGCCGCTGCGCCGCAGCCCGCCGGTCACCGCCCGCTGCCGCAACCGGCCGCTCGGGCACCGTGTGCCGCGCGGCCGCGAGCCCGATCACGCCGCCGATCCAGGCCGCGCCGCGCCGCAGCCCCGCCGGCATCGACGCTCCCCACGACTCGGTCAGCGCGAGGCAGGTCAGACCGGCGCCGAGCAGGACAACACACGCGCCCCAGTTGGCTACCCGCCAGTCGGGATCCGGGTCGGTGATCCCGATCCACGCCGACCGGCACCCATGGCCCAGTAGACGTGGATCGGGACGTAGCCCAGCGCCCACACCAGCCCGAACAGGCCCAGGCGTCGGACGTGCGCGGGCGGCGCGATCGGGATCGATCCGTTGCCGGCCTAATCGGCGCTGCAGTTCGCACAGTGATCTCCTCAACGGTGGTGTCGATGTCGCCTCCAGCGTCGACCCGGCCGCGGGGTCGGCGCATCGGAGCACGGTCTCGAGCACGTCATCCGAAGGGATGACGCGGGCGCGGTGGATCACCGGGCGGGTCGCACGATCCCGGTCTCGTAGGCGAGGATCACGATCTGGACGCGGTCGCGCAGCGCGAGCTTGGTGAGAATCCGGCCCACGTGTGTCTTCACGGTGGCCTCGGCAAGGTAGAGGCGCCGGCACACGTCGGCGTTGGTCGCGCCGCGAGCGATCTCGAGGAACACCTCGCGTTCGCGTTCGGTCAACTGCGCGAGCGGATCGCTGTCGTTGCCGCCCGGCAGGGTGGGCGCGACGTGCTCGAGCAGCCGCCGGGTGGTCGACGGCGCGATCACCGCGTCACCGGCGTGCACCGTGCGGATCGCGCCCAGCACGTCCTCGGCCGGCGCGTCCTTGAGCAGGAAGCCGCTGGCCCCCGCGCGCAGCGCGGCGAAGGCGTGCTCGTCCAGATCGAAGGTGGTCAGCACGATGACCCGGGCGGTGAAGCCCGGTGTATCGAGCAGCCGTCTGGTGGCCTCGACGCCGCCCATTCGCGGCATCCGTACGTCCATGAGCACGACGTCGCACGTGGCGGCGGCCAGCACCTCCAGCGCGTGCACGCCGTCGCGGGCCTGCCCGACGACCCGCAGATCGTCCTGGCTGTCGACGAGCATGGCCAGCCCGGCGCGCACGAGTTCCTGGTCGTCGACGAGCACCACCCGGATCGTCATCGGCGCATCGCGGTGCCCGTGGGGCGCTCGCGCCGCGGGATCCGGCCGCGGACGACGAAGCCGCCGCCCGGTCGGCGCTCGGCCGCCAGCGTCCCGCCGGCCAGGTGCAACCGCTCGCGCATCCCGGCCAGCCCGTGTCCCTCGTCGCCGACCGGGTCGGTGGCCGCGCTGCGCCCACCGTCGTCGGTGACGGTCACGGTCAGGCCGGCCGCGTCCCAGGCGAAGCCGACCTCGGCCGCCGCGTCCGTTCCGGCGTGCTTCACCACGTTGGTGAGCGCCTCCTGCGCCAGGCGGTAGGCGGCCAGCTCACCGGCCCGCTCGAGGGGCACCGCCTCGCCAGCAGCGCCGAAACGGACCGGTAGGCCCGACGCGCGAACCTTGTCCAGCAGATCGTCGACATCGGCCAGCGTCGGCTGCGGCGCGCTCGCATCCTGTCCGTCCCCGGTGCGCAGGACGCCGAGCATGCTGCGCATGTCGACGAGCGCCTCACGACCGTTGCCGGCGATCACGCCGAGCACCCGGTCGGCGACGGCGGGATCGGTGCGCGCCGCATACCGGCCGGCATCGGCCTGACGCACGATGACCGCGAGCGAATGCGCCACGATGTCGTGCATCTCGCGGGCGATGCGGGCCCGTTCGGCCATCGCTGCGGCGCGGGCGCGTTCCTCGCGCTCGGCCTCCGCGCGTTCCGTTCTGTCCTCCAGTGCCTCGACGTAGGCGGTATGCATGCGCCGAAACAGGCCGAGGCTCCACGCGGCGGCCACCGCCGTGAGCAGGCCGGCGAGCGCGAACCCGATCTCCCACGTCCCGGACAGGAGGTCGGCCGGCCCGTCGTCTCCTGCCCGCGCCAGCCGCACCAGGCTCAGGACCGCACCGACGACACCGACCGCGAGGGCCAGCGCGGGCGCCGGCCGGCGGCCGTACGCGGCGACGGCGTACAGCGAGAAGCCGAAGACAACACTCGAGGGCAACAGGATCAACGGAATCGTCAGCGCGCGGCCGCCCGACTCGACGGCCACCGACGGCGCCGTCGCCAGGGCCAGCTCGGCGAGCGCCACGGACGCGAACGACGCCAGCGGCCAGGTACGGCGGGCCGCCATCGCCACGTGCAGTACTGCCACCGCGAGTGTCGCCGCGACCCGCCACGCCGTCGAGAGGCCGCTGTCGGCCAGCAGGCTCAGCGAGGACGGCACGACCGGAATCGCCACCAGCGCAGCGAGCGCGACGTCGCCCGGCCACACCCGCGGGCGCACCCACGCCTCGACACGCCGCAGACCTGTCCCCGACGCCGGGTGTGCAGATCCGTCCGCCGTCATCGTCCCGATGCTAGGACGCGCCGCGCATCCCTGCGTCCACCTCAGGTATGAAGCAGCCGATCATGTCGCGCCGCCTCGGCCGTGGATAGGTGACCTCGCCGATGTGTATTACCCGCGTAATACACATCGGCGAAGGCACCGGGGCAACCTCGGACGAGGGCCCGCGGAACCGCCCGTGGGTGTTCCGCCGCTCCCGGCTCCCTGGTAACGTAATGGCATGATCATTACCATCGATGCGGCGGGCAGGGTGGTAATTCCGCAATCGGTGCGGCGCCGACTCGGCCTGACCGCCGGCACAGAGCTGGAGATCGACGACGTCGACGGCGGAGTGATGCTGCGTCCGACGAGCAAGGTGCGCATCGAGATCGCCGAGGACGGCCTGCCGATCATCCGCGCCCCCGAGGGCACGCCACAGATGACGACCGAGGACGTGCGGCGGTTGATCGAGGAAGGCTACGAATGGCCGCGACACTGACCTGCGACACGTCGCTGGTCGTCGCCGCGATGAGCGAGTGGCACTTGAGCAACGGCGCCGCACGGTCGCGCTTGGCCGAGATCGCGTGGTTGCCTGCGCACGTGCTCGCCGAGTCGGTGTCCGTACTCAGCCGGCTGCCGAACGGCCACGCCGTGCCGGTGAGCGATGCGGTCAGCCTCGTGCGGCGGCTCGCGGATGGGCGCGTGCGCCAGTTGCCCGCGGCGCGGTATCTGCTGGCCCTTACTGCGGTCGGTTCAGCCGGTCTTCCCGGCGGCGCGGTGTACGACGCGATCATCGGCGCCACCGCGCGTGAGCACGACGCCACCTTGCTCACCCTCGACCACAAGGCGCAACGTACCTACGTCGCCGTCGGTGCGTCCTTCGAGCTGCTCACCTAGGCGGGTGTTGGCGGGCGTGCCGTCCAGGGTGCCCTGGGCCTCAGGGACGTCGGGCACCGGCCGATTCGGCGGCCGCCTCTGGCAAGGTGGCGGCCATGCAAATCTGGCCCGGCAGCGCCTACCCGCTCGGCGCGACCTATGACGGTTCGGGCACCAACTTCGCGCTGTTCAGCGAGATCGCCGAGAAGGTCGAGCTCTGCCTGTTCGACGCCGACGGCGCCGAGACCCGCGTCCAGCTGCACGAGGTGGACGGCTACGTCTGGCACGCCTTCCTGCCCGGCATCGAGCCGGGACAGCACTACGGCTACCGCGTGCACGGCCCGAACAAGCCCGACCAGGGCCTGCGCTGCAACCCGAGCAAGCTGCTGTTCGATCCCTACGCCAAGGCCGTCGACGGCACGATCGAGTGGGACGAGTCGCTGTTCGGCTACCACTTCGGCGAGCCCGACACACGCAACGACGACGACTCCGCGGCGCAGCTGCCCAAGTGCGTGGTCATCAACCCGTTCTTCGACTGGGGCGTCGACCGGCCGCCCAAGCGCGCCTACGCCGACACCGTCGTCTACGAGACGCACGTCAAGGGCATGACGCAGACACACCCCCACCTACCCGCGGAGCTGCGCGGCACCTACGCGGGGATGGCGCACCCGGTGATCGTCGAGCACCTGACGCAACTCGGCGTCACGGCCGTCGAGCTGATGCCGGTGCACCACTTCGTCAACGACTCGTTCCTCGTCGACAAGGGCCTTGCCAACTACTGGGGTTACAACACCATCGGGTTCTTCGCGCCCGACCACAAGTACTCCTACAGCACGTCGCCCGGCGGGCAGGTACAGGAGTTCAAGGCAATGGTGCGTGCGCTGCACGAGGCGGGCATCGAGGTCATCCTCGACGTCGTCTACAACCACACCGCCGAGGGCAATCATTTCGGCCCGACGCTGTCGTTCCGTGGAATCGACAACGCTGCGTACTACCGCCTCGTCGAGGACCATCCGCAGTACTACACCGACTACACCGGTACCGGTAACACGCTCAACGTGCGGCATCCGCACTCGCTGCAGCTGATCATGGACTCGTTGCGCTACTGGGTGCTCGAGATGCACGTCGACGGGTTCCGGTTCGATCTCGCGTCGACGCTGGCCCGCGAGTTCTACGACGTCGATCGGCTCTCGTCGTTCTTCGATCTCGTCCAGCAGGATCCGGTGGTCAGCCAGGTGAAGCTGATCGCCGAGCCGTGGGACGTCGGACCGGGCGGCTATCAGGTCGGCAACTTCCCGCCGCAATGGACGGAGTGGAACGGCAAGTACCGCGACACGGTGCGTGATTTCTGGCGCGGTGAGCAGAACACCGTCGGCGAGTTCGCGGCGCGCATCACCGGCTCGGCCGACCTGTACGAGACGTCGGGACGTCGCCCGGTGGCCAGCATCAACTTCGTCACCGCGCATGACGGCTTCACGCTTCGCGACCTCGTCTCCTACAACGACAAGCACAACGAGGCGAATCAGGACGGCAACACCGACGGAGAGAGCCACAACCGCTCGTGGAACTGCGGTGTGGAAGGCGACACGGACGATGAGCAGATCCTGGCATTGCGGGCGCGCCAGCAGCGCAACCTGCTCGCGACGATGTTCCTGAGCCAGGGCGTGCCGATGCTCTGCCACGGCGACGAGCTGGGCCGCACGCAGCACGGCAACAACAACGGCTACTGCCAGGACAACGAGACGACCTGGATGGACTGGGCGGCGGCCGACGCCGAGCTGATCGCCTTCGCCCGCAAGGTGTCCGCGCTGCGCCGTGAGCACCCGGTCTTCCGCCGCCGCCGCTTCTTCGACGGCCGGCCGAGCCGGCGCAGCGGCGGCGTCGCGGACATCGCGTGGTTCATGCCCGACGGCTCGCAGATGACCGAGGAGGACTGGGACGCCGGCGTCAGCAGCGTGTCGGTGTACCTGAACGGCAACGGCATCCCGGACCGCGACTTGCGCGGCCAGCGGGTCTCTGACGACTCGTTCCTGCTGTGCTTCAGCGCGCATTACCAGCCCACCGAGTTCACCATCCCGCCCGCCGAGTACGGGCCGGCGTGGGAGGTCGTGCTCGACACCGCCGACCCCGCTTCCGAATCCCGGGTCCTCGCGGCGGGCGGCACGCTGCCGATCGAGGCGCGTGCACTGGTCGTGCTGCGGCAGATGACGTGATGGCGGCGCCCAGCGCCACGTACCGGTTGCAGGTCAGTCCGTCGTTCGATCTGTACGCGGCCGCCGACGTGTGCGACTACCTCGCCACCCTCGGTGTGGGCGCGGTGTACTGCTCGCCGCTGCTGCCGTCCTCGCGTGCCTCCGACCACGGCTACGACGTGGTCGCCTTCGACACCGTCGACCCGCAACGCGGCGGCATGGACGGCTGGACGCGTCTGCTCGCCGCCACCCGCTCGCGCAACCTCGGCGTCGTCGTCGACATCGTCCCGAACCACACCGGCGTCGCGGTCCCGCACGAGAACGCGGCGTGGTGGGACGTGCTGAAGCTCGGCCGCGGGTCGGTGTACGCGCGGTGGTTCGACATCGACTGGTCGCGCGGGCGGTTGCTGATCCCGGTGCTCGGCGACGACTTCGACGACAGCCAGCTCGAGGTCGACCTGCACTCCGTCGGGGGCGGCGAGCTGCGCTACTTCGAGCACCGCTTCCCACTCGCCGCGCAGACGGAGCCCGGCCTCGGGGACACCGCCGCCGACGTGCACGCGCGCCAGCACTACCAGCTCGTCAGCTACCGGCGGGCGGACACCGAGCAGAACTACCGGCGCTTCTTCGCCGTCACCACGCTCGCCGGGCTGCGGGTCGAGGACGACGTGGTCTTCGACGCCACGCACGAGCAGATCGCGCGGTGGGTGCGCGACGACGGCATCACCGGCCTACGGGTCGATCACCCCGACGGCCTGCGCGACCTGCTCGGTTACTTCACCCGGTTGCGCGAGCTGGCGGGCGCGGACTCCTGGTTGCTGATCGAGAAGATCCTCGAGCACGGCGAGCAATTGCCCTCCGAATGGCCGGTCGACGGGACGACCGGGTACGACGCGCTGAGCGAGGTGTGCGGGGTGTTCGTCGACAGCAGCGCCGAAGCGGCGTTCGACGCGCTGTACCGCGAGCTGACCGGCGACGAGCTCACCTGTCCCGAGCACGTGCGCTCCGGCAAGCGGCAGGGCATCGAGACGATCCTGCGCGCCGAGGTGTCCCGGCTCGCGCGGCTGGCGCCGGGCGTCCAGCGCGCGCACGAGGCACTCGCCGAACTGCTCGTCGCGTTCCCGGTGTACCGCTCCTACCTGCCCACCGGCGCCGGCGATCTGGCGAGCGCGATCGAGACAGCGCAGGCGTCCCGACCCGACCTCACCGACACCATCGGCGCCCTCGCAGCCCGGCTGGCCGATCCCAGCGACGAGTTGTGCGCGCGCTTCCAGCAGACCTCCGGCGCGGTGATGGCCAAGGGCGTCGAGGACACCGCCTTCTACCGCTACACCCGCTTCGTCGCGCTAAACGAGGTCGGCGGTAACCCCGCGTACTTCGGTGTGGATCTTCTGGCGTTCCACGATGCGCAGGCGCACCGGCGGCGCACGTCGCCGCGCGGCATGACGACGCTGTCGACGCACGACACGAAGCGCGGCGAAGACGTGCGCGCCCGGCTGGCCGTCCTGGCCGAGCTGCCCGACGAGTGGGCGGCGCTGGCCCGGCACCTGATGTCCGCGCAACCGCTGCCCGACCCGGGTTTCGCGTACCTGCTGTGGCAGACGCTCGCGGGCGCTGGCTTCGTCGAGTGCGGGCGCATGCACGGCTACGCAGAGAAGGCGATGCGCGAGGCTGCCCAGTCGACCAGCTGGATCGATCCGGACGAGGCGTTCGAGGCCGCGGCGCATGCGCTCGTCGATGCCGCCTACGACCGGCCCGACCTGCACGACCCGCTCGCCGCCTTCGTCGAGAAGATCACCCCGTACGGCTGGTCGAACTCACTAGGCCAGAAGCTCGTCCAGCTGACGATGCCGGGCGTGCCGGACGTCTACCACGGGTGCGAGCTCTGGGAGGACTCGCTCGTCGACCCGGACAACCGGCGTGCTGTCGACATCGACGCTCGGCGCGGCATGCTGGCCCGGCTCGACGCCGCCGGCGTGCCGCCGCCGATCGATGCCACCGGCGCGGCGAAGCTGTGGGTGGTGTCACGGGCGCTGCGGCTGCGCCGCGATCGGCCGGACCTGTTCGCCGGCTACGCACCGGTGCAGGTCACCGGATCTGGCGCCGAGCACGCGATCGCCTACGACCGCGGCGGCGTCCTCACCGTCTCGACCAGGCTGCCGGTGGGCCTGGAACGCTGCGGGGGCTGGGCGGACACCGCGATCGACCTGGGCGGCCCGGCCACCGACGTGCTCACCGGCCGGCAGTTCAGCGGCGCGGTCGACCTCGTCGACCTGCTCGCCACCTACCCGGTCGCGTTACTGGAGCGCTGACGGCGCGCCCGTCAGCCCTTCACGACGCACGTGGACACCAACCTGGGGTATACGTCGCCGGAGTAGAGCGAGTAGAGCGTGTCCGGCGCGTTGAGCTCGATCTCGAGGGTGTGGCCGTGCACGATCCACAGGCGCACCTTGACGTGCCGCAGGATGCCGCCGGAGTTCTTGGCCTTGAACTCGACGTCGGCGCCCTGGGTGCCCTGGTACGGGAAGTAGGTCACCTTGACGACCGCCAGGTCCGAATACGCACCCGAGGCGCTGTCCAGCGTCCGCACCGTGGCAACGACCTCGTCGTGGATATTGGCGGCCGGCTTGGGGTTGCCGATCCCGAGACGGAAGTACGACCCGGAGTCTCGATCGATGGAGCCGGGCGCGCGGAAATCACGCACGTTGGCGATCCCGGCGGAGGTGTCCTGGCTCCACAGGAACGGGCCGATGACAGTGATCCCCCCGGGGCCGCTGTAGCGCTGTTCGGTGAGGTCGGGGGTGGGTGAGCCGGACGCGCTCGAGGATGCAGGATCGACGGACTCGGTGGTCGTTATTCCGCCGGAGTTCGGTGACCCGGACGTGCTGCTCGCCGAGGAGCTCGTCGAGGAGCTCGTCGAGAACGTCGCGGTCGCGGTGGACGTATTGGCCACCGTCGGGCCCCCGCCGCCGGAGGTGCGGACGGCGACGACGATGCCGATGATCGCGGCGAGGAGCGCGACGAAACCCGCGACGAGCCACCCCACGCGCGATCGCGGATGCTGCGTCGGAGGGTGGCGAGGTGGGCCCGGTGGTGGCGTCGGCATCGGCGGGGTGTTCGTCGGCCAGTACGCCGGGCGGGGTGGGATCGGCGGGCCGGGGGCAGCGGGTGGGCTCGCCCACTGCAAGGGCGGCGGAGTCGACGCCGACGCAGCACGCAGCAACGCGGCGGCGTCCTGGGCGGAGGGCCGCGCCGAAGGATCGGCCCTGATCATGCGCATGATCGCGGGTGTCAGCGGGCCGCCGCGCGGCGGCGGCGGCGCGGTTGTGGTCACGACCCGGCTCAGCACGGCGAGGGTGTTGTCCGCAGGCCCGATCTGGAACGGTGAGCGTCCCTCGAGCGCCGCGTAGAGCGTGATGCCCAGCGACCACACGTCGCTGCGCGCGTCGGCCGCCTCGCCGCGAGCGACCTCGGGCGCGAGGAAGGCCGGCGTGCCGAGCATGAAACCGGTGATCGTGTAGCCGGTGCCCTCGCTGCCCAGCCGGGCGATGCCGAAATCGGCGAGCTTGGGCACGCCCCGGTCGGTCACCAGCACATTCGCTGGTTTCAAGTCGCGGTGGACAATGCCGAGACGGTGCGCCTCGGCCAGCGCGTCGGCGATCGCAGCGCCGATCCGGCGCACCTCCTCCACCGGCAGCGCACCTCGACGCTTGATCTTGTCCGCAAGCGTGTCCCCCGGCACGTACTCCATCACGACGTCGGGCCGCTGGTTGTCCAGGACGACGTCGAAGACCGACACGGCGTTGGGATGGTTGAGCCGGGCGGCCAGGCGAGCCTCACGCAACAGCCGGCTGAGATCCTCCGGCCCGGCAGGCTCGCTCGGCCCGCTGCCGGTCAGCAGCCGCTTGATCGCGACCTGCCGGTCGAGCAGCTCGTCCTGCGCGAGCCACACCTCGCCCATCCCGCCGCGGCCGAGACGCCGGATCAGGCGATACCGGCCGCCGAGCACGGGCATGGTCATGATCAGTGATCGGCGATCAGTGGGGCGTGTTCCGGAAGCACTCGAGCACGGTTGTGCCCAGCACGGCGAGCTTCACCGCTCCTGGCCCGACCCGCAGGGCCTCGCGCATGCTCCGTGTCGCCACCGCCGCAGGTTATCGCGCCACCAATCGCCCGAGCGCGAACCGGGCGAACGGCGCGTATCCGAGGACCACCGGCAGCGGTCCGATGATCGTCAACCAGGTCGTGCAGCCCTCCGGCCGCTCACGGACACCATGTTGCAGCCGTAGGCGCACAGGACCGACCTGCACCGTCCAGGACCAGCGACGCGCTGCCTCTTCCACCTCGCGCACCGTAAAGGTGACCGGAACCCCGAACGCGCCGATCACCCGGCCGGTGACGCCTGCGGCAATGCGGTCCGCGCTCGCCTCGACCCGGGTGATCTGCGGCGCCCAGCCGGACCAGAGCGCGGGATCGGCGTAGCGCTCCCAGGCAGCGGCGGCCGACGCGGCGCCGGACGCGTGGATCGTCAGTGTCGTCACGATCTCGATCGTGCCACGGGCCGGTGACCGCGCAGAGGGGGTCGGGCAGTCTGGCGACATGAGCACGATCCGGGTGTGGGCCCCGTCTGTGTCGTCGATCAAGGTGCGCGCCGCCGGGACAGACGTGGCACTGGACGCCGACGCCGACGCCGACGGCTGGTGGACCGGCCCGGACCTCGAGCCCGGCACCGACTACGCGTTCCTGCTCGACGGCGGCGACGAGGCGGTACCCGATCCGGCCTCGCGTCGGCAGCCCGCCGGAGTGCACGGCCCGAGTCGGGTCTACGACCAGCACACCTACGAGTGGCACGACGGCGACTGGGCCGGGCGCGACCTCACCGCCGCGGTGATCTACGAGTTGCACGTCGGCACGTTCACCGCGGGCGGCACCTTTGACTCGGCGATCGAGCGGCTCGATCACCTCGTCGAGCTCGGCATCACGCACGTCGAGCTGTTGCCGGTCAATGCGGTCAACGGGGTCTGGAACTGGGGTTACGACGGAGTTTGCTGGTACGCGGTGCACGAGCCCTACGGCGGTCCGGACGGGCTCAAGCGCTTCGTCGACGCCGCCCACCGCAAGGGCCTGGCCGTCGTGCTCGACGCCGTCTACAACCACCTCGGGCCGTCCGGCAACTACCTGCCGCGCTTCGGGCCCTACCTGAAGACTGGGCGCAACACGTGGGGCGAGCTGGTCAACGTCGAGGAACCGGCGGTCCGTCGCTTCATCATCGACAACGCGATGATGTGGCTGCGCGACTACCACGTGGACGCGTTGCGCCTGGACGCCGTGCACGCCCTCGTCGACGAGTCGCCGACGCACATCCTCGCCGAGCTGCAGACCGCGACCGAGACGCTGTCCGCGCAGCTCGGCAGGCCGCTGACGCTGATCGCCGAGTCCGACCTCAACGACCCGATCATGATCACACCGCAGGCGCGTGGCGGTTACGGCCTCGCCGCGCAATGGGACGACGACGTGCACCATGCGCTGCACGCGTTGCTGACCGGCGAGCGGCAGGGCTACTACGGCGACTTCGGTTCGCTGGGGGTGCTCGCCAAGACGTTCACCTCGGCGTTCCTGCACGACGGCACCTGGTCGACGTTTCGCGACAGGCGCCACGGCGCCCCGATCGACCAGCAGCAGGTGCGGGGATGGCAGTTCGTCGTGTGCCTGCAGAACCACGACCAGGTCGGCAACCGCGCGGTCGGCGACCGGTTGCCCGAGCTCGTGCCGATCGAGCTGGTCGACGTCGCGGCGGTGCTGTTGCTGACCTCGCCGTTCACGCCCATGCTCTGGATGGGTGAGGAGTGGGCGGCCGCGACGCGCTGGCCGTTCTTCACCTCCCACCCGGAGCCTGAGCTCGCCGAAGCGACCGGCAAGGGCCGCCTGGCCGAGTTCGCAGGTCACGGCTGGGACACCGAGCAGATGATCGACCCGCAGGATCCGGACGCTTACCGCGCCGCTGTCGTCGACTGGTCCGAGGCTGCCGAGGGCGCGCACGCGCAGGTGCTCGAGCTCTACCGGCGGCTGATCGCGCTGCGCGCTGCCGAGCCCGACGTGCGCGACGGCGATCTCAGCAAGATCTCGCTCGACTACGACGAGGACGCGCGCTGGCTGGTCGTGCACCGTGGCCAGTTTCGGGTCGCGGCCAACCTCGCCGCGTCGTCGACGACGGTGCCGCTGAACGATGGTCACGTCGTGCTGGCCACCGGCGACGTGACGCGCGAGGCCACCGGGCTGAGGCTGGCCGCCCAGAGCGCGGCCATCGTGCGAACCGGCTGACGCGCTACGGCTCGCGCACCCGAGCCACCGACCAGTCGCTCAGGCCTCCTAGCTGACGAACAAGGGCGGCGCCCTGCGGGGTCAGCTCGTAGCCGGCCTCGACGTCGGCGACGAGGCCTGCGCCGTACAGCTCGGTGAGCCGGGTGACCAGCACGCTCTGGCTCAGCCCACCAGCCCGGGAACGTAGCTCGTTGAACGCGAGCGCACCGCCGCGCAGCTCCCAGAGGATGCGCAGCGTCCAGCGGCGGCCCACCAGCTCGAGCAGTTCGGCGAATGCCGGCTCGGTCGCAGGCGGCGGCGTCGTGGACATCTCGCTCATGGTGCTACCCAAGCGCCCGTAGCGCGATAGTGCAGGCAGGATTGGTTACTGGATCTCGCTGGCTGCGCTGTCGACGACGCGCGGCGGGAATGCCTGCGGAGGCGGGCCGAAGGCCTTGCGCGCGGAGCGGATCGTCCCGCGGCCGAGCGCGGCGTTGCCGCCGGCGCCGATCGCGGCGCCGATCCCCAGCGGCAGCGCGCGGCCGAACAGCAGCGCGCCCTGCCGCGTGCCAACGCGGCGCAGCACCATCTTGCCGAGCTGGCTGTTGATGCCGCTGACCTTGCCCTTGTCGCCGGTCGAGCGGGAGAGCACCTTCGCCCAGTGCTTCTCGCCGGCACCGGCACCGGCGATCGCCGCGGCGCTGCCCTCACCGACGAGCACCGACAGCACGAGCGCGCGCCGGACCTCCGGATCGCTGACCGCGATGCCGTGCAGCTCGGCGAGCGCGAGCACGAACATCGCCGTCGCCGACACGAATGCGGTGATCTCGGCGGCACCCGAGGCGAGCGACGTGGCGGTCCCGACACCGGGCACCGCGGCTGCGGCACCCGAGGCACCACCGATGCCGACGACTGCGAGGAGGTACTGGTGCTCGAGGCGCTCGGTCAGCTCGGCCGGCGTGTCTCGGGGGTGCTTGCGGCGGACACGTTCGAGGTGCGCCAAGATCATCGGGCGCTGTACGTCCAGCGCACGGTCCAGCGCCGTGTCGAGCGCGGCTTCGACCCTGCGCGGCACCGGCAGGTGCCGCAGTCGCTTGCTCTTCACCATGTCACTCCTTCGCCGGTGGCTGTCTGAGTCCTCTACCCAATCGGGTCCGCACGTCCCCCATAGGCTTGAGGGGTGCGTGCGCTCCTGCCCGAACCCGCCGACGACGTCGACGTCCACGCGTTCTACGCCGACGGCTGGCTCGATTCCGGCGGGCTGCGGGTGAACTTCGTCAGCGCGGTGGACGGCGCGGCGCAGGCCGGCGGCAGGTCTGCTGGCCTGCAGACACCGGGCGACAACCGCGTCTTCGCCGCGCTGCGTGATCTCGCCGACGTCGTGCTCGCCGGCGCCGGGACGGTCGTCGCCGAGGGGTACCGGCCGGTGCGTGTCAGCGAGCGCCGCCGCGCGGTCCGCCGCAACCTCGGGCTGAGCGACGCCGTGCCGATCGCGGTTACCAGCCGCAACCTGCGCCTCGACCCCACCTCGGCGCTGTTCGCCGCGGCTCCGGCAGGGGCCCGGACGATCGTGCTGACCTGCGACGCCGCCCCGGCCGACCGGCGTGCCGCGCTGGCCGAGGTTGCCGACGTGGTGAGCTGCGGTGAGGACGACGCGCAACCGTCGCTGGTCCGCGCCGCACTGCACGAGCGTGGGCTGCGCCGGGTGCTGTCCGAGGGTGGTCCCACCGCGTTCGCAGCGCTGGCCGCGGCGCCGGGCATCGTCGACGAGCTGTGCCTGTCGCTGTCGCCGCTGCTCGCCGGCCCCGGCCCTGGCCGGATCACCGCCGGGGCGCAGTGGGGCGCGGCCCGCGATCTCGAGTTGCGCGGCCTGCTCGAAGAGGACGGTGCGCTGTTCCTGCGTTACCGCCTGCGCTGAGCGGGCGGCGCAACACCGCGCCCGGGGGTAGGCGCGGTGTGCGCGTCGGGGGTCGGACTATCGCGCCGCGATCAGTGGCGCACGGCGTGGCGGCGTCCGACGCGGGTGTAGATGAGTAGGACGATGACGGCTCCGATGATGGAACCGATGATCCCCGAGGGCTGGAGGAACCCGTTTTGGGCGTCCTTGTGGAAGATCAGGTAGCCAAGGAAGCCACCGACGAACGAGCCGATGATGCCGACCACGATCGTCATCAGGATGCCGATGTCCTGCCTGCCGGGGATGAGCAGCCGGGCTACAGCGCCGGCGAGCAGTCCGACCACGATGAGGCTAACGATGAGTCCGAGCATGATGACAACCTTTCCTCGTGCACGCCATCGACGTGCGGTCCATGCGCCGGTGCCCAGGGCGAGCACCATGTGGTGATAACTCAGACTCAACCACCCCTAGGGCTGGTGCAGTACACCCCTAGGTAGGTTTATTGTTCGAGTCATGCCACCGTCGTCCGCACCGATCCTGATCGCCCTCATCGATGACTACGACGTCGTGCTCACCGGAGTGGCGGCCATGCTGGACGCCTACCGCGACCGTGTCCTCGTCGCCGAGATCGACGCCAACGCCACGCTCCAGGACACCGTGGACATCGCCCTATACGACTCCTTCGCCCAGCCCGAGTCCGACCATCAAGAAATCAACGTCCTGGTCCAGAACCCGCGCGCGCATCGGGTCGTCGTCTACACGTGGAACTTCCATCCCGATCTCATCGACAGCGCACGCCGACAAGGCGCCCACGGCTACCTGTCCAAGACACTTCCCGCCCGCGAGCTCGTGAGCGCACTGGAAGCGGTGCATGCCGGCGAGATCGTCATCAGCGATCCACCGCTGCGGGCGCGCTCCGCCGCCGGCCTGGATTGGCCCGGCCGCCACGAAGGACTCACCGACCGCGAAGCAGAAATCCTTGCCCTGATCACCCAAGGCAAGAGCAACGCCGACGTCGCCGCGCTGTCCTTCCTCAGCCCCAACACCGTCAAGTCCTACATCCGCACGATCTACCGCAAGATCAACGTCGACAGCCGCACCCAAGCCGTCCTGTGGGGCGTCAACAACGGGTTCACCCCCGACTACCACCGCATCGACCACTGGCGCGGCGGCCCATAGAACCTCCCGAACGGGCCGTCTTCCGCCGCTGTTTGAGCGCGG
>JAABUT010000971.1_pt1 | contig 37245 bp, 38 predicted proteins | sample 5559281 | NCBI WGS metagenome assembly JAABUT01 (sample SAMN10711880, study PRJNA513359) | rock metagenome | isolation source: Antarctica rocks | place: Antarctica: Victoria Land, Ricker Hills nord | collected 2016-01-04 | reverse complement strand
CCCCCCGCCCGCGCCCCCGACCCTCGTCGCGGGGTGGAGCAGCGGCAGCTCGTTGGGCTCATAACCCAAAGGTCGTGGGTTCGAATCCCACCCCCGCTACCAGTTTCCTCCTATCTGAAGAGGCATCCCATAGCGGGTGCTTTTTTCGTTGTCAATGTTTTCGCACTCTTCCGCATCGCGGCACTTGGAGTGCGAAAAGTAGCGTCGGGAATGACACGACTCCCACATCGAACATCGGCAAAACTGCTTGACGCAGGCAGGAACCTATGGCAGACTCCGCAGGCGGTAGCGCATGGCGCCCTGCCCGAGTAGAAGGGCCTCGCCCGCAAGGCGGGGTAGCAATTGGTGGTGCAACTCCACCGGGCGCCTCCAATCCCCCATTCCATGTGAAAACAATCAGGTCAGATATGCCGCGATCATGCGACGCTCATTCAGCGTTTCGCGGAGTGCCGGTGCGGTGGCGATCCACGGTTCCAATGCCTCGATCCGCTCGGTCACGCGCGACTGAATCCGCGCGCGCGCGTTGCGGATGGTTAGCAAGTCGGCGAGCGCGTCGCGACGACCGGCAAGGCTCGCCCGATCGCCTGTGGCGATGGCGTACGCGACTGCGGCCGCATCGTATCGTGCGATAGGCATCGCGTCACGACGCAACAACGGTTCCGGTACATTCTTCACTAAACACCACCAACGGTTCCGTGCGAGGTAATACGCCTTGCGGGGCGAGCCATAACCTGCGGTTGCGGAGACGGCATGACGGACGATTGCGCCGGGCACGGTCAATGTCTGCCATTGCCGCAAGCGCAGCCGCCACGCGAGATCAGCGTCCTCCAGATACATGAACAATGCCGGATCGAAGAGGCCGACATCGTCCAGCGCCATCCGCCGATAGAGCGCTGCCCCCGCGCTTGGGCCGAAGACCTGTGCGCGCACTCCGCTCCGATTAATCCCCCCCCCAATCCCGCTGTCCCGCACGACGCCATTCGCGAATACCTCCAACCCAGCGCAAGCAACGATCTCCGGTCGCTGTGCAAACACCATCGTGCTCATCGCGGCACCAACATGCGGCTCCGCATCATCGAGCGTTCGACAGAGCGTGGCGAGGGCGTCCGGTTCGATCTCTGTGTCATTGTTCAGCGTAAAGATGTAGTCTGACCGGGCGCGCTCGATGCCGCGATTATTCGCGGCCGCGAACCCGAGATTCACCGTGCATGGCACAACGACAATCGAGGGATATGTTACTTGCAGCCAGCGCACCGTGCCATCCGTGGAAGCATTATCGACAACGATCACTTCTTCCGGCAGGCGCGTGCCGGAAAAGAGCGCGCGCAGGCATGATTCGAGCAGTAGCCTGCCATTGAATGTGACGATGACGACACTGACGCTTCCATGCATAGCGGCAGTATAGCGGATATTGCTTGGAATACAGAAGCCGGAAGCCGGAACCCAGAAGGCGGAAAAGATTGACCGAATGCGCCGCCGATGCTACCCTCCCCCGCACGATCAACGACGATTCGAAAGAAAGGGAGCGGCATGGAAATCGTTCAGACAGACAACGCACCAAAGGCGATTGGCCCCTATTCACAGGCCATCAAGAGCGGTCAACTCGTCTTCACCGCAGGGCAGATCCCGCTCGATCCATCGACGGGCAAACTCGTTGAGGGTGATATTCGCGTTCAGACGAAGCGCGTCCTCGATAATCTGGTGGCGGTGTTGGAGGCGGCGGGTTCATCGATGGCGCAGGTAATCAAGACAACCTGTTTCCTGTCCGATATGGCGGATTTCCCGGCCTTCAACGAGGTCTACGCGGAGTACTTCAGCGCGAACAAACCGGCGCGCAGCACGGTTCAGGTCGCGCAGTTGCCGCTCAATGCCCGCGTGGAAGTGGAGTGCGTCGCACAACTCGCGTAGCGGTTGTTTGAGGCCGCACGGTATGCTAGACTCCGTGCGCGCGGGTGCGTAGCTCAGCTGGTTAGAGCGTTCGGTTCACATCCGAAAGGTCACAGGTTCGAGTCCTGTCGCGCCCACCACCCCACTCTGGCAGCAGCACACGGCGCATCGTTCCGCTCGGGATTTCTCTGAACGGTGGGCTTTTGTATCGTCTCCATGACCGCAACGCCCGAGAGCCTCGTGAGGCTCTCTCGGTGTTTCCAACGACGGGTTCTGCAACGGCGAAAAGTTCCTGGAAGGGAATCGGGAGTAATCATATGAGCAGTGAGATGGTGTTTCTGACCGCAGAAGGCAAGTGCGCGCTCGAAGCGGAACTCCATGAACTCTTGTCTGTCCGTCGGCCCGCAGTCATCGAACGGGTGCATGACGCCCAGGCGGATGGTGATATCGACGACAGCAGTTCGCTCGAAGAAGCCAAGGACGAACTCGCGCAGATCGATGGCAGGGTGCGCGAGATCGAGAACATGATCCGGCACGCATCGATCATCGCGGATCATGTGGACGGCACCATCCATCTCGGCTCGCACATCATCGTGCGGGACGATGCGGGCGACGAGTTGAACTGGCTTCTCGTCGGCTCCGCCGAAGCAAACTCGCGGAGCGGCAAGATTAGCAGTGAATCAATTGTCGGGGCGGCGTTGCTGGGCAAAAAGCAGGGTGATATCGTCGTGGTGCGCGCCCCGGACGGTGAGATGACGTACACGATCGTGCAGGTGTCCTGACTGTGGAGTTCGATGAACTGCAACAAACACGGATCGCCAAGCTCCAAGTGCTGCGCGACGCGGGGCTTGACCCGTATCCGTTGCGGAGCGAGCGCACGATTATCAATGTTGAGGCTATCGCGCAGTTTGAGGCCCGCGAAGGTGAGCGCCACACCGTTGTCGGGAGGGTGATGCTCAAGCGTGGCCAGGGAAAGATTGCCTTCCTGAGTATTCGGGATGGCAGCGGCGATCTCCAGCTCTTCATTCAGCAAAACAACATCGGCGAGCAAAAGATGACCGTCGTTAAGTCGTTGCTCGATCTCGGCGACATTGTGCAAGCCAGCGGGACGCTGATGAGGACGCAGCGAGGCGAAATCTCCATCGATGTGCACGACATTACCATGCTCGCGAAGGCGCTCTCACCGCTGCCAGAAAAATGGCACGGCTTGGAGAATATCGAGAAGCGCTATCGACAGCGCTATCTTGATCTGATCGTGAATCAGGATTCGCTTCGGGTGGCAATCCTTCGGTCGCGGATCGTGAGCGCGGTACGGGAGTTCATGAATGGTCAGAACTTCCTCGAAGTGGAGACGCCAACGCTGCAACCGCAGTACGGCGGCGCGGCGGCGCGGCCCTTCATCACCCACCACAACACACTCGATCAGGACTTCTACCTCCGCATCGCGGACGAGTTGTACCTGAAGCGGCTGATCGTTGGCGGCCTTGAGCGGGTCTATGAGATCTGCAAGGACTTCCGCAACGAGGGGATCGACCGCGAGCACAACCCCGAGTTCACGATGATGGAGTGCTACCAGGCATTCGCCGATTACCACGCGATGATGGCGATCGTCGAGGGCGTCTGCGTCCACATCGCGGACATGGTGATCGGCACGCGGACGATCACCTATCGCGAGCACACGATTGACCTCTCGCCGCCGTGGCCACGAATCCGCTTGCGCGACGCGATCCGTGACGCCTGCGGCATCGACTACCCCGCAATCATGGAGACCGAAGAACTCCGCCGCCGCGCACGGGAGGCGGGCGCGGATGTCGCGTCCGATGCCGTGCGGCCCCGGATCATCGACGAATTGCTGAAGACCTTCGTGCGCCCGTGGCTCATTCAGCCGACGTTCCTCATCGATTATCCGGTGGAACTCTCGCCGCTGGCGAAGCGCAGCCCGGACGACCCGAGCGTTGTGGAGCGGTTCCAGCCATTCATCGCGGGCATGGAACTTGGCAATGCGTACACGGAGTTGAACGATCCGCTCGATCAACTCGCGCGCTTCGAGGAGCAGGGGCAGCAGCGCGCGCAGGGCGACGCGGATGCGATGCCGGTAGATGAGGACTTCGTCAATGCACTCATGCAGGGGATGCCGCCAACCGGTGGGTTGGGGGTCGGCATCGATCGCCTGGTGATGCTCTTCACGAATCAGCCATCTATCCGTGATGTGATTCTCTTCCCCGCCTTGCGCGCGACTGAGGGGTAATAAACCCGTCGTTGCCGGTCACGTTCGTCGTTCGTAGTGGCGTACGTTTCAGGTTCGGCGCTACTTGACGTTGTTGTGAGGCAGTGGGAAACTACCGTTATCGCTCCTTGCAATGGGGCCAGAGCGATTGACGATTTCATCCGTATCGGCCCAGAGACACCACAGATGGAGGAGGCGAGCAAACCCGGAACCCTCACATTTTCGTGCCGCCGCGGCCAATGTCGGCAGCGCGCACCAGAGAAAAGTCACACTCGCGACGGCGAAGGTTCCGTCACTCGCTCACCATCGATGTCGCTGGGAAGTCGAGCCGGGGCCGGTTATCTGGAGGAGCACAGCGTGAGACAAGAACAGTCCATCGGCAGTCGCATCACCAATTCCCAGGTTTGGAAGTCGTTTTTCCGGCACGGCTACCCCGACACCGAACGCAACGCGGCACTGATCGTCGTCAGCAACGTCTTCCTGCATCTTCATCCAGTGCGGTTGAAGCGGCACGCGCTCCGCGTGACGTACACCTTCTGTCTCGGTGGCCTTTCGTTCTTCTTTTTCCTCGTCCTGACCGTCACCGGCGCATTGCTGATGTTCTACTATGTGCCCGCCGTCGATCAGGCGTATCAGAATGTGCGAGACCTTGATACAACCGTCTCGTTCGGCATTCTGCTGCGCAATATGCATCGCTACGCGGCCCACGCAATGGTGATCGCCGTCTTCCTCCATATGATGCGCGTCTTCTACACTGGATCGTACAAGCCACCGCGCGAATTCAACTGGGTGATCGGCGTCGGCCTGCTGACCGTGACGTTCCTGCTCTCGTTCACCGGCTACCTCCTGCCGTGGGACCAACTCGCGTTGTGGGCCGTCACGGTGGGTACGAACATCGCCGCCGCGACGCCGCTGCTTGGTCAAAAAGTCCAGTATTTGCTGATTGGTGGCCCGACCATCGGGCAGGGTGCGCTGATCCGCTTCTACACCTTGCATGTCGTCGGCCTGCCCCTCGTTGCCTCGCTCCTGATGGTGGTCCATTTCTGGCGCATCCGCAAGGATGGCAACATTTCGGCCCCCCTGTAGGGCAAGAGAGGTATTCGCAATGACTGCTGGAACTCCATCAGCGCGGACCGCTCTCGCACCGGACGCGCAGAAAACACAGAAGCTTCTCGATCTCGTTAAGGGCGACCGCTATGCACGGTCAGAAGCCCCGGAGCGGGATGAAGTCCTCGTCTGGCCCCACCTCGTGGTGATCGAGGCGGTCGCGGCGGCGGTTTTCCTCGTCATCCTGACGCTCGTCTCGGTCTTTGTCCGGTCGCCACTGGAAAGCCTCGCGAACCCGGCGCAGACGCCGAACCCGTCCAAGGCGCCGTGGTACTTCCTGAACCTGCAAGAGTTGCTGCTGCACATGAACACGGCGCTCGCGGGCGTTGTGCTGCCCGGTGTCGCGCTCACGCTCGTCGCGGCCATCCCGTACTTCGACCGCGACCCGACGGGCGTCGGGCGCTACTTCCCGACGAACAAGGGCAAACAGATCTGCATCTACTCGGCCATCTACACATGCATCATCGAGATTGGCCTCGTCTTCTGGGATAACACCTACTGGGGACCGACGCAGTTGCTGGCGCGGACGAACTTCGAGACGCTCCCGTTGATCGACAACAACAAGGCGACGATCATCCGGTCGTGGATTGTGCCGTCGATTCTCATCCTGCTGTTCATTGGAGTGCTCGTGATCACAACACTACTGGCATGGAAGCCGACGACGCGGGAATTGATTATCGGGCTATTCACCGCATTCGCGGTGTCGTATTGGCTCCTCGCGATCGTCGGGACAGGGTTCCGCGGCGAAAGTCAGCACCTTGTCTGGCCGTGGGATCTGCCGGACATCCTGCTGCCGAATCCGCCGCCAGTCGGCTAGGCGCAACGGCGCGCTTAGAGGAAGGACACGTTCGTATGCAGGTATCATCACAAGTTCCGCAAACACGGGAACGCCTCCCGGTGCTGGAACATCGAACAAGTCGGCGGCGATTCACGCGGTATAGCCTGTTCGGTCTCCTTGGGGCGTTCACCGCAACGAGCGCGGTCGCCACCTATCGGATGATGTATCCGACAAAGGTGGTCGGCTTCGGCGCGAAGGTGAACGCGGGCACGGTGCAGGACGTGAAGACACTCCTGCAGGGGCAGAAGTACATCCGCAACACCGAGGGCCGGTTCTACCTGCTCCCGGCGACGGATGACACGACCATCGCGGTCTACTGGAAGTGCGTCCATCTCGGCTGCACGGTGCCCGCGCCGAGTGCCGCGTTGGAAGGGAACATTCAGTGCCCGTGCCATGGTTCGCTGTACAACGGGAAGACGGGTGATCTGATTCATGGCCCCGCGACGCACCCGCTCGATTACTTCCCGGTCACGGTTGATAACGGCTCGGTGATCGTTGATACCGGCAAAGTCACGGCACGGCAGGAGTTCGCGCCAGATCAGGCGACGAAACTTGGTTAAATGTGGTCGACAACGAAGTCGAGGAGTAGCACATGCTCAGTCGCGCTGAAAGACAAGCGGCCTCGGTGATCATCATGTTGATCGTCGGTGTGCTGCTCGTGATGGTCTATCTCGTAACGAACGATTCGGATCGTGCGAAGGCGGACGACCGCATCCGGGATGAGCAGATCGAGCGCGGGCAGCAGATCTTCGCGGCGAACTGCGCGGTCTGCCATGGCAACCGGGGGCAGGGCGGCGTCGGCTTGAAGTTGGATATTCCCGCGAACCACCCAACCTCGGAGGCAATGGAGACGCAGCGGACGGAATATCTCACCCGCACGCTCATCAACGGTCGCCCCGGCACCTACATGCCGGCATGGGCGATCGCGAATGGTGGCCCGCTCAACTCCGAACAGATCGGCGCACTCGTGGCGATGATCGAATACGGTACCTGGGACAAGACCGAAACGGTTGTGAAGGAATACCAGACGCACAACGGGACGCCTCCCCCGCCAAGTCTCGCAGTCAATACCGGCGGTATCGGTGGCAACCCGGCACTCGCGACGGTCGGTCCGGTCGCCAGCAACGTCCAAAACCCCAATGCCGCCGCGCCGGCTGCGGCTGGTGCACCTGCTGCTGGCGCACCCGCGACAATCATCGGTGATGGCCTGACGATCAACGCGACCGAGAAGGATTTCGCGATTTCGATGGACACATCGCTCGTCAAGCCGGGAACGATCACGTTCAAGATCAAGAATGATGGCCCCTCACCGCACAATATCGCGATCAAGGAACTGAATAAGGTCAGCGATATCTATGATCCGGGCAAGACGGGTGAGTTCAAGGTCGATCTCCCGGCGGGCACGTACACGGTGATCTGCAACATCCCCGGTCATGAGCAACTCGGCATGCATGTGATGCTGAAGGTCGGGGACAGCGCGGCGTCCGTCCCGGCCCCTGCCACTACCTCCAATGTTCAACAGCCGGTGGTCGCGCAGGAACCGCTCGTTGCGGTTCGTCAGGAATCGCGCGACGCCGCATAAGTCGTCTACTGCGCGCTGCATGCAGCGAAGCGAGGAGCACACGATGATCGACGCACTCATTAGTTTCGCGGCGTGGGAAGCGAACATCACGGTCGAATTGCCGCTGATGTTCGGCATGGTCGTGGTCGGCATCTTCTTCATCTGGCTCATCCAGCGGATGACGGGCGGCTCCGACAAGCGCAACGACTGACGCGCACACATTTCAAACGGCTCCTGGTTCGCAGGAGCCGTTTTCTTTTGCCGTTCAGTGCTGTGTATCAGTCGGCGGAGTGGTTTTCCGGCGGCGTCACATCGCGCATCTTCACCTGCGGTCGGCGGCGTGTCGTCGCGGTCGATCGCAGCACGACATTCTGGCGCTGCCGCTCGCGCTCGTTGAACGGCGTCGCCCACATCGCGCCGAGCGCACCGGCGACGAAGTAGAAGAAATCCTTGCCGAAGTTGCTCCACGAGTCCACCTTGCCGAGCGCGCTGAGGCCGCTCAGGTTGGCGATGTGAATCTCGTCGAGCACTTGCTTGCCGAGCCAGATGACGAGGATGTAGCAGACCGCGACCAAGCCACCCTGAATCCCCTCATCCCGCTTGGCCGTTTTCCCGGCGACGAAGCCGCCGGTGAGGATGGAGAGCATCGTGAGCATATCCACCGGCCCGGCGTTGACCTGCCAGCCGATGTGCTCAAAGAGTGGCACGGCAAGGAAGCTGCAAAGGCAGGTCGTGAGGAACCCGAAGAAGACTGCTGACCAACGAATCCGATCCAATAACACGAGGCTGCCTCTCAACGTTGTTTGACACACGCCGCGCACAACCGGGATCTACGCCCACGTTCCGCGCGCCTCCATGCGATAATGGTAGCACAGGCGCGGCGCTATTCGACGCGCGCAGAGCGGAAACACGCAGGATCGAGATGCTATGGCTGCCTATTACTGGTGCGAGGAATGTCGCAAGGTCTATCCCGCCGAACGGGTATCCGGCGCGCACTGTCCGGTCGGTCATGCGGACCCTGTGCCGGTGGGCCGGTTCGGCGGCATGGTAAAGTCCTTCATCGCAACGGCCGGGGTTGAGGAGCGCTCAGAAGCCCAGACACGCCACCGGCAGATGATCCACGCGCTCTGGTCCCAGAACGAGCGCGACCAGCAATTCTATCAATTGCTGACCCCGCCCGTGTCGCTCGGCAAGTTCATCAAGCGGATGGATGAACTGCACCTGCGGGGCGTCGATGAGGGGTGGATTCGCGTCCATCTCCCCGCGTCACCGTTCGCGCCCGCCAGCGCGTACACCATCGAGTACATCGAGCCGGAGCGGTTCGTGCAGGAGATGTACGGGCTGTTCGATCTCCCCGTCCCGGAAACCGGGATTGGCGCTGCGGACGAGGCGACGGAGCCCCCACCGAACCTGCGAGACGAAGTGGCTCAGCCCGTCTGATCGTTCGCGGTTCGTCCGGCGGCGTGGAGCACATCCGCGACGCGACCCATCCCGGACGCGAGGTACTCGCGCGACAGGCGCACGTAACTCTCCGCTCCCTGACGGACCCGTGCGATATCCGCGTCATCGATCTCACGGCGCGGCTTCGCGGGGACGCCGAGCATCATCGTGCCCGGCGGCACAACAGTACCCTCGGCGACGAGCGCGCCTGCGCCGACGATGCTCCCACTGCCGACGTGCGAGTGACTCAGGACCGTCGCGTGCATCCCGATCAGGCAGGTCGCTTCGACCGTGCTGCCGTGCACAATTGCGTTGTGCCCGACGACGACGTGCGGGCCGATGTGCGTTGGAGCGTCCGGATCGACGTGCACGGTCGCATTCTCCTGCACATTGCTGCCCCGCTCGATGACGATGGACGCGGTGTCACCGCGCAGGACCGCGCCGGAGAGAATCGCGCACTCCTCCCCGATCGTGACATCGCCGATAATCACCGCACCGGGCGCGATGTACGCGCTCGCGGCGATCGTCGGCCAGACCCCGCGAAACGGATAGATCGCGCCCGCCATCGCCCGCTCGCTCATTGCCGCACCTCGATGATGATGGCGTCGCCCTGCGCCCCGCCCGAACAGATCGCCGCCAGCCCGAGGCCCCCCCCCGACCGCCGCAGTTGCATCGCCAGCGTCCCGACGAGCCGCGCGCCGGAGGCGCCGATCGGATGACCGAGCGCGATTGCGCCGCCGTTGACATTCAGACGCTCGGCATCGACACCGAGACGCCGCCCGCTGATGATCGGCACGCTCGCGAACGCCTCGTTGATCTCGACGAGATCGATGTCGTCAATCGACAAGTCGGCGCGCACGAGCGCCTTCGACGCCGCCATCGCGGGCGAATACGCGAGGTACGGCACGTCCCACGCGGCGGTCGCGCTCGTGAGGATGCGCGCGAGGGGCTTGATACCGTGTGCCGTCGCCCACGCCTCCGATGCGACGACGACCGCCGCCGCGCCGTCGTTCACTCCCGGCGCGTTCCCGGCGGTGACGGTGCCAGATGGGTGGAATACGGGGGCGAGTTTCGCCAGCGCCTCCGCCGATGTGTCGGGCCGTGGCGCTTCGTCGCGTCCGATGCGGGTCTTCATTCCCCGGCGGTCGGTGATCTCGACCGGGGTGATCTCCTCCGCGAAGATGCCGCGATCCGTCGCCGCCACCGCCCGCTTGTGCGACCGGAGCGCGAAGGCGTCCTGCTCCTTGCGGCCCACCTGCTCCTCCGCCGCTACCTCGTCACCGTACTGGCCCATCACCACATCGCCGACGCCGCACCGCAAACCATCGTGCTGCATCGCGTCGATCAACGCGCCGTTTCCCATCCGGTAGCCGAAGCGGGCATTCGGCAGCAGATACGGCGTGTTCGACATGCTCTCCATCCCACCGGCGACGATGACATCGTATTCCCCGGCCCGGATGAGTGCGTCCGCCACCGTGATCGCGCGCATCCCGCTCGCGCAGACGCGGTTGATCGTGTCGCTCGTCACCTCACGGCTTAGCCCCGCCTTGAAGGTCGCCTGCCGGGACGGGATCTGCCCCGCGCCCGCCTGCACCACCATGCCCATAATGACATGCTGAACATCCGCCCCGCTGATTGCGGCGCGGGTGATCGCCTCGCGGATGACAAGCGCGCCGAGATCGACCGCGCTGAAACTGACAAGCCCGCCACCGAGTTTGCCGAACGGCGTGCGACAATAACTCAAAAGAACACTGGAACGACCACGTTGATCCATAGCGCCTCAGAATAACGGGAAAAGACCTGCCGTGTCTGCCAGACCAGACACCGCAGTATAGTCAGCGAAGAGACGGAGGGTCAAGACGTGACGTGCCGGAGCGAACGTACATCGGGCGCACGCACGCGGACGCTTGTGCCGTCTGCGGCATCGACGATGAGATCACCGTCGAGCGTCGCGTCTGTCGCCTTCCCTCGAAGCACGCGACCATCGCGGCGGGTAATTGCGACCTCCTGGCCAATCGTCGCAAGTGCGTTGCGCCACTCCGCGACGATGCTTGCATGACCGGAATGACAATACACACCGTCGATCCGGTCGAACTGTTCGAGCAACGCAGCGAGCACCGTATCGACGCAGATTATCTGACCGGATTCAGCGGCCAGACTGGTCGCGTCCGGCAATCCGCGCGCGATGTACAAGATACGGGCGCCACCGACATTCACGCCGATGCCGACACGCATCGCGATGAGACGGCTCCCAGCCCACGTCGCATCACCGAGAATCCCCGCGACCTTGCGGCCATTGATGAGCACATCATTCGGCCATTTCAGGCTCACCGTGAGATGCGTCGCCGCCTCAATCGCCCGCACGACGGCCAGTGCGGCGATCATCGCATACGGGTATGACGCCGAGGGTTCGTCGGGCGATAGAATCACGGTGGTCAACAGCGAATCACCGGCTCCGTCGTGCCATGGATCCCCTTTGCGTCCGTAGCCCGCGCTCTGGTTCGCGGCGACGACCGCCGTGCGGTGATGGCCCGCGCCGCTGGTGATCAGATCGGATGCGACACGCTGCGTCGAGTCAACGGTGTCGTATCGCCAAATTGTCCATGGTGGGCACTCATTCACCGCAACGGCACCTGGGGCTGTGTTGGTACCTCGCTGCCGCTCTCCGCGCGATCATCCGCCATCTGAGGAACGGCCTCATCGGGGAGGCGCTGCACACCGATCTTGCCAAGGCGCTGATTCTCCACGTCCAGCACCGTCAAATTCAGGCCATCGATCCAGATATTCTCGTTGACGATGGGGATATGGCCGAGGTAATCATAGATGAACCCCGCGAGCGGCTCGCGCTCCTGCTCCGGCGTGCCCCAGTGGACATCCATCAGTTGGTTGAAATCGCCGAGTTCGAGCCGCGCGTTGACGATGTACGCGCCCTCCGCCGTGCTCTCGACGAGCGGCGTCTCGGTGTCGTATTCGTCCTGAATCTCGCCGACAATTTCCTCGATGATGTCCTCGATGGTGACGAGGCCGGCCGTGCCGCCGTACTCATCGACGACAATCGCGATGTGGACGCGCCGTGCCTGGAGTTCACGGAGCAATTCCGGCAGGCCCTTCCCTTCCGGCACGAAGATGGGGGTCCGCATCACCGCGATGATCGATGTGTTCGCGTTGGATCGTCCGACAAACCGCAGCAGATCCTTCGCGTAGATCACACCGACAATCCGGTCCAGACTGCCGTCGAACACCGGCAGCCGCGAGTGCCCCGCATCGAGCGCGATCGTCACCGCCTCCCGCACGGTGGCCTGCCGCGGCACGCCGACCATATCGACGCGCGGGGCCATCACCGCGCGGACAGTCGTGTCCGTGAAGCGGAAAATGCTGTTGACGAGATCGACTTCCTCCTCCTCGATCCGGTTGTCGCCTGCCTCGTCGCGCACCAACTGGATCAACTCCTCCTCGGTGGCGAGAGCGGAGTTCGGCGAGGGAGACGGGACGCGCAACAGCGTGATGAGGCTCGCCGCAATGCCATTGATGAGCGCGGTGAGGGGTGAGAGGAGGATCATGAGCAACCGCGCGACGCGCGCGCAGCCGAGCGCCACATCCTCCGGCAACCGCAAGGCGAGGGCGCGCGGCACCGCCCGCCCGCAGATGAGCATGAACGCCACCGCACCGACGACCACGAGTGCGACGCCCCACGCGGGCAGCCGACCGACAATAACACTCGTCACGAGCGCGCCGACGAGCGCCACCGCCGTCGTATCGAGCAGGATCATCGTCGCCTGGAGGTGGTGCGAGCGGTCGAGCAAATCCTCGACGGTGCGCGCGCGACCGTTTCCCTGCGTCGCGAGTTCGCTGATGCGCGTGTTCGAGGTCGCCGCATAGCCGACCAACACGGCGGTCGAGAAGGCGATGACGCCGACCATCAGGAACGCCACCGCCAGTCGTATCCAATCACCTGTGCTCATAAATGCTCACACCTGCCATTTTGCATTTAATCGAAGAGGCTGCTGACGGAGAGGTCCTTGTGGATGCGCTGGATCGCCTGCGCGAGCAGCGGCGCGACGCTGAGGACATTGACGCGCGAATCCGTCGCCACCGTTGGGTCAATCGCCAAGGTATCCGTGATCCACAGGCGCTCCAGCGGGGATTCGGCAATTTGCGCCAGCGCGCCGTCCGCGAAAACGCCGTGGATCGCCGCCGCGTACACGGCGGTGGCGCCGCGCTCCTGCAATTGGTGCGCGGCCTCGATCAGCGTCCCACCGGTGGAGATCATGTCGTCAATAATGATCGCCACCTTGCCGCTCACCTCGCCGACCATGTCGAGCATCGCGACGGTGTCCGGCGCGTGGCGCATCTTGGAGAAGATCGCGAGGCCGCCACCAATCCGGCTGCGAAAATCGTCCGCCCGCGCCACACCGCCCGCATCCGGGCTGACGACGACGATGTCGGTGAATCCCTCACGCCGGATGTAGTTCGCGAGGATCGGTGCGGCGCGGAGGTGATCGACCGGAATGTCGAAGAACCCCTCAATCGCGGCCGCGTGGAGATCGACGGTCAAAATGCGGTCCACCCCCGCTGTCACGAGCAGATTGGCGACGAGTTTCGCGGAGATTGGCTCGCGGCCAACCGTCTTCTTCTCCTGCTTCGCGTAGGCGTAGTACGGTACGACTGCCGTGATCCTGCCGGCGGAGGCGCGACGCATCGCGTCGATCATGATAAGCAAATCCATGATGTGCTGATTCACTGGCGCGCACATCGGTTGCACGATGAAGACATCCGCCCCGCGCACATTCTCATCGATTTTGACGCGCGTCTCACCATTCCGAAACGCGCCAACCAGCGCGCGCCCGAGCGGGATACCGAGGTCCTGGACAATTGCGTCCGCCAGCGGACGGTTCGCGTTCGCGGAAAAGACCTGGAGCCGTCCGTCCATCGCTACCCCCCCGTATCGTCCGTGCGCCGCGGCTTCCGGCGTTGCATGGGTCGTGCCGGAACGCCGGCGACGAGCGCACCATCCGGCACATCATGGGTGACGACCGAACCCGCGCCCGTCTCCGCAGCGACGCCGACCCGTACGGGGGCGCGCAGCACCGTGCCGCACCCGATGAACGCGCCATCGCCGATCGCCGTCCGCTTCTTCTCCGGCGTGCCGTCGTAGTTGGCGGTGATCGTGCCGGCGGCGATGTTCACATGCGCGCCAATTGTCGCATCCCCGAGGTAGGAGAAATGGCCGACCGCGCTGTGCGCGCCGAGCGTCGTCTGCTTGATCTCCGCGAAGTTGCCGACATGCGCGCCCTCCCGGATCACCGCGCCGGGCCGCAGGTGACTGAACGGCCCGCAATCCGTCCCCGCCTCCATCACCGCGTGTTCAAGGGAGGACGCGACGACGCGGCACCCGTCGCCAATCATGCTGGATGTGATCATCGTGTACGGCCCAATCGTGCATCCGCCGCCAATGGTCGTCTCACCACGCAGGATGCAGCCCGGCTCGATCACGCTGTCCGCGCCAATCGCGACGGTGTCATCGATGTAGGTGTGCTGCGGGTCGCGCATCGTCACGCCGGAGAGCATCAGGCGGCGCGTTGTGCGTGCCCGCAGCTCATGCTCCGCCTCGGCGAGTTGCGCGCGGTCGTTGACGCCCATCGCCTCGATTTCGGAGGTCGTGACCGTCGCAATGGGCCACACGGTAGCAGGCGTGCGCGTGCGGAGCGCGATCGCCACGAGATCGGTCAGATACCGCTCCCCGCTCGCGTTCTCTTCCACCGTCGGGAGCGCCCGCCGCAGCCAGCGGGCATCGAAGCAGCACATGCCGCTGTTGATCTCATCGATCGTCAACTGCTCCGCCGTCGCCATCCGCGCCTCGACAATCGCCGTGACGCGCCCCATATCGTCACGCACGATCCGCCCGTACTGCGCCGGGTTCGCCACGCGCGCGGTAAGCAACGTCACGCTCGCGTCCTTGGCAACGTGCTCGCGCAGGAGTTCATCGAGCGTTTCGTGCGTCAGGAGCGGCGTGTCGCTGTAGAGCACGAGCACCGTTCGTACATCGTCCGGGAAGTGCGGCAATGCGACCTCAACGGCGTGTGCGGTGCCCTGCTGCGGCGATTGCAACGCGAACGAGTGGCCGTTGCCGAGTTTCGCCATCACCTCGTCCGCGCCATGCCCCACGACAACGACGGTCGCGCGCGCGCGCAACGCCTCGGCGGCGCGCAAGGCATAGCCGACGAGCGGCCGTCCACTTAGTTCGTGCAAGGGTTTCGGGAGGGTGGAGCGCATCCGAGTGCCCGCGCCCGCCGCGAGAATTACGACGCCGAGGGGCGCGTATCCAGCTTCCTGCGGGTGGGGTTCATCGGACGGCACCAGGCGCATTCCATTCGCGGGGGAGCGGCGCTCGCTCCATGGCGCATTCCGGCGTGGCTGGCGGACTAGGATTCGAACCTAGATTAAAGGATTCAAAGTCCTCTGTGCTACCCTTGCACCATCCGCCAACAGTCGCGCGACCAACAAGAGTGTAGCCGACCGACCGATTCCCTGTCAACGAACGAGAATGCGAACGATTTGCGACGCAAAGATGCATGAATACCCGGCGAAACAATCGATCTCAATCGTTGACGCGCTCGATGTATTCGGCGGTTTCCGGGTTGACGGCGATGCGGTCGCCCTCCTTGACGAATGCCGGCACCTGCACCGTCGCGCCCGTATCGACGGTGACGGCCTTGTTGACGCCCTGCACGGTGTTGCCGCGTGCCGCGATCTCCGCCTCGGTAACGGTGACGACGGCGCGTTTCGGCGGGCGGATGCCGACTCCCTCGGCCTCGTGCACGAGCAGTTCGTACGTCTCGCCTTCGCGCAGGAAGTTCGCGACCATCCCGAGCACATCGCGCGGGACGGAGACCTGCTCGAAGGTGCTCTGATTCATGAAGAAGTAGGCATCAGCCTCCTGATAGAGGTACTGCATATCCTCGTTGCGGATCGCGTAATCCTCGATGGTCTCACCGGACTTGAAGGTGAAATCGACGACACGGCCCGTCCGCAAACCCTTGAGTTTCACACGAAAGAACGCGGAACCCTTGCCGGGATTAACGAAATCGACTTCCACCATCTGGTGCGGCTGGCCCTGGAAGATGACCGTCGTGCCGCGCTTGAATTCCGATGTTGAGATGAGCGCCATGATTCCTCCCTTCGCGTCCGCCCGCGCGCAGCAGAGGCGGGCATCCTCGCGTATGCCCGAAGTATACACAATCCCGCAGCGGGCGCGTTCATGAGGGAAACAGTTCTCCCGCCGGGAACCAGAGCGTTTCCTGAATCGTCGCCGCACCGGCGAAGAGCATCACCAGACGGTCAACCCCAACCGCGATGCCGGCCGACGGCGGCATCCCGACGCGCAGTGCGGCGATGAAATCGGCATCCACGTCGTACATCGTCCGGCCGAGGGCGTGCCGCTCCGCCTGCTCCGCGATGAGGCGCACGTGCTGCTCGTCCGCATCGGTCAGTTCGGAGAACGCGTTCCCCAGTTCCACCCCTGCGATGTAGAACTCGAACCGCTCGGCGTAGCGCGGGTCGTCCGGCTTGCGCCGCGCCAGCGCCGCCAGGGACGCGGGATAGTCGCACAGAATCGTCGGGCGCGTCGTCCCCAGATACGGCTCGATCTCATTGAGAAAGAGCTGATGAAACCCCTGCTCCGACGTCGTCCCATCCGTCACCTGGTAGCCGCGCGCGCGTAACGCCGCGCGCATCGCGGCCTCCGTGTCCGTCGTGTCGAGATCAAGCCCGGCGTAGCGCGCGAACGCATCGCGGACGGTGATGCGCTCCCACGGCGAAGCGAGCAACACTGCGATGTCACCGACCGTGACCGTTGGCGTCTGATTGGGGGGCGCATCGGGGTTCAGCGCACACCAGATTGCTTGCAGGAGTTGCTCGCAATCGTCCATGATCGCGACGTAATCCGCGTGCGCGCGGTACCATTCGAGGATGGTGAATTCAGGGTTATGTCCCCTACTGATCTCCTCACCGTTGCGGAACGACTTGCAGATTTGATAGATGCGCGGCAGGCCCGCGACGAGCAACTTTTTCATCGCGTATTCGGGCGAGGTCGTCAGGAAAGCGCGGTGAGGCTGTCCGCGCGCGGTCGACAGGCGTGTCTCGAAAACATCGAGATACGGTTCCATCCCCGGCGCGGCCACAAGGAGCGGCGTCTCGACCTCCTCAAAGTCGCGCACATCGAAGAACGCGCGGATTGCCTTGATGACACGCGCGCGGGCGCGGTACGTTGGCAGCAGATCAGGGTCTTCCCGCAGGCGGAGCCATGTTGGCTTCATCAGCGGCGGCTAAGAGGCGGCGTGCGCCGCGAGGGGGCGTTCGAGGGCGAACTTGCTCGCGTCCTCGTGCAGCGGCACCGGGTATTCACCCGTCAAACACGCCGTGCAGAAGCCATCGCGGGGTTGCCCGATCGCGCGGAACAACCCATCGAGCGACAGATAGGCCAGCGAATCGACGCCGATCTGCCGCCCGATCTCGGCCACGTCCGCGTCGTACCGCGCGGCGATCAACTCGCTCCGGGAGGCGAAATCGACGCCCATGAAGCAGGGCCACATGATCGGCGGCGCGTGGACGCGCATGTGCACCTCGCGCGCGCCCGCGTCCCGCAGGAGTTGCACGATGGGGCGGCTGGTCGTGCCGCGGACAATCGTGTCGTCCACGAGCACGACGCGCTTCCCTTCGAGCACTTCGGGGAGCGGATTGAACTTGAGCGCGATGCCGACATCACGCAGGTGCTGGTCCGGCTGAATGAACGTCCGCCCGATGTAGCGGTTCTTAATCAGTGCCTCGGTGTATGGGAGGCCGCTCGCGTTCGCGTAGCCGATCCCGGCGGGGATCGCGCTGTCGGGCAGCGGCACGACGATGTCCGCGTCCGCCGGCTGCTCAAACGCCAATTCCGCGCCCATGCGCTGCCGCAGCAGATGGATGCGCTCGCCGCCCATCATGCTGTCCGGGCGGGCGAAGTAGATCAACTCGAAGACGCAGAGCGCATCCCGCTCGCCGCGCCGCAGTGCGATGCTCTGCGGGCCGTTCACCGCCGTGATCTCGACGACCTCACCGGGCGCGACATCGCGCACGAACGCCGTGCCCGTCGTGGCGAAGGCGCACGTCTCCGATGCGACGACCCACCCCTCACCGAGCCTGCCGATGGAGAGCGGGCGCAGGCCGAGCGGGTCGCGCACCGCGAAGAGTGTCGTCGGCGTGAGCACGGCAAGGCTGTACGCGCCCTCGAACTGACCCATCGCGGCGATGATCCGCTCCGCAACTGTCGCACCCGGCGCACGGGCAATCACCCGCGCGAGCACCTCGGAATCCGTCGAGGTCTCGAAGGTCTCACCGCGCGACTCAAGAGCGGCGCGGAGCAGCGCGGCGTTCGTCAGATTGCCATTGTGGGCGATGGCGATAGGGCCGAGGTCGCTCTCCACGAGCACCGGTCCGGCGTTGCAGGCGACACTCGACCCGGTGGTGGAATAGCGCGTGTGCCCGATGGCGAGGGTGCCGGTGAGCGACCGCAAAATCTGCTCGTCGAACGCGGTGGCGACGAGGCCCATGCGGGTATGGATGCGAAGATCGGACCCAGCCTCACCGGAGGCGGCGGCGATCCCGGCGCTCTCCTGCCCGCGATGCTGCAAGGCGTAGAGGCCGAAATACGTGACGCGCGCGACATCCAACCCCGGCGCGACGATGCCAAAGACGCCGCACGCCTCACGCGGGTGATCGAATGGTACGTGCGCCGCCAACGTATCAATCATCGCCGTCTCCTCCCGCGTCCCACGGTTATTTCGTCATCGCGCGTGCCACACTATGTACGGACACTCTATCACAGGAACGCCCGGATCGCATCGTGATATTCCACAAAACGCTCAAATCTCAACATATAGCCAGCAAATCGCGCGATGGACGCCTCTATGCATCAACGGTGCGTTGATACTCGGAGGAAACAATCTGCGCTTTTCAGGCTCGTTTTGGCGTGCAACGCCGCGATGATGCACAATGGATAGCGGCGAAGAAATGTGGCGGAAGGGGCGGGATTCGAACCCGCGAGGGCTTTGACACCCTACGCGCTTTCCAGGCGCGCGCACTAGGCCAAACTATGCGACCCTTCCCTCTTGCGATGGTGTGTCCCCGCGATCCTGCGGCGGTCGAGTGGCGGAGAGGGTGGGATTCGAACCCACGAAGGCTCTTACACCTTACTCGTTTTCGAGACGAGCTCATTCGTCCGCTCTGACACCTCTCCCTCCGGCAGCGTCGCCCCGTGGGATGATAGCAAACGCAGCATCATCGCGCAATTCGCCCCGCGCGCACTCGGCACGCGGTATGCTACCGTTGCGCGACAGCATGGCTAGGGAACAGCACGCATTATCACGGCAGGGAGATCATCGTCATGACCGACCACACCGCGTACCCACCGATCCGCGATTACGCGCTGATCGGCGACTGCCATTCCGCCGCGCTCGTCTCGCGGAGCGGCTCCATCGACTGGTGCTGTATGCCGCGCTTCGACTCCGGCAGTTGCTTCGGTCGCCTGCTCGACTGGGAGCGTGGCGGCTCGTGCACGATCGCGCCCGTGGATGGCGGCCACACGTCGTTCCGTCACTATCTGGAGAATACGCTCGTCCTCGCGACGACGATCCGCGCACAGGGTGGGGAGGCGATGCTCTACGACTGCTTCACGATGCACGCGGGCGGCAAACTCGACCCCCGACGGCAACTCCTGCGCGTCGTCGAGGGCGTGCGCGGGCGGGTCGATCTCCACATGCACATCGGCCCGCGCTTCGATTACGGCATGCTCAAGCCGTGGATTCGTCACGACGGGATCGAACTGTACAGCGCCATCGGCGGCAACGACGCGCTCGTGATCGCGTCCGATGCGGATATGGAACTGGATGGTCGCCACGACCTGCGGGCCTCCTTCTCCGTGCGCGCGGGCGAGCGCGTCCGCACCTCCATCGTGTACGAGGACCCCGCCAACCTCGACCGCGACCCACCGCGCCGCATCCCGAGCGGCGAACTCGATGACCGGCTGCGCGAGACGATTGCGTGGTGGCAGGAGTGGTCGTCGCAGGCACAGTGCGACGGCATCGACGCATCCAGCGTGCTGCGCTCCGCGATCACCCTCAAGGCGCTGACGAACGCCCCCACCGGCGCGATCATCGCCGCGCCGACGACCTCGTTGCCCGAGACACCGGGCGGCAGCCGCAACTGGGACTACCGGTTCAGCTGGATCCGCGACTCCAGTTTCAGCGTCCGCTCGCTGGCGGACATCGGCCTGGACAGCGAGGCGGACGGGTTCCGGCGCTTCATCCAGCGCTCCGCAGCGGGGAGCGCCGAAAGCCTGCAGATCATGTACGGCGTCGGTGGCGAGCGACGACTGACCGAACTGACGCTCGGCCATCTCGACGGCTATCAAGGGGCGAAACCGGTGCGGATCGGCAACGCCGCCTCCGATCAGGTGCAACTCGATGCCTACGGCGAACTACTCGACCTTACGTGGCACTGGTACCTGCGCGGCAGCTCACCGGATGACGACTTCTGGCGCTTCCTGCTCGATCTCGTTGACACCGCCGCCGAGCGCTGGCAAGAGCCGGATCGCGGCCTCTGGGAGGAGCGCGGCGATCCGCAGCACTTCGTCCACTCCAAGGTGATGTGCTGGGCGGCGGTGGACCGCGGCATTCGTCTCGCGGAGGCGTGCCTCCGCCAAGCGCCGCTCCGGCGGTGGAAGAAGGTGCGCGTCGATATGCGCGCCACCATCGAGCGCGACGGCTATGACGCCGAGCGCGGCATTTTCGTGCAGGCGTTCGGCTCGAAGGCGCTGGACAGCGCGCTGCTCCTGCTCCCGACGGTTGATTTCGTCGAGTGGGACGACCCGCGCATGATCCGCACGACTGACGCGATCATCGAGAACCTGGACGACAACGGGATGTTGCTGCGCTATCGCCTGAAAGAGTCGGATGACGGCCTCACGGGGCAGGAAGGGACGTTTCTCGCCTGCTCGTTCTGGCTCGCGGAATGCCTCGCGCGGCAGGGCCGGATCGACGAGGCGCGCGATGTTTTCGACCGCGTCGCCTCGACCAGCAACGACCTCGGGTTGTTCGCGGAGGAGTTCGACACGCACGCGGGCGAGATGCTCGGCAACTTCCCGCAGGGGTTGACCCACCTGTCGCACATTGCGGCGGCGGTCGCCATTGCCCGACACGTCAGCGACGAGGATTTGATGCGGCAGCAGCGACAACAACAAGTCTGGTCGAAACACCCGCACCAGCATGATGCCGGGCTGCATGGTCGCGCGGAAGGGAGCGATTAATGGACGAGCGCGCGACGGTGCACCTGACGATGGCGCAAGCGACGATTCTCTTTCTCAAGAACCAGTGGTCCGAGCGGGACGGGGTGGAGCGGCCCTTCTTCGCGGGCTGCTTCGGCATCTTCGGGCACGGCAACATCGCGGGGATTGGTCAGGCGCTCCAACAGTACCCGGAGTTCCGCTACTACCAAAGCCGCAACGAGCAGTCGATGGTCCACATCGCGGCGGCGTACGCCAAGATGACCGACCGCCTGCAAACATTCGTCTGCACCTCCTCAATTGGCCCCGGCGCGACGAATATGCTGACGGGAGCGGCCGGGGCGACGATCAACCGCGTGCCCGTGCTGCTCCTGCCCGGCGACATCTTCGCGCGCCGCAACGTCGCGCCGGTTTTGCAGCAACTGGAATCGGGGCAGAGCGAGGATGTCTCGGTCAACGATGCGTTCCGCCCGGTCAGCCGCTACTGGGATCGCATCAACCGCCCGGATCAACTGCTCACCGCGCTCCCTGCCGCCCTCCGCGTGCTCACCAGCCCCGCCGAGACGGGCGCCGTCACGCTCGCGCTGCCGCAGGATGTGCAGACCGAAGCATTCGACTATCCGACCGCTTTCTTTCGCAAGCGCGTCTGGCATGTCCCGCGCAATCGCCCGGATGGCGCGTCGTTGGCGGAGGCAGCGACGTGGATTCGCCGGAGCGCGCGCCCCCTCATCGTCGCGGGCGGCGGGACGATCTACAGCGGCGCGACCGATACCCTGCGCCGCTTCGCGGAACAGACCGGGATTCCGGTTGGCGAGACGATGGCCGGGAAAGGGAGTCTGCGCTACGACCATCCCCTCGCCCTCGGCGCGATCGGCGCGACGGGCACGCGCGCCGCGAACCGGATCGCGCGCGACGCGGACCTCGTCATCGGCATCGGCACGCGCTACAGCGACTTCACGACCGCCAGCAAGACGGCGTTCCAGTCGCCCGAAGTGCGCTTCATCAACATCAACGTCGCGGAGTTCGACGCTTCCAAACACGCCGCGCTCCCCCTCATCGGTGACGCGCGGGCGACGCTGGACGAACTCGCGACGCTTGTGGACGGCTTTCAGACCGACGCCGCGTACCACGCGGAGATTGCCGCACTGCACGGCGCATGGGAGGACGAGGTGGGGCGCATCTACGCCATTCGCCACGCGCCGCTGCCGAGTCAGGGCGAATTGATCGGGGCGGTCAACGAACGGGGAGACGCGGAGGGCGTCGTGGTCTGCGCGGCGGGCAGCCTCCCCGGCGACCTCCACAAACTCTGGCGGGCGCGGCACCCGAAGCAGTACCACCTCGAGTACGGCTACAGCTGCATGGGCTACGAGATCGCCGGTGGGCTGGGCGTGAAGATGGCCGCGCCCGAACGCACCGTCTACGTGATGGTCGGTGACGGCAGTTACCTGATGCTCTCGGCGGACATCGTCACGTCGATCCAGGAAGGATTCAAACTGATCATTCTGCTGCTGGACAACAGCGGGCACAAGAGCATCGGCGCGCTCAGCCGCTCGCTCGGGCAGGAGGGGTTCGGGACGCGCACCGTCTTCCCCTGCGAGGGCGTGCTCCCCGGCGACGAGGCGGGCGCAGCGGCGACATCCGTGCCCGTGAATGTCGCGATGAACGCGCGCAGCCTCGGCGCGCATGTCATCGAATGCGCGACGTACGCGGACTTCACCGCCGCACTCGATGCGGCACGGACGACGGATCGCACGACCGTCATTTGCATCGAGAACGACCGCTACGAGAGCGTGCCGGGGTACGAGGGGTGGTGGGACGTGCCGGTCGCCGAGGTCAGCACGTCGCCCGGCGTGCAGGACGCGCGGGCGGCGTGGGCGGCGATGCGCGCGAAGGAGCGGTCGTGGTGACGGAAGCGGCGGTGCCATCAGCGTGCCAATTGCGGATCGGCAACGCGCCGTGCTCGTGGGGCGTGCTGGAGTTCGACGAGCTCGCGCCCACATCGGTCGGCTACGCGCAGATGCTGGACGAACTCGTCGCGACGGGCTACACCGGCACCGAACTGGGCGACTGGGGCTTCATGCCGACTGACCCCGCCCTCTTGCGGCCGGAACTGACGCGGCGTGGCGTGGCGATGATCGGCTCGTTCGTGCCCGTCGCCCTCCGTGACCCCGCCACGCATGCACCGGGCGCGGCGACGGCGGTGCACGTGGCGCGGCTGCTCGCGGCGGTGGCGGATGCAACGGAGAGCGTGCAACCCGTGATCGTCCTCGCGGATGATAACGGCACGGACCCGACGCGCACCCGGTTCGCGGGGCGGATCACCCCGGCGATGGGCCTATCAACGGACGAGTGGCGCACCTTCGCGAACGGCGCGATGCATGTCGCGCGGGCGGTGCGGGACGCGACGGGCGTGCGTACCGTCTTCCATCCCCACTGCGCGGGCTGGGTCGAGACCCCCGATGAGATCGCCCGCCTGCTCGATTTGACCGACCCCGACCTGCTTGCGCTCTGCTTCGACACCGGCCACATCACCTTCGGTGGTGGCGATTCCATGGCCTGCTTGCGGCAGTTCGGCAGTCGGCTCGGTCATGTCCACTTCAAGGATTGCGACCCGACTGTGGCGGCCCGCGTGCGCGCGCGCGATCAAGATTACCTCACGGCGGTGCGGGAAGGCGTCTTCTGCGAACTTGGCAAGGGCGCGGTCGATTTCCCCGGCGTGCTCCGGCGCCTGCGGGAGATGAATTATCGCGGCTGGGGCGTCGTCGAGCAGGATGTGCTGCCAGGGCTGGGCACGCCCGCCGCGAGCGCGCGGCGCAATCGCCACTATCTGACGGAGGTAGGGAGATGACGCATCCAGTCACGCTCGGGGTTATCGGCGCGGGGCGGATTGGCCGGATGCACGCGGAGCATCTAGCGTACCGCATCCCCGGCGCGCGTCTCGTCGCTGTCGCGGATGTGATCGTGGAAGCCGCCCGGCAGTGCGCGGCGGCGTACGGGGCGGCGCGCGCCGTGCAGGATTACCGCGAGATTCTGGACGACCCGGCGATCGAAGGCGTTCTCATCTGCTCCGCAACGCCAACGCACGCGCGGATCATCGGCGAGGCGGCGGCGGCGGGCAAGCACATCTTCTGCGAGAAGCCCATCGCCCTCAACCTGCCGGACATCGACCATGCGCTCGACGCGGTCGCGCGGGCGGGTGTGACGCTGCAAATTGGCTTCAATCGCCGGTTCGACGCGAATTTTCAGCGCATGCGGCGGGCCATCGCGCGCGAGGAGATCGGGCAGCCGCACCTCCTGCATATCACGAGCCGCGACCCCGCGCCGCCCCCGCTCGACTACATCCGCGACTCCGGCGGCATCTTCCTCGACATGACGATTCACGATTTCGACATGGCCCGCTTTCTCATCGGCAGCGAGGTCACGGAGGTCTACGCCACCGGCGACGTGCGCGTTGACCCGGCGATTGGCGCGGCGGGCGACCTGGACACCGCCGTCGTGCTGCTCAAATTCGCTGACGGCACGATCGGGACGATCAACAACAGCCGCCGCGCCGTCTACGGCTACGACCAGCGGGCCGAGGTCTTCGGCAGCGGCGGCATGATCGCCATCGACAACGACTACCCGAACACCGCGCGCATCAGCACGGGCGCGAACGTCGGGCGCGACTTGCCGCGCCATTTCTTCCTCGACCGCTACACCGAGAGCTACATCGCGGAGGTGCGCACCTTCTGCCACGCCGTCCGCGCCGACGAGCCGCCCCCCGTCACCGGCAACGATGGCCGAATCGCCGTCGTCCTCGGCATGGCCGCGCGCCAGTCCTACGCCGAGAACCGCCCCGTACATCTGGAGGCGGTCTAAAATACGGCTATGCCCATCGTTTGGTCTGAGATACATGCAAGGGCGGGACCTTTCATATTTCGCTCTCAGACAGATGTTTTTCGAATGACTGGCGAATGAGCGCCATCACATCATCGAGTTCTGCTGACGACGCGAGTCCGACTTCCACATCACCGTTTCCCCATCGACCGAGATTGGTAACGTCCTTGCATAAGTCGGGTCACGCTGCATGGGAAAACGCGGGGAATGTGCATCCGGCACGCTGTGTCAAGAATGTCCATTTATCGCGAGAGGAGATGGGACGATGTACACCGAGAAAGCGCGGGTACAGCGGCGGTGCACCGGGACAACGAAGGAGGGATTGCCCTGTCGCGCCTACGCGCTGTGGGGAGGCGATCTGTGTGTGGTACATGCGCGCCCCGGTCCGCGCGGGCCGCAGCGCGGACGATGAGAACCGCACCCCCGGCGCAAGAGCGGGCCGGTCTGCCGGTGCGCGGCGTATGCATGGCCGCACCGGCCGGTAGGTGGGCTGTGCCGCTGGCCGGAGGAGCCGGAGTACCGGCTGACGACGCCCGCCGGGACGCATAGCCTCTGGCGGCGTCCGTGAGCGGGGCGAATGAAGCGGACGCGCGCCTCGCTTTCGTGCGCTTTGGGACCGCCATATAAACCTCATAGATATAAACTCGATAACGGATGCGTACACGAAAAACGCGATGGTGTGCGCCTTCACTCTGGCGGCGCATCATCTTTCTTTCGCCGCGCTTGCCATGCCAGGGATGATCGGGGAGAGGTCGCTAGTCGGCGGCGGCGGCGATGTCCACGGGACGATGCTTTTCCGCCAGCCGGACATCCTGCGGCGAAAGGGTCAGGAGCGCGATGGTCTGTTCGCCATCCATGAACTCAACTTCGTACGCCTTATGGTTCCCGTAGACCATCACGACCGCGCCGCGTGCGCCCTCAGCGAGATGCACAGCGCCTTCGCCGTCCTCGTGCGGGACGACGAGGGGGTGTGTGAGGGCTACGGAGTCGTACAATTCGATTGCCATCTGCCCCTCCTTTCATCGCGTCGGATACGCAGTCACAAGCCTCGGTTGCGTGCCGTTCGTCTCAATATACCATACCGTCTTGATGTTCCGTGTCACGCCATCCGGCATCGTGAGCGGGCCGATGACACGGTAGTTTGTGCCATCAGTTGTCGGTCGCTGACCGCTCACCGGATGCGTCTGACCATGAAGACGCAAGGCCATCGCCAGCAGGAACCAGGACGTGAGGGTGTACCCGTGACTCAGGAAGAACCTCGCCTTTGATCCGCCATCAGGGTGATTGATGTCAAGAAGGTATTGCGTGATCTTATCTTCCGATACGGTCGCATTCGCGGCGTGGGGGAGCGTCATTCGTCCGTCTTCTTTGGTCGTCCGCCACCGCCGCGCTTGCCGTGTAGCGGATGTGACGGGGCCGCGAAGCCGCTCTTGCCCTTCGTCTCTCGCGCGTAGCGTTCGGCTTCACTCTTGAAGACAAGGAACTCTCGCCCTTTCTTCGTCGCGGCGAGTTTCCCGCGCCGTACCTGTAAGTAGAGCGTTTGCGGACTGAGGCCGATCAACTCGGCGGCTTCTTTGAGGGTGAGCACTTCGTCGTCTCCGATCTTCATGGTTGACATTGTAGAGGAATATCGCCAACCCCATTGCATTATAGAGTATCATATGGTATGATGTCAATGTCAGGTAGAAACGTCACCGACAACGAAATGCCCCGCCGATGTTGGAGCATCGAGATTGAAGGCGGCGACCTGCGGGAACTGGCGCGCTTCTGTTCCATCGCGACGGAGAACGGCGGGCCGCTGGTGTTGACATGGACACGCGGCGACGAGGCGCACTATGAGGCGCATGGATGGATCGGCGCGGAGATTGCGCGTCGCCCCGACGAAAGCGAGGCGACGCGATGATTTTCACTGAAATTGCTGAGACAGTGACCATCACCTTCGACATGGAAACGCTTGAAGTGATGGCGCGGGCGTGCCGGGTGGCAGCCGAGTGCGGCGACGGCAAGTACCCGTACGAAGCGGCGGCGAGCGCATTCACGGCGGCAACGATGATCGCCCGCGTGCATGGGGCGGGCATGTCCATATTCAGGAACCGAAGACGAATGCGGCGCGCCGTAGCGTGCATCTCTCCCCTGCCTGTGTAGACGCGCTCACGGAACATCGCAACCGGCAACCGCAACGGCTCCCCACGGAACCGAATCACGATCTGATCTTCACGACCGGCGACGGCAAGCCGATCCAGCCGCGCGTCCTTGCTCGCGCATTCGACGTGTTATAGGGGCAGGGGAAGGTGCCGCGCATCCGCCTTCACGACCTTCGTCACACGCACGCGAGCCTGCTGTTCAACGACGGGAAGAACGTCAAGATGATTAGCCAGCAACTCGGACATAGCGACGTAGGAATCACCCTCAGCGTCTACGCGCACCTTGCTCGCGACGCGCAAGATGAAGCGGCGGATAGCATTGACGGATTGATCTTTGGAGATGATCCGAAAGCGAGCGCGTCCAAAGCGCGTCCAAATCGGAGCGCATAAAGAAACGGCCCTGAATAGCGGGGGCGTTTTTCTTTGTATAGCAAGGGATTAGTGGTACGCCCGACAGGACTCGAACCTGTGGCCTCTTGGTCCGCAACCAAACGCTCTATCCACTGAGCTACGGGCGCGCGTACCGGATTGTGAGTATCACACACGCGGGTGGAGCTGTCAACGCGAAACTGGCGGGTAGGCAGGGATTCGAACCCTGGGAACGCTTTCGCGCTCACTCGCTTAGCAGGCGAGCCCGATCGACCACTCCGGCACCTACCCATTCGTCGCGCTGGCGGACTGGCGGAGAGGGTGGGATTCGAACCCACGAGGCTCATCACCCGGCTGTTTTCAAGACAGCTGCCATCAACCGCTCGGCCACCTCTCCCCCTGCGTGGCACCACGCAGTATGACGCACCATGCGCAAAATCGCAAGCCGATATATTTACATGTCTGGCTCGATCCGCTCCAAGCCGCGCATGTAGGGCCGGATCACCTCCGGAACCGTGATCGTGCCATCCGCGTTCTGATAGTTCTCCATAATCGCGATCATCAGGCGCGGCAGGGCCAGCCCGGAGCCGTTCAGCGTGTGCACGTACTCGGGCCGTGCCCCCGGCTCGCGGCGGAAGCGGATGTTCGCCCGCCGCGCCTGGAAATCCGTGAAGTTGCCGCACGACGAGACTTCCAGCCACTCCGCGCAACCGGGGGACCACGCCTCCAGATCGAACTTCTCCGCCGCGACGAATGAGAGGTCGCCCGTGCACATCTGGAGCAGGCGATAGGGAATCTCCAGGTCGCGCAGGGTCACCTCGGCGTGCGCGATCAGCGTCCGCAGCGCGGCCTTCGAGTCTTCCGGCTTTTCCAGCCGCACCATCTCCACCTTGTCGAACTGATGGACGCGCTTGATGCCGCGCACGTCCCGCCCGGCGGAGAACTGCTCGCGCCGGAAGTTCGTCGAGGCGGCGGTGAGGAGGATCGGCAGGCGGGCGCCGTCGAGAATTTCCTCACGGTGGAAGTTCGTCAGCGGCACCTCGGAGGTCGGGATCAGGTACTTCTCCGGCTCCTCCGCGATGCTATAGAGGTTGTCCGTGAACTTCGGCAAGTTGCCGGTGCCGACGAGCATCTCCCGGCGCACGAGGTACGGCGGGAAGAGTTCGGTGTACCCCTGCTCGCCGTGCACATCGAGCATCCACTGGATGAGCGCGCGTTGGAGCCGCGCGCCCGCGCCGATCAGCACGTACCCGCGCGCCCCGGCGATCTTGACGCCCCGTTCCAGATCGAGAATGCCCAGTGCGGGCGCAAGCTCCCAGTGCGGCTTCGGCGCAAAGTCGAACTCCCGCTTCGTCCCCTTATACCAGACGACGACGTTCTCGCTGTCATCCTTGCCGACCGGGACATCGGGGTCGGGCAGGTTCGGGATTTCGAGCATGATCGCGTCGAGTTGCGCCTTCACATCGTCCACCTGCGTCCGAAGCGCTCCGATCTGGTCGCCCGTCGCTCGGCTGCGGTCGATCAGCGCTTGCCGCTCGCTCGGGTCTTTCTGGCGCGACACATCCCTGGACAGGGTGTTGCGCTCCTGCTCCAGCGTGTTGAGTTCCGTCTGCAACCCGCGCCACTGCGCGTCGAGCCGCACGACGGTATCGACCATCGATGGGTCCGCGCCCAACGTCGCGAGCGCCGCCTTCACACCATCCGGCTGGTCGCGGATCAGCCGCAGATCGAGCATTGCGCGTCCTCTCCCCTTGTGGCGGCGCGCACCGCGCCATCCCGCACATTTCGTGGCGGCAAGTATAACGCAGGTGATACGGCGAATGTCAGGATGCGGCGGCGAACGCCTCCGCGCCGGGGATGAACGGCGCCCAGTCGGCGCGCGGTCGCTCGGCGAGGCGGCGCTGAATCGCGTAGTACGCGCCCGCGCGCGGCTCGAACGGCGCGCGGCGCAAGCGCATCCGCGCCTCCTCCGGGGTGTGCCCGCCCTTGCGGTGGTTGCACTCCTTGCATGCGGAGACAAGGTTTTCCCATGTGTGGTCGCCGCCGCGCGACTTCGGCATGACGTGATCGATCGTCAGGTCGTGCGACGACCGGCCGCAGTACTGGCAGGTGTGATGATCGCGGAGGAAGATTTCGCGGCGGGTGAGTTTGACGCGGGGGCGGGGGCGTCGGACGAGGTAAACCATGCGGACAACCGAGGGGATCGTATACGACTGCGACGCGCTGCGTAAGTGCACGTCCAGATCATCCTGCAACACCTCCGCCTTGCCCCCAAGCACGAGGACGAGCGCGCGGCGCGCGTTGCAGATATGTAATGGCTCGTAGTTCTGGTTCAGAACGAGGACGGCTGTGTCCATGGGCGGAGACGCTCCTCTGGGATCGTGTCGATGTGCCGGCTGCACCTGGGTCGCACTTCCCGCCGCAGTTTTGGGTTCGCTCGCAGTGTACAGGCATCCGTCGCGATTTGACAAGACTTTTTCGCCTGCGCAATCGAGCACACGCGCATCCGCCCCGGCCCGGATCGCGTATGTATCTATGGAGTGGTTCGACCGCGCCCCGGATCGCGTCCGTGGGAACAACGGCTCCATGATGAGTGTTTGTGTATATGAGGGGTTTGTGATCGTCGTAGACGGTTCACGGAGCGACAAGTTACACTGTCTGTCAGTGGCGGCACCGCCGTGCGGCCGGTGCGGATACGCAAAATGTGAGGATAGACTGCGTGGGCAATTTTGCATGGCTCCTGATTGTCCCGATCCTGGCGGTGCTGGTCACGGTCCATGAGTTCGGACATTTTTTTGCGGCGCGACACTTCGGCGTCGCGGTGGAAGAGTTCGGCATTGGTCTGCCGCCGCGCATCGTCGGGCGCAAGTGGAAGGGCACGCTCTGGTCCCTGAACGCGATCCCGCTCGGCGGCTTCGCCCGGATGAAGGATGAGAACACAAGCGGCAACGCGACGGATTCGTTCCAGACGAAGCCCGCCTATGCGCGCGCGATCATCCTGATCGCGGGGATCGTCTTCAACTTCATCTTCGCCGCCTTCATCTTCGCCTTCATTTTCGCTGTCCATGGGGTGCCGAGCGGCACGGAGCGCGTCTTCGTCGGCGGGGTCGTCGCGGGGACGCCCGCGCAGCAGGCGGGGTGGCAACCCGGCGACCGGATCGTTCGCGTCGATGGGCGCGAGATCACCTCCAGCCAGACGCTCTCCGACACGATCAACAACGCGCTCGGCAAGCCAGTGCAGGTGGAATTGCTGCGCAATGGGCAGACCGTCTCGACAACGGTCACGCCGCGTCCACCGGAGGCGAGACCGGAGGGTCAGGGTGCGACGGGCATCACGGTCAATGCGGAGGCGCTCGTCCAGCGCGAGGCGGTCTGGCTGGCGATCCCGCACGGTTTTCGCGAGGTGGTGAACGGTATCGGCGCGATTTACAGCGGTCTCGCGGGGCTGATTCGCGGCACGCAGCCCGGTGGCGTCAATAATCTTACCGGACCAATCGGCATTGGCCAGGTCGTCAATGAGGCGGTGCAGCAGGCGAGCCAATCGACGGTGCCGGTCTGGGTCGTGGTCTTCCAGCTGACCGCGTTCATCTCGATCAACCTCGGCATCCTCAACCTGTTGCCGATCCCCGCGCTCGATGGCGGGCGGCTCGTCTTCGTCCTCATCGAGTGGGTGCGACGCGGCAAGCGCGTCCCGCCGGAGCGCGAGGGCGTCGTCCACCTGATCGGCATGGCGGTCCTGCTGACGATCTTCGTGCTCGTGGCCTTCGTCGATATTCAGCGGCTGGTCGATGGCCGTTCGATCTTGCAGCGGTAATTTCCCGCGCGATACAGGAGCGTTAAGCGTGCTCGAAACACTCGTCCCCCTCTCGAACCGGCGGTTCAGCCGCCCAATCTTCCTCAACGATCGCAAGGGCAACACCATCCAGATGGGCGGCGGCGCGCCCGTCGTCGTCCAGTCGATGTGCTCCACCGACACGAGCGACAAGGAGACGACGATCAAGCAGATCTACGACCTCGCGCAGAATGGCTGCGAGGTCGTGCGCGTCGCGGTACCGGACAAGGAAGCGGCGGCAGTGATGCCGGAGATCGTCGCGCGTTCGCCGGTGCCGATCGTCGCGGACATCCATTTCCATTACCAGATGGCGATTGCCGCGCTCAACGCCGGCGTCGCGAAGTTGCGCCTCAACCCCGGCAACATCCGCAAGCGGTCGCAGGTCGAGGAGGTCGTCAGACTCGCGCAGTCGAAGGGTGTGCCGATCCGCATCGGCGTCAACCATGGCTCGCTGCCTCCCGTCCAGCCCGGACAGGAGACGATGACTGACCCCGAGCGGATGGTCGATGTCGCGTTCGGGCACATCCGCATCCTGGAGGAACTCGACTTCCGCGACATCTGCATCTCGCTCAAGGCGTTCGATGTGCCGACGATGGTCGCCGCGTACCGCCTGATGGCCGAGCGGTGCGACTACCCGCTCCACCTCGGCGTCACCGAGGCGGGGACGGCGCGCGCGGGGTCGATCCGCTCCGCTGTCGGCATGGGCATCCTCCTAAATGAGGGCATCGGCGACACGATCCGCGTCTCCCTCGCCGACAACCCGGTCGAGGAGGTCTACACCGCGTATGAGATCCTGAAGAGCCTCGATCTGCGGCAGAAGGGCACAACGCTCGTCGCCTGCCCGTCGTGCGGGCGCGTCGAGATTAATGTGCTGAAACTCGCCGCGCAGGTAGACGAGTACATCAAGGACATCCAGACGCCGATCAAGGTCGCGGTGATGGGCTGCGTCGTCAATGGCCCCGGCGAGGCGCGCGACGCGGATGTCGGCGTCGCCGGTGGGCGCGACAAGGGCGTCATTTTCCGGCACGGCGAGATCGTGCGGACAGTGGCCGAGCCAGACCTGTTCCGGTCCATCTGCGAGGAGATCGACACCGTCGTCCGTGAGCGCGAGGCCGAGAATGCGGCGGAACTCGTCCCTGCCGATTAAGGGTCGGGGGCCATTCCTCACCCCCGGCCCCTCTCCATCGCCCGAAGGTTTCGATGCGTCAAGTTCACGGCGGCGATGGAGAGGGGATGGGACGGTTTGGTAATCGATTCTTCGTTTCCTGGCTTCCTGGCTTCCTGGCGGTTCCGGTCCTTCAATGCTCAATCCGGCACCATGCGCGAGATGATTCGTTATACTTAACCGGAGGCGGCAACGCTTCCGGTTTCTCTTCTGCACGGAGGCCACATGGGGATTGAACGCCCGCTCTTGCTCGACTTCCCGGAGGTGTGGACCGGCCCCCGCGTCATCGTCCGACCGTGGCGCGACCCGGACGCATCGCCATTCTTCGATGCAATTCAGGAATCCTCGGCGCACATTTCCCAATGGCTGCCGTGGCCGACGTACCATCGGACGGTGGACGACACGCGCGAGTTCATCCGCAGGCAGCAGGCGCGTTTGATCGGGCGTGAGGGCATCGATGGGCTTGGCATCTTCCACGCGGAGAGCGGGAGAATTCTCGGCGGCACCGGGCTGCATGTGCACGACTGGCGCCTGCCATCGTTCGAGATCGGCTATTGGATTCGCGCAACAGCGGAGGGCAAGGGGTACGTAAGCGAGGCCGCACGGCTCCTGACGACCTTCGCCTTCGAGCACCTCCACGCGGAGCGCGTGATGATCCGCTGCGATGCCCGCAACACCCGTAGCAAGCACGTCCCCGAACGCCTCGGCTTCACATTCGAGGGATGCCTGCGGCACGATTCGCTCGGCACCGATGGCGCGGTGCGCGATACGCTGATCTACGCGATGATCCCTGCGGACTACGCACGCGCGAAACAGGCGTGGGTGGCATAAGATGGCGACCCTCTCGGTCTCGACGATGTGGGGCGCGCAGGGCCGGTATCCCGACCTCGGCGATATGGTCGATGGCGTCCGCGACGCGGGCGGCATGCGTATCGAGATTAATTACATGCCGACGCGCGAGCAACTGGAGCAACTGCTCGCGCGCCCGGACCTCGTCGTTTCCAGCGTGCACAACTTCTGCCCGCGCCCGACCGACGCGCGCGGCAACCGCATCCCCGATCCCTCCCTCGTCGCGGAGGATGACGACGAACGCCGCCACGCCGTTGCCCTTACCAAAGGGACAATGGACCTCGCCGCCCGCCTCGGCGCGGATGCAATTGTCGTGCACGCGGGCGAATTGGTCGTCCTGCCGGACGATGAGCAGCGGCTGGACGCGATGTACCGCGACGGGTTGGCGGAGACCGATACATTCGCCACGCTGCGCGAAACAATTGTCGCCGCGCGCCGCCACATCGTCGGCCCCGCGCTCGACCGTCTGCTGCTGAGCCTTCAGGACCTCGTGCCCTATGCCGAGCAGACCGGCGTGCGCCTCGGCATCGAGTCGCGGCAGGATTATCGGGACATCCCGGCGCTGGAGGATTACGCGGCGATCTTCGACCGCGTCGCCTCGCCGCTCCTCGGTTACTGGCACGACACCGGGCACGCGCAGCGGCAGGCGAACCTCGGCTACACGCCGCACGAGGAGTGGCTGAAACAACTCGGGCACCGCCTCGTCGCGATGCACCTGCACGACTGCGAGGGGCTGCGCGATCATCTGATACCGGGGCGTGGTCGCGTAGATTTCGCGATGGTTGTATCCTACCTGCGACCGGACACCGTGCCCGCATGTGAGTTCGATTACTACTATGACGTTGCGGACATACGGGAAGGGCTTGCGTACCTGCGGGCCGCCGGATTCGAGCGAGGAGACGCGGGCGCGTGAAATTGATCGTTCAGATCCCCTGCTACAACGAGGAGACGACGCTCGCCGCCGTGCTCGCGGACATCCCCGCGCACATCGACGGCATCGACGCGATCGAAACCCTCGTGATCGACGACGGGAGCGACGACCGCACGATCCTCGTCGCGCAGATGTGCAACGCGACGCACGTCGTCCGCCACACGCACAACAAGGGGCTTGCCGCCGCCTTCCAAACGGGCCTCGACGCCTGCCTGACATTGGGTGCGGACATCGTCGTCAACACGGACGGCGATCATCAGTACAGCGGCGCGGACATCGCGGCGCTCGTGCGGCCCATCCTCGATGGCGACGCCGACATGGTGATCGGTGATCGCCAGACGCAGGACGTGGCGCACTTCAGCCCAATGAAGAAACGCTTGCAGGCGTTCGGGTCGTGGACGATGCGGCGGATGAGTGGCACGAGCATTCCGGACGCGCCGAGCGGCTTCCGCGCGCTCTCGCGCGACGCGGCGATGCGCCTCAACGTTGTCACGCGCTACACCTACACGCTGGAAACGCTGATTCAAGCGGGCAAAAAGAACATCAGCGTCACGAGCGTGCCGATCTCGTCGCGGGTCACGCGACCGTCGCGGCTCTTTCCAAGCGTCTGGAGTTACATCAAGCGCTCCGCCGCGACGATGCTCCGCATCTGGGCGATGTACGAGCCGCTCAAGACCTTCGCCATCTTCGCGACGATGTTCCTGCTGATCGGCGCGGCGCTCGTCGGGCGGTTCCTCTACTTCTACCTCATTCTCGGCGAGAAAGGCCCGCGGCACATCCAGTCGCTGATCATCGCGCTCATCTTCTCGATGATCGGCGCGGTGCTCTTCGCCGTCGCCCTGCTCGCGGACCTCATCTCAAACAACCGGCGATTACTGGAGGACAATCTCTACCGCACGAAGAAGATGCAGTACATGCTGTCGGCGCAGGCGCAGAGAAACGGCGAGCCAACGCAGAATCTTCTCTCTAACCTCGTCGATCCCGAAACCGTCCCGGACCTCGCACAGCGCCACGACTGATACCATGACTGACCCACCGCACTCTTTCGCGAATGGAGCGCCCGGTGCCGCTGCATGACACACTCTTCGTCAGTGGGACCGTCGTGACGATGAACCCCGTCCACCCGCAGGCGGAGGCGGTGCTGGTGCGCGGCGACCGTGTCGTCGCGGTCGGGCAGGTCGCGGACATGCAGGCGCTCGCGGCCCCCGGCGCGCGCGTGATCGACCTCGCGGGCCAGACGCTCCTGCCCGGCTTTAACGAGGCGCACAACCACATGATGATGTTCGGCCTCAGTCTCGCGCAGATCGACTGCCGCGCGCCGGGGTGCGGCAGCATCGCGGCGTTGCAGCGGCGCGTCGCCGATCGCGCCCGCGAGACGACCGGCGGCGCGTGGGTGCTCGGTCGAGGCTACGACGATCAATCGCTCGAAGAACGTCGTCACCCGACGCGCTACGACCTCGACGCCGTCGCGCCCGATCACCCCGTCGTCATCACGAACGCCTCCGGGCACTTGTGCGTCGCCAATACGCGCGCGCTCGGGCTGGCGGGCATCAACGGCGGGACGGAGCCGCCCGAGGGCGGCGGCATCGTCCACGACGCGAACGGCGACCCGACCGGCCTGCTCCTTGAGACCGCGCAGCAACTCGTGACGCGGCTCATCCCCGAACCGACCGAGGATGACCTCGTCGCCGCGCTCGGTCGCTGCGCCGAGCGGTACATCGCCGCTGGGATCACGAGCAGCGCGGACGCCAGCGTCTCGACGCCGATGCAGTTCCGCGCCTTCCAGCGGGCGTCCAGGGGCATCAACCCCTTGCGGACGAGCATGATGCTGCGCGAGAACCTGCTGCCGCACCTCAACGCGATCGGCGCGTGCACCGGCTTCGGCAGCAACCGCCTGCGCTGCGGGCCGATCAAGTTGTTCATCGACGGCAGCCTGATCGGGCGCACCGCCGCCGTCTCGCAGCCCTTCCGGCACGACCCCGACCCGGAAAATCTTGGCCTGACGATGATGGGCGAGTCGGTCTTTCAGGGATATGTGATGGAAGCCTTCCGCACCGGCTGGCAGATCGCGGTGCACGCCATCGGCGACCGGGGCATCGAGATGGTCCTCGATGCCTACCAGCGCGCCATCGACGTTGCGCCACGTCTTAATCACCGGCTGCGAATCGAGCATTGCGGCATCTTGCGGCCCGACCTGATCGCGCGGATCGCCGCGATGCAGGTGCTCGTCGTCACGCAGCCCGTCTTCATCACGGAGTACGGCGACTCGTTCATCCGGCATCTCGGCGAGGAGCGCGCCGCGCTCACCTACCCGTTCCGCTCGCTGCTGGATGCGAATATCACGACGGTCTTCAGTTCCGATTGCCCCGTTTCCGCCTACGAACCGCTCAAGAGCATCGAGGCGGCGGTGACGGAGGTCACCGGCACGGGTGCGCCGTATGCGCCGCAGGAAGCCCTCACCGTCGATGAGGCATTGCACGCATACACTGTCGCGGGCGCGTATGCGACGTTCGAGGAGCACGAGAAGGGCGCAATCGCTCCCGGCATGCTCGCGGACTTCGTCGTCCTCGCCCGTGACCCGCGCGGCTGCCCACCCGAGGAACTCGCCACAATTCCCGTGAGCATGACATGGATCGGCGGCGAACTGCTCTACGAGCGGACGTAGCCGTTGCAACTACAATGCAGATGATTTGGGTGGCGGCG